>Ga0209083_1000603_pt1 | contig 50474 bp, 43 predicted proteins | sample AM7aDNAmetaG_FD_184132 | JGI IMG/M metagenome (GOLD analysis project Ga0209083, IMG submission 184132) | Freshwater microbial communities from Finland to study Microbial Dark Matter (Phase II) - AM7a DNA metaG (SPAdes) (version 3) | ecosystem: Environmental > Aquatic > Freshwater > Lake ...
GCAGGATTGCATTTGAATATAGTAGGATAGATGGGATCACTTATTCTCAGATTGCCCTTAAAATGGGAATATCACAGAAAGCAGTTGAGGCTTTGATCAGCAGGGCATTGAAAACGCTAAGGGCCGAACTTGTTGATTTTATGTGTATTCTTATAATCGGAATTGTATTTTAACAGGTTAAATTATTCATTATGAACTTTGAATCGTATTTTAAAATCAGTTACGGGCTTTACATCGTAACGACCCAATCGGGCAACAAAAGAGGCGGGTATATTGCGAATACCGTTTTTCAGGTCACTTCAAATCCGCCCCAATTTGCAATAAGTTGTAATAAAGATAATTACACGACAGGATTAATCAAAGAAAGTGAATTGTTCAGCTTTTCGATACTGAGCGAAAAAGCAAACCCTGCCTTGATCGGGAATTTCGGTTATAAAAGTGGACGCGATTTCGATAAGTTTGAAGGCGTCAACTACCTTAACGGAAAAACTGGGATTCCTATCGTTACGGATTCCTCAGTCGCATGGTTCGAATGCAAGTTGGTCCAGAGCTACGAAGTTGGTTCGCATGTGATCTTTATTGGGGAAGTGATCGATCATGGATTGATCGAAGAAAAAGGCAAGCCATTAACTTACAGCTACTACCGTGAAGTCCTTAAAGGTTATTCTCCAAAGAATGCACCAACATATATCGAGAAAGAAGTGATCGAAGCCGTAGCAGGAGATCCAAAACTTCAGGCAGAAGTTTGGCAGTGCCAATTGTGCCATTATGAATATGAGTCGGCCAAAGGGGATCCGATCTCAGGGATCAAACCTGGAACTTCTTTTTTAGACTTGCCGGATGATTGGGTTTGCCCAATCTGCGGTGCTGATAAATCGTTGTTTGAAAAAGAATAAAACCTTACAAATGAAAATTTTTAGCGAGTTCAGGAAATTTGCCATGCGGGGAAATGTAATTGACCTGGCAGTAGGTGTTGTAATCGGAGGTGCTTTCGGAAAGATAGTTTCTTCTTTTGTTTCCGATATTTTGATGCCGCCCATCGGACTTTTAATGGGTGGAACTGACATTTCTGGGTTGAAGATTATCCTCAAGGATAAAATCGTTGAAAACGAGAAGGTAATTTCTCAGGCAGTAACCTTAAACTATGGGAATTTTATTCAGGCAACTGTTGATTTCTTAATCATCGCTTTTTTTATTTTCATGTTTGTTAAGCTGTTGAATTCAATCCATTCAAAGGAAAAACCTGCCCCTTTGGCTCCTCCTGAACCATCAAAAGAGGTACAATTGCTGACTGAAATCAGGGACTTATTAAAGAATGGACAAGGGAGAAATTAATTTCCCTCCCTTGTTCATTCTTCATTTTCAGATTACCCGGGCTGTTTCTCCATGTATATGAAGGTCAAGGCCACTTTTCTGGACGGCATCCGTCACTTTTACCCTGACATATTTATCAATGGCATGCAACATTCCCCATGTAAAGGAACTTGCCCAGATGATGGCTGCCAGTAATGCAACCAACTCTTTGAACAAGAGCACAAAGCCCCCTCCGTACAATAAACCATCAGGCGTCCCAGGATTTATTGCGCTCGTAGCCAACAAACCGAGCAGAATTGTCCCGAATACACCTCCTACTCCATGAACTCCCCAAACATCCAGGGCATCATCCCATTTCATACGGTTTTTAAATTCAACAGCCTGATAACAAACAAACCCTGACATTGTCCCGATCAGCGCAGCAGAACCAACGGTTATATATCCGGCAGCAGGTGTGACAGTTGCAAGGCCAGCAACGGCACCTGTCATCAATCCGATAAATGTAGGTTTCTTTTTCCCTGTGTTCCATTCGATCAGCAACCAGGTAATCGCAGCAAACGAAGCCGAAACATCGGTATTGATAAATGCTGCCACAGTGATGTCGTTCACATCGAGTTCGCTTCCGGCATTGAACCCATACCAGCCAAACCAAAGCAACGTAGTACCGATTGCAACCAGAGGTATATTATTTGGCTGATGATCATTCCCCTTTCTTTTACCCACATAGATGGTTGCCACCAAAGCGGCAAAACCGGCCGTTGCATGGACCACAATTCCCCCGGCAAAATCGAGTACTCCCCAATGTTGAAGTAATCCGCCACCCCAGATCATGTGAACAAAGGGATAATAAACAAAAATCTGCCAGAAAATCAGGAAAAAAACATATGCTTTAAAAGTAACGCGATTAATAAAAGCACCCGTAATCAAGGCCGGGGTAATAATGGCAAACATCATCTGGTAAGCAAAAAAGACATATTCCGGAAAGGCTTTTCCCGGCATTATCGTTTTGGGTGTGATCCCATGCAGGAACGCTTTGTCAAGGTTTCCGATGATCCCGAAAAGATCGGTACCATCGGCAAAAGAACCGCTAAAACACAACGAATAACCGAACCCAAACCATAATACTGTTGTAAGTCCCAATGAGACAAAGCTTTGCATCATTATATTCAGAATATTCTGTTTATTGCCCAAACCCCCATAAAAAAATGCCAGTCCTGGCGTCATGAGCATCACAAGACTTGTTGCCAAAACCATAAATGTAGTTACCCCTTTGTCGATCATCAGTTCAAAAATTACAATTTGATATTATTTTTCTTTCGCGGCGCAAAAATATAATTATTTAAACATACCCCAATAACATTATGGGTATAGTTTGGATATAATTGCTTACGATTTGAAAGTAGGGTTTCCGAAGATGGGGGGAGGTAAGAAAAAGAATAAGCTTAGGGCATGGGGCGGGGAGCGGGGAGCATGGAAAACGGGTCAGAACGTAGTAGGGAAAAGGGAAAAAGATTTGAAAATTTGTCGATTTGAAAATTTGAAAATGAGTATAAAACCAACCTATGTACCTATGTGAAAAACTATGTGCCTATGTGTTAGATTTTTAAGTAATATGTACAAATGATTTTAACACATAGGTTCAGAGGTAAAAACACATAGGCACATTAGAAATTGGCTTATTTAACGTCATCCACCTTCTTTTTCCTGCGATTGTATAAAAACACGACCAAAGGGATAATCAAGGTTGACAATAAGGCCATTAAATTTTTGCCGATCCAGTCCCCAATGTTGCCCATTGTTGAAACCGGTTCACTGATTAAGATCTGAATGTCAACAGTTTTGATAAATGGTTTTGATTTTTTGCCATCATTTCCCTCTGCAAATATCTTCATAATAATTTTGGAGGTACGGCTTCTATCACCAAGAGCTTTGACTGTCCAGTGCCAGTTGTTCCCATTTACAAAATCGAGGTCCTGTTTTTCCTCTGTTTCGACAGGTGTAATCGTAAAATCAGCTTTATCATACTGCAACGAAATTTCCAATGACTTGTAGGCGGTTATATCCTGAACAATACCGATTGTGCTTGTATCTTTCTTGGGAACAATATCCAACTCCTGCTGCTCAATGCTCCGTATCTGTTTTCTTACCTCCGCCACTGTAGCATCAACCCTAACTGTAACCCGGAGGTCTTTGGTATCCTCAAGCTTCATCTTTTTTGAGTACGAATAGCCCAATGTGGCACTCACCGGTTTTGCTTCATTTGCACTGGGGATGGAAGATGTTGCTTTTTCATGCGGTTCATTACCATTGTTGTTTGGTTGGGACAGGGAAGGGAGGGGCGGACGAGGCTGTTCTGTACTATTATTGGTTGATCCTGATGTAATAGGTTGCTTATCTTTATTACCTGAAACATTATTGTTGTCTGCACCCAAAGGGGCTGATGCACCTGATAAGGGTTGGATAACTGATCCAGGTTTCGCTGTAGATTTTGGCTCCGGTTTCGGTTCTGGTTTGGGTTCCGGCTTGGGTTCCGGTTTGGGTTCCGGTTTGGGCCTTTCAACAGCTGCAGATTCTTTCCCACTTTGGGTGTGTTTAATCCATGCGCATGATGACAAAATGACCAATAATGTTATTGTATAAATCCAAATGGAAGTCCGTCTTTTAGTTTTCATCTCATGAAAATATTGGATAATAATACCTTACAACGCAATTGATTACGAAAATGTTCAATTAATGAGGCTGTCCAAAAAGGTTCCTTTACCGCAATGTACGCTAAGGTTTCGCAAAGATCGCAATGTTAAATAATTGCAATTTAAGCCTTTGCGAACTTTGCGATGCTTTCTTTACGATCCTTGCGGTAAATAATTCCGACTTTTTGGACGCCCTTGTTAACTAATTTCTGATTTTTTACTTTTGATGAAATGTCTCTGATACAAAACCCAGGACTGTGGGAAGTGCATCCCTCCAGTAGGTCCAGTTGTGGGCACCATCGCGGATACGGAATTCGTGCGGGATCTCCTTTTTGCGCATCGCAATATGGACCAAACAATTCCCTTCATAAAGGAAATCATCATCGCCACAATCGATGTACCACTTAACCGCCTTTTTCTGATCATCGGGTATCAACTTGATCAATTCCAAAGCATTGTGCCTTTCGTAATAGGTTTTGATCTTAGCATCGTCGGTAATTTCCGGATGGCTTTTCTTAATTCCAGCTTTTGCTTCATCAAGGCTCAATGGACCAATATAAGCACTTAACGGACAAGCAGATGAAAATAATTCAGGATGATGAAGAGCGTACATAAACGAACCTCCGCCACCCATCGATAACCCAGCAATAGCACGATAACGCTTGTCGGCTTTGATGCGGTATGTTTTTTCGATGGTTGGAAGGAACTCCTGGAAGAAAAAATCTTCATAATTCCAATCCCCTGCAATACTGTTGAAATAACCCATCTGGCCTGTATCGCCATCAGGCATTACAATAATCATGGGGGTTGCAATCCCATCCTGAATGGCCTTGTCTGTAATTCGTTGTACTTCACCAAATTGCACCCAACCAGTATGGTTGTCGGTCGCACCATGCAACAGGTAAAGGACTGGATAGCTCCTTTCAGAAGTTTCATAACCCGGTGGGAGGTAAATTGCGTATTTCCTGTCACTTTTTAAAATCTTGCTCGGAATCGACTTGTTGTCGTAAACCTTGCTGGTCTGTGCCTGTGTCATAACCATCACCCCAATAAACAGTGCAATAAAAACCAAAATTCTTTTCATAATCATCCGATTTATCATTTGTACTCTATATTCTCAAATCTTCAAATTCTTTCTTACCCACTTTCTGTTCCCCAGTCTCTGTTTTCCAATATTTAATTCCTTAATTCTTCATTCTTTCATTTTCCTTTCTCCCGTCTCCATTTTCCCTTCTCCATGCCCCATGCTCCCCGCTCCATGCCCTAGTATCCCGCCGCCTGTCCGTCCTTTCGCGATTCGGATGCGCCGTAATAGACCTTGTTTTTATCGTCCCACTTAATGGCCTGATAACCACCGTAAATCCCATTTGTGAATTGGATTTTATGACCCTTACCCATCAATGTGCGGATGGTCTCATATGGAATCCCGCTTTCAAGGTAGACCACTCCCCCATCGGTCATCTTTTCGCCCGTGGGTTCGCTGGAACCCTCGTGGCAAATCCGGGGTGCGTCACCAGCTTCCTGGAGGTTCATCCCAAAATCGATCAGGTTGACAACCATCTGGACATGCCCCTGCGGCTGCATCGACCCGCCCATCAGCCCAAAGCTGATATAAGGCTTGCCGTCTTTGGTAATGAAGGCAGGGATAATCGTGTGAAACGGCCTTTTATGTGGCTCGTATTTATTGACATGCATAGAGTCGATGATAAACATCTCACCCCTGTCCTGCAAAACGAACCCAAGTTTTCCAGGTGTCATTCCGGAACCCATGCCACGGTAGTTGCTCTGGATCAACGAAACCATGTTCCCGTCTTTGTCGGCAACGGTCATGTAAATGGTGTTCCCAGTTTCAAGGTTACCGGCTGGATAACTAGTGGCTGCACGTGCAGGGTTGAAAAGTTTCATCCTTTCTTTCGCATATTCTTTGGAAATCAGCTTTTGGATGGGAACCTTGTTGAAATCGGGATCTGCATAATATTTGGCCCGATCCTCAAAAGCCAGTTTCTTCGTTTCGAGAAAAGTGTGGATATATTCCGCACTTCCAAATCCCATTTTGGCAATGTCAAAGCCCTCCAACATATTTAGTTGTTGCAAAACGGCTGTCCCTTGTCCGTTGGGTGGCAATTCCCAGATATCGTAACCGCGATAGTTCGTTGAGATTGGCTCCACCCATTCCGAATGGTGGTCGGCAAAGTCGCGCATACTGAAAAATCCGCCCTGCTCCCTCACATAATCGACAATCTTTTGGGCCACTTCACCTTTGTAAAATGCATCGCGTCCTCCTTTGGCAATTTTTTCAAGGGTTGCGGCAAGGAATGGGTTTTTGAAGACTTCCCCTTTTGCCGGGGCTTTGCCATTGGGCATATAAATCTCTTTAAAACCCGGATATTTTTGCAGGCTTCTTGAATTGGAGTTCCAATAATAGGCAATCACTTCCGAAACAGGGAAACCCTCTTTGGCATAACCAATTACAGGTTTGAACAAATCGGCAAACGGCAATTTTCCAAATTTTTTGGACAATTCTGCCCAACCATCGACACACCCGGGTACGGAAACCGGAAGTGGCCCTAGAGCCGGGATCCTTGTGATCTTGTTCTTCACAAAATAATCGAAAGTCAGATCGTAAGGTGATCTTCCACTTGCATTTAAACCATATAATTTTTGGGTCTTCGCATCCCAGACAATCGCAAACAGGTCGCCACCAATGCCGTTACTGACCGGTTCAACCAAACCAAGCATCGCATTCGCCGCAATCGCCGCATCGACGGCACTTCCACCGGCTTTCAAGATGTCGAGTGCCACCTGTGTTGCAAGGGGTTGACTTGTACAAGCCATACCATGTTGTGCAATCACCTCCGAACGTGTGGCAAAAGTGCGGCCTGTGATGCGGTCCTGAGCGTTAGAGAGGGTGATACTGCAAATTGCCAGTAGTACGAGAATTGTAAGTTTCATTATGTAATATTAGTTATTCTGAAATCAGGAAATAAAATGTAAAAATAGTAGGATTAGTTTCATTATTATAACTTTTAGCTTAATGAATTGTAGAATAAACTAAGTTTAAAATGATAAACGTAACCAAAGACAAAAAAAACAAAATGATCGTTATAGCCACAGCATTTCTCTATGCTGCAATAACTTGTTTGCCAATTCCAAATAAAAATGTCAATCTGTTTAGCCGGTCATTTTTCATGATCTGGTTTTCAAGTGCTTTAGTAATTGAATGTATATCAGAATTTTAGTTTAAAAACGAAGTTCTCCGGTCACCGGCATTTGTCGCAATGGGTTTTGTTTTAGCCGTTCTTCTCAGAATTATTTTTGATTGCATTTTCGAGCACGCCAGCCACAATCATGCGGGTATAAAAATAAATCACACAATCAAGGAATAAACCCTTCCCAAATTTCTTTAACAATTTGGGGGCGTGGCACGAACCCAAACTTCTCAGGGTTTTGTTCAAATTGGGTATAAATAGGTATTCCCGGGTCGATCCCCAATTGTGAATAAATTTCCGGGCTTTTGAGAATCAACTCACAATCAAGATATTTATCATTTTTCAACCATTCGATGTTACCGTTTTCAGAAATAACAGGAAACCAGGCCAATCCATTGTGTGCCCTTACGTCCTCGTATTCAAAACCATATTCGCGGTCGCACCATGCGCCGAAAGTCAACGGGGTTTCAGGATCTGCACTGATTGTGGCATGTGCCCAATAAGGTGGGACGATCACCACATCGCCAGGTCCGGCCAATACGGCAAAGCACCTGCCCGGTTGGTTTTCGGCTTTTTCCTGCATGTAAATAATTGCTCTCCCCGACCAAATTTCGTAAACTTCCGGAGTTGACCATCCTGAAAAGGGCGATACTTTATGGATATGCCCCTGACTTCTAACAGGTTCTTTCCCTAACCGCCCTGCAGCATAAGTTACTGCGCCATACAATAAATGGAGTTGCCTTAACAGTGGTAGATGCTCCGATTTCCCGACATCCATTGCAATTGAATAGACAGGGTCGGGTCCCAAACAGTTTGGGTCTCGCAGACTTTTGCGGATCGAATCGAGGGAGCGGTTTTCGACATTAGGGCCAAAAACATTTGGTCCATAGGCAAATCCCATTGGTTGGGTGGTTGGAAGAATATCAAATCCGGGGTTAAAGTTCATAAATCACTGTTTATTTTGTTTCTTTCGTACTTCGATTCTTGCCTGAGTCATCCTTTCGCGCAATCCACCTTCTTTCAGAAATTCCTTTTCCAATTTCTCAATCTGCCTCGAAAGTAAAAATGAGGTAAGCTTGATCAGTCCAATCATGACATTTGCCGAAACCTCAGGATCAATGCTTTCGATACCTTTTTGATAAGTTTGATAAGTTGCATTGTTCGCTATAAGTTTTTTAGTGAGAGGTGCATAATATGGATGATCTTTATCCCAAAATTTCAGCTTTTGAACCCTTATAAAATCTTCATAATCTCCTAAAAGCTCTTGAAGCGAGGCTCTGGCAACATTGGTAAGTGTTATTTCCATTATTTTGGAAGTACCGGAAGCCATACTCCCTTCAATAATATTCTGTTTGCCAGATCGTGCAGCTTGTACCATTTGGTCGATTGTACGATCGAACGGATGAAAATATTTATGGGTAAAATAGTAAGTGCCGTCAAAAATAATTTCAGCTTTTTTATAGCTAATCAGTTTTGCGTAACCACCATATTTAGGTATAAAACCATCAGGGTTGTATTGCTTTTCCATTTGGTTCAATTTTAAAGAGTTTCATTGGACAGATTTGACAGCTAAGACAGATTATCTGTCCACAATGTCCAACCAGTCTAAAGTTACTAAAAAATTTCCAAACAAGCATCATTTTGGAACAGTGAATGTTCCCCATACTTCACATACCCCAACTGGTTGGTAACCAATTTTGTTTTGCCGATTTCAAATTCTGGGGTATTGAAATGGGTATGCCCATAGATCCAGAAATCTGGCCCTTTGGCTTCGATCAGGTCAAACAATTCAACCGCGAAGGCATCGTTCAGGACATTCCCTTTGTACTTTTCAGGATAGTTAATCAACGTTGGAAGGTGATGGGTCATGACAACCGTTTTTCCGCGAAATGGCTTCTCAAGTTCGTCTGTTAAGTACAAAAGGCTTTCACTATGCAACTGATTGAAATGAGCAGATGAAAGTCTGTTCCCTTTGTACATAATCACATGAAAATCGTTCATCTGCCGTTCGATCTGCCATTCGAGGGAAGGACGGATCTTAGACCAAAGCGTCGAAAACAGAAACCGTGTATCTCCCTGAACGATTGTGGTATTGTTGACGAGGAAAACGTTGCTTTTGATCTTCTCGTTGAACGTCCCACATTTTTTTGCCGCATCGAAATGATAATATTCGTGATTGCCTGGTATCCAATAAGTTGTTTCGAAATGGTCGGAAACGTACTTGAAGAAATCTTTGTGCATGTCCATCACTGCAAACGGGACAATGTCGCCTGCAAGCAAAAGGATGCCACCCTTGGGTTTTAAGGGATTTGATTTAAGAAATTCCTTATTTTCACGAAATTCCAGATGCAAATCGGAGGCGTATTGGAGGATCATGATAGACTAATTTACTAATTAAACAATAATGAATGCGGCTGGCGGCTGGCGGCTGGCCGCTGGCAACTGGCGGCTTGCTGGCCTACGGTGTTTGACCCTGCATCGAAAATGAAGCGGCTGGCGACTGGTTACTGGCAACTGGCTATCTTTCAATGCTTAATCCTGCAATCAAACTTTGACTGGCACAATCAAGGTCTGAAGAAAAGCCAGCCGCTAGCCGCCAGTAGCATTGCCTGACCACGCTACCAAACTTTGTCAGGCACTATCAACATTTGAAGAAATGCCAATAGCCAGAAGCCAGCCGCCAGTATCATTGTTTAACCCTGCAATCAAACTTTGTCAGATACTAACAATATTTGAAAGATAGCCAGTCGCCAGTTGCCAGCTGCTGCTCTTTAAAAAGCTAAAGGTACAATTTTAAGATCCACTTTCCAATAGTGCCAATCCTTCAAAACCTTACATATCCCTTTAGAGTGCCGCATTTCTGACCATCACCGGTACCATAGGGACGAATTGTATATGCGCCAACTTTTGCCGGGACAATAAACACTTCGGCGTAATGGACCAAAAAAGGCTCAAATGCATTTTCCGGACTTTCAACAATCACCTCATCGCCTTCAACAAGACAAACAACGTTTACACCCCCATTTGTGTTGTGTTCCACTTTTTTTGAGAACCAATGACGCCGGGTTTCGATGAACTCACGTTCGTGCAAACCTGTACTTTCTTCTATCCAACCATCGCCTTCGGCAACAACTTTGACATTGTTGACAAGATTCTGGCGCGTCCATTCTGTGGTACGGTCCCATTGAATATTCTTCTTACCGTGTTCTATATTAATTGGCCGTGGTTTGCCATCCATTCCCAAGCGGCCCCAATCCCACAATTTAAAAGTAAAAATATAGGGTGTGGCACTGATTTCAAGCACCATACTCCCCTTTCCGGAACAGTGGATTGTGCCGGCAGGAATGAGAACATGGTCATGCTTTTTCATCGGCCAGGTTTGGACATGCTTTTCGGCATCAAAGGAATGCCCATCCGATTGGGCTTCCTCCAGGTCGTGGAGCATCGATTCCGGGTCAACAACTTCCTTAAGTCCTAAATAGACAATTGCATCTTCCTCTACGTCCATCATGTAATAGCTTTCATCCTGCGTATAGTGCAACCCAAACTTCTCCTGGATGTACTCTGTGAGCGGATGAACTTGCAAGCTCAGGTGCCCTCCCTGCATTGTATCGAGAAAGTCGAAACGGATCGGAAATTCGTCCCCAAACCTGCCATGGACCGGATCGCCCAGCAACTCACGGGGATGCCTGAATACAAGGTCGATGGAGGGGATTTCAATTACATCGTCACCCAATTTTAAAAGCAGGCTGTTCTCCTCTGGGACACAGTTGAAACACCATGCATAGTTGGGTGCTGCTTCATCAAGGTTGCAAACCTCTTTCATCCACTGACCGCCCCATGGTCCGGGATCAAAAAACGGCACAACACTAAATGGCTGGTTGATTGCCAATTCCAAACCTTCCAGAATTGCTTTTCCCTCAACAAGCTTGGGTTGCCCGATTTTATTTGTATCGAGAAGAAAATCCCATTTGTCGAACAGTTGCTTTTTCAACCGGTCGCAGACGCGCCAATCGACAAAAAAGCCTTGTTTGTAGAGCAGCATCCAATCGGCAGTCTCCCTGTTTTTTACACCAAGATTATCAACCAAATGCTTGCGCATCCGCAATTGGATTTCCCATCGGGCCATATCGGCATAAACCAAAAGATTGGGTTCCGGAAAAATCAATGATGCTCCATATCCATAGATAACAATTAGCCCTTCTGAAACTAACTCTATATCAGATTGTACCATTTCAACCTTTTCCCGATCGAAAAAAGCATCCATGGTCAGACGGGTCATAAAACCAAAAATCCGGTCATTGGTCACATCCTGAAAAACAAGTTTCTGGTTTTCTTCAGGAGTGAGCATGGAATCTTCCGAAAGGATAAAATGGGTAAATTCTAATCCTTCCTTTAAATTTGAAATCAACTCTTCATGGATCACACCCTGATAGGTTTCGATCACAATGACTGTTTTCTTCTGATTTAATGCTAAAATTTCCCGGTTCAACCGATGACAGATGGCTGTCCAGCCGTTCTCAACTTTAAAAGGACTATTTTTAATTTCAATGACCGGGAGGTTATTGAATTTGGAGCGTGTTTTTAAATAATTGTGAATCATTAATTTAGACTATTTGGACAATTTTGACTATTAAATTCCTAAGGAGGATCTCACCAGATAATCGGCCCCATACAATGCTGCCGAATCCGGGAATTTGGCTTCTACCAATTTCACTTTGCCCCACGGTGTCCAGGCCAATTCGTTGACCTTTTTCTGAAGTGGGGGCAATATAAACGACGAACTTTTCATGATCCCGCCACTGATCACGATTATTTCAGGATCAAAGGCATGGATCATGGAAATAAATGCCGCTGCCCAAGCCGAAAGACAATGATCAAGCACCTCAACAGCAACCTGATCTCCTTTTGCTGAATGATCAATAAGTGCCTTAAAATCAAGAATTTCTTCATTTTTCATGGAACTATTGTTAAACCGTGGGTGTTCTTTCAGCAACGAAGGCAACCGCCATGTCGATGCTTCGGCTTCCACACAACCAATATTCCCACAGGTACACAAAGTTCCACGATGGTTTACGACCAAATGACCCCCTAGGTTTCCTGCCTGAAAGTGTTTTCCCTTCAGCAATTTCCCCCCGATCAATACAGCTGTTCCGATGCCTGTGCCTAAAGTAACCATTACAAGATCTGAACAATTTAAACCAGCTCCGTATTGCCATTCACCAAGCAATGCCATCCGGGCATCGTTTTCGGCAAACAAAGGCCAGTCCCATTTTTCCTTAGCCCAACCAACAAGGTCAATACCGGGAGCATCGTCATATTTTTGGTTTGTCGAAAGTATACGGTTCTTTGATGAGTCAACCAATCCGGCAAACGAAAACCCAATTCCAATTACCTCCCCCTTCGGAATGTCGTTTATAATAAGTAATTGATTGATAGCTATTTCCAAATCTGGTAACTGATTTACTAATCCAGTAGCAGATTGTGCTTTAATTTCAATACGGTCAATTAGTTGTCCGTTGTTGAGCAAGCCAATCTTGATGATTGTTCCTCCCAAATCGATGGCGATTGTGTATTTCATAGTATTTTTTGATTGCGGATTTTTGATATCGGATATCGGTATATAATAGAATCCATTCTCAAATTTCCAAATTAACGAATTTCCAAATCTTCAAATTTTCAAATTGATGAATTTTCAAATTGTTTTTCGAGTTCTTCCAATGTTTTTCCTTTCGTTTCCGGTACATATTTCCAAATGTAAAGCAGGTTGGCCAGACAGATCAAGGCAAATATAAGAAATGTGATCCCTCCGCTGAGCCTCTCAAGCATCATCGGGAAAGTGATGGTAACCAGGATACAAGCCATCCACAGCGACATTACGGCAATCGACATCCCTTTGCTGCGAAGGCGGTTGGGAAACAATTCAGCGACGATCACCCAAACTGCCGGACCCAAAGATGCAGAAAAACACGCAATGTAGCCGATGATAAATACAAGGACAAGTACACCTGAAGTCAGTTTCAGAAAATACAAAGCCGACAGCCCCATCAACATCAGCATCATACCTCCGGAGCCAAACAAAATCAACACTTTACGTCCAAACCTATCGATCAGGCTCATCGCCAACAGGGTAAAAAATACATTGGTCGCGCCGATCGCAATGGTTTGTAGCAACGCGATATCGTTTGACTGTCCAACATTGGCGAAAATCTTTGGCGCATAATACATGATCGTATTGATACCCGTAATCTGTTGGAATACAGCCAGAATGATCCCGATAAACAACAATGGCCTGATCTTTGGCAAAAACAATTCCGAATATCGTGCCTCCTCCTGATTTTTCAGGGTTTGCTCGATTTCCAAAAGTTCATAATAGGCCGGTTCAGCACCCGATGTTTTGATTAAAACCTTTAACGCCTCATCGTTCCTTTGCCTGGCTACCAACCATCGTGGACTTTCAGGGATCAGGAACAAACTGAAAAACAGCAATACTGCAGGCACAGCCATCACAAGCAACATCCACCGCCAATTGTTTTCACCTGTGCCAACCAACAAATAATTGCTGAAAAATGCGACAAGAATTCCTATAACAATTGCCAATTGGTTGAGGGAAACCAATGATCCCCTGTACTTTGCAGGCGAAAGTTCCGCAATGTACATCGGTGAAAGGATCGAAGCCACACCAACAGCTATTCCGCCAACCATTCGCGCAACTACAAAAAGAATCAACTGATGGGCAGAAGCACTTCCCACTGCCGAAAAGAAGAACAACAAAGCTGCCAACATCAGGACTTTCTTGCGGCCCAGCAGGTCACTCGCTTTCCCGGCAAGGAAAACCCCGATCATACAACCAAACAACAAGCTGCTGACCGTCCAGCCAAGTTCTACTTCATTCAACCCAAAATAGGGTTGGATAAAATTGATTGTCCCTGAAATAACGGCCGTATCAAAGCCAAAAAGCAATCCACCCAAAGCGGCAACTACCGATACCAAAATAACGTATCCCTTCATCTGTTTTTATATTGCTGATTTGAAAACTATTCTATTCTCAACATGATTGTTCCCCATGCCGGTAAACCAATTTCTCCATTAAGCTTATTTGATTTTTCTTCCCCTGAGTTGCTTACCCAAATGGATTGGATTAATTTATTGTCGGTCAGTAAATTAAATTTCAAACCATTTGCAGTGGAATTAAACAACGTAACCATCTTCCCTTTACCATCATCACAAGGTTTTAAAGCAGTTACAACTACTCCCGGATGGTTGACAGTAAGATTCTGATAAGTACCCTTATTTTCAGAGGCTTGCTGAACGAGCAATGGTTGACTTAACCCAATCGCCGTTTTGGAAATCTCTTCAGGCTTGAATTGTTTGTGTGGCAGAAGCACATACCTGAAAGTGATCAAGCCTTCCTGGTAAGCCCTGTAATTGGTGCCCCAATGGTTGTTGATTGCCCATGAGAAAATTGTTTGGGTTGGTTCGATGTGTTTTCGCCAGATCGCGGGATTGGTCTGTGACCCTAACATTGTTGCAGTAATGCCACCCACCTCAATCAGTGGGGCATCCAGCGAAATCAGCGCAATCCCTGTTTCCTGATTTGAAACATCCGCCCAACGGTTTAAAGTCAACCAGTTTTTGCAGGCACTTGGAATCTGGTCTTTTTCAGGTTCCATCACGCCATAGGGAACATCAATGCGTATTTTACCAGATTTCACATTAAATGGAAATGCAAAGTTGACGCTCTCCTTGCCACCTTTCTGTGCAAAAGTCCAGTCACCAGGTTTTTTGCTGATTGCGGCCCTCTTTTTATCAACTGTATTGGTCAATTCGACTCTCTCTGAACCATAGCTCAGGCGCACTTCCCTGATCAATTTATTGCAACCCGGCGCATCCGATTCGATCAGAAATGATGCAATCAATGGTCCATTTTCTTTCACTCTTAATTTAATGTTGGAAGCCCTAAGAATATGATCGGTCCTTGAAGAATCGAGGAATGCGTAATCGTTTAATTCATAACCGGATGCAGCATCCACCATATTCAGGTTGTTCATACTTGCAGCCGATAGTTCCTGTATTGCCCCGGTCAGTGGATTGATCACAACATTCACTTTGCCGTTCCCAATCCTATTTCCAATTATTTCCATTTTATTTCCCTTCAACCCTTTTCCTTTTAAAATCTGATATTTTTTTGAAGAGTAAGGCGCAATTGAAGAAACCCAAATTGCGAGATCGCCATTGGCAAGTCTTTGCGAAAGAACCGGTTTGCCATCGGGGCCGGTAACTTTATCGCCTGCTGTGGAAAGGTTAGTTGGAATTGTGACAACTTCTGACCTTTCCCATGCATTTGTATTAATGATCTCAACCGAACTTGAACCATCATTCGAGGTACTGTTTTTTAGTGAATTGTCGAGTAACAGGCGCGATTGTTTATCTGCATCGGTTGCATACGATTGTTTAACATCCCATTGTTCTTTGGTCATTTTGTTTTCGGGATCGGAAACGCTGCACCAGGCACCCCATGTATGTTCGGAGTAGAGCAATACTTTTTTCCATGCCGCCTCAAAGTCTTGAGAAGGATAACCAGAAGGGTTTTTCATCGCCCAAAGTGCCTCTGCCTGTGACAACCTGTCGGAACTAGCCCTGTTCATGCCTGTTTCGAGTGCCGATGATCCTGCGCCATCTTCCCAATAGGGAGTCCAGTCGCCTTTAACCAATGGCAATTGTTTGCCATATTTCTTTTCAAATGCTTCAAAAGCCTCACTGGTAGAGGAGATAATGAACTTTGGCCATGTATAATGGGAACTCCAATCCTTCACAAATTCGCAGATTTCCGCGTCCGGTTCGGCATTGTCGCCATGACCGCTCCATCTGAGATGCGTCACATCGTAGGGATATTGAAGGCTATCCAACTGATGGGTATATTTCGCAACGAATTCCGGGGTAAGCTTGTTGATCATGTGCGAAAGGGCATAACCTTTTAAAGGGACCCAGACCAGGACTTTCTCGTTCCCGGAAGGTGAAACCCAATAAAATGGTTTGTTTTCCCATTTTTCAAGAATGTCGCCGATGCGGTCGAAATAGTTGGGTGCAGTCGAGAAATACTTGATGCCTGCTTGCGACATGGCTGTAACCGTTCCCCAGGTTTGTCCGGGAATATCGCTTGTCATCGCTGCATTGATCGTGACGTTGCATTTTTTAGCAAGTTCAGTAGAGAACTTAAAGAGCCGCGAAAGTTCCTCTGGACGGCAAAGTCCTGTCAATACATTCAAATACATTCCATTGAGGGAAACCTGGCCGTTGGTGACCGATTCGAGGAACAGTTTCTTTTGTTGTTCGTCCATCCGGTTCAGGTACAAATCGGCCGCCCAGCCAACCTCCACATTCCAAATAAAACGGGCACCGGTTGGATAGGACGCAGTCCGTTTGGCGATTTCAATTCCCTTCACAAGGTTCTGGACCTGTTTGTCTTCGATGGCAGTTTGAATTTCGGTATATCCAATGTCGGTGTGTGAATGGGGCAACAAATAACAAGTTAATTTTTTAATGGGTTTTAAGGTCACGAATTTCAGTTCAACCGGCATCCCATTCGATTCAAACTTAATCAACACAGCTTTTTCAACACCAACTGCCTTTACGGGAATTTCAATTTTATTCTCCCCCTTTTTGAGGTTTAAAGGATAAGGATCATTCCCCTCGATGTTGGCCACAATTTTACAGGAATCAATTAAAATATTTATTTTCAGTACAACAGGTTGGTAATCAACCTGATTTTTTTCGATCAGAAAAGGTAAGCCCTTTATCTCGCTGATTTCGTAGGTTTTAACCTGCGGTTTCTGTGCAATCGAAAGAATATTACTGATCGCAAATAAGAAAACCAAACAAACAATATTTCTACTGTATTTCAAATATTTCATATTCTATTGATTTATAAATACTTAATAATTCATTAAAATTGGAACTCCTTTTATTTCGACCAAACGAGCCGAAAACCCGTTTTCTGCGATTTCTTCATAGTTATGACCAGCATCGGAAGGCCAGCAGGCACCGACCACAAGCTCTTCCTGACCCGTATTGGCCAACCTGTGGGCAGTATCACTTCCGATGTAGTGGAGGCTTCCGGGATGAACCTCTTCCGCCCAGGTATGCCGGTTCCTGTCCATTAAGATCAACATCCCTTTTCCCTGAACACCCCAATAGAATTCTGCCCTGTCGGACTTTGCATGGAAATGGCCTTTGGTCATAAAATATTCGTCACCGACTTTTCCAGGAAAAATAATTGTCCTGCCAAACGCCAATCCACCTTCAGTTCCATCAGCAACAGGATTCCACATTTGAACTCTGTATGTTAAAGATTCAGGATCCAATTCATCAAAAGCTTTCTGATCATGAAATATCCCAGAAATATCTTTTAAATGCCTGGCCTGATTTACGATTGGTTCCCCGATCATGCTGAAATCGTTCAGGTTTAATTCAACAGGAGATTTATGTATTTGTAAATGTTTCATTTAGCAAAAGGGTCTAATTTGAAATAGTTGTATTTATCAATCTTTCCAACTTTCAGGAACCTGCGGCTGATCACTGTTTTTCCATTTTCGGGAGTAAATTCAGCAACCAACACATATCCACCGGGTTGAGACGGTAGATTCAATGAGATTGGAATATCGGTACGCAGGAAAGAGGTCAATTTTACCTTTTGAGTTTGTTCCAAAACAGATTTCCCTGCACTATCGATCATCTTTATTTTTACTGAGCCAGAAACTGCTGACGAATAGTTATTGACGCCAACGAGATTGAACATCAAATTGGAATCCGGTTGATGAGGTTCATTCATCTTGATATACCTTTCGTCGGTCATATTGATAAATAATCCGGCAGGGGCAAAAGCGTGGTGGAACCAATCCAGAGTTGGGGTAGGTTTCAAGTCCTTGATATTCCCTGAAAACCAGTCGCCTGTATATCCGTAATTGTTAGCAAGGTAGCAAAATGCTAAAACGCCAGCTAGAGATGGTTCGCTCCTGAGCCATTCGGTTTCGAGTTGCATCCAATAGGCTTGCAGTTCCCAATTTTGCTCAGGTGTCGAGTTTTTCCCCAGGTAATAAGTATAAGTTTCGACAGTTAGTTTGCTTGGCATCCCATTGCGCCACAACCAAATCCACCCATACTCGTTGGCCAGTTGGGCAGTACCAGATTCCTGAATTTTTTGAAGAATGGCTGGTTTAAAATCAAGGTTACCAAGAGGATAAACATCGCGGTTGGCTCCAGGCTGTATCCATGAAATGACACCCTGATATGGATGGGGTTCGTCCATTTCGTCCGATTGCATCTGATCGGCAGTCATATAGCCTGAGTCCCAAATTCTTGAAGGATCCAATTTTTTCAATTCGGGGATGAGTTGATTCCCAATATAGTTGTCCCAATTTTCGTTAATTGCATCCCAAATGGCGATGCTTGGGTGGTTGCCGTCTGTCCAAACCCAGTCGGTATATTCCTTGCGGATTTGATCGTCCCATCCATGGTTTTGCCAGTAGAGCCATTCGTTTTGGAACATCAACCCATTTTCGTCGGCAATATCGTACCAGAAATCAGGGACTATTCCGACACAAATGCGCATCATATTCCAATTCAGCTTTTTGGGATATTCAACCAAAAGCTTCGTTACCCATTTTTTGTCCCAAACAAGGTTGGAACAATCGGGATCCTCGAAGAAACGCTGCAATGTTACGTTGGTTCCCCGTAGGATGGTCTTTTCGCCATTTAAATAAAAGAACTTCCCCTTTCGGGTGAAATCGCGCATCCCAAATTGTTTGGCGGTTTCGTCCGAAATGCCCTTGTCCGTTTTTAAAGTCGCTGTTGCCAAATAAAGAAACGGCTGGTCGGTCGTCCAATTGGTAAATTTGGTGATTGGAAGCACAAGTTCCACTTCCGAAATATTGTCACGCTTGCTTAAATAACGTTCACTTTTAGTGGCAATTACCTTTCCTGTAATCTTTTCGGCGATGGAAATATTCAGCGTAACCGAATCGCTCATTGCATCGCCATAAAAGATCTGGGCAGGTTTGAAATTCCTTATCAAAGCTTTGACAGTAATTTTCTTGTTGGCAACCGATGGAAGAACCAATAAGCGATTGATGCGTACATTTCCAGTAAACGACAACTCCACATCGTCCCAAATCCCGGGTAAATAATGCTCTTTCTCCTTGTCCGTACTGCCAGCTGCCTCACTTGGTAGCCAAACGCGGTCGCCAACTTTAATCAGGATTTCGTTTTCAACACCCACCTTCAGTGCTTTGGTGATCGGAAATTCAACCGGCGTATAACAAGCCATTGATGTTCCCATATCGAATCCGTTGACATAAACCTGGGTCACATACTGGCTCTTTTTAATGGTTATGATTCCCTCCTTATCCTGAAAATCCTTTGGAATAAATACCATCTTCCTGTACCAGTTGTATCGGGGCGTGTAATCAATGTCGTAAAGATTGTGTTGTTGCTTGGCTTCGACCTTATCTGCCCGTTTGAAAAATTTATCGTAATCCAGTATTTTGGGTTCTGCAAGATGAACAAGTCCCGGCACAGGAATTGTCCGCGTGAATTTTGCAGGTGGAAAGGCATTTGTTGTCTGGTCAAATTGCCAGGTTCCGTTTAAACTTAGGGTATTCCGACCAGATTGTTGTGCCTGGGCTAAACCTAAGATTAACAAAAGATTGAATAGGAGAATTGTGATTTTCATTTTATGGCAATTTGGTTATTATTAAATGAATTGGCAGACACCGGAAACATGGTCACCCTGAATTTGGTTGTGCCATAAGGAACCAACTGTATTTTAACTGGATTCCCTTTTTCGATAGGCTTTTCAGGAAGGATCTTATTTTCAATAGGTTTCCAATCGAACTCCATTGCATTGACAGTAAGCTTCACCGGTGAATCCAGTGACCAGTTCCATAATTCAGGCATTGCTTTCCGCTGAACTGTAATTTGCTGACTGGCATCCTCAGGTTTCACATCCAAAGCATAATTGAACTTTGCACCCGGAGCTTCCTCATTTGGCCCAATATCGGGAATGGCCAAAGAAAACAACAGCGGGCCATAATAGACACATGAATAGGGGCTGTGAATGGTGGTATCCTTTGCCATCTTGTGGTATTTTTCGAAATATCCAATTTGAGGATAGGGCGTTTCGTTCCCATGGACGATCTTTGGAGTCATGGGCAATGCCAAATCAATCTTGTCGTTTTTGTTCCATTTACGGTTGATCCTGATAAAGTTGCCATCCTGATTTACGATAGTGATATTTTCGCCGTTTACACTGATCGATGGAGTTTTGCACCATTCGGGAATACGAAGGTAAACGGGGAATTCAACTGATTGGGCAGGATTTACAACCATCTGAATTGCTTCCTCGAAAGGATAATTTGTTTTACAAGAAATTTCAGCCATAACATGACCGGCAACTTCAGCTTTCACCTTACATGGGCCATATAATGTAGCGGCCAAACCATGGTCATGCGTTGCCATCCACATATTCATAATGTAGTTTGGAAGGATCCTGCAATTGTTTCCTACACAACACAATACGGAATGGCCCAATTTTGTAAACTGAAAGCACTCTTTTCCAGGCGATTGTGGCTCTTCACCTGGAACCTGGTTGCTGAACCTGTTCATGCTCTGGTAATAGCACATTGTGGCAAAGTCTCTGGCTACAGGTGCAGACGCTGCATTGAAGAATATTCTTTCAATCTTGTCGGAATAGTTGTCCTTACCGGTAATCTCAAGCAACCTGTAAAATGTATTCATCGAAGCTGCCACATCACAGGTTTCAATGTTCCGTGTCGCTCCCACGCCAGCAAGATATTCTTCGCCGGAAATAACGCCAACAGGGAGCAGACCTGTACTTTCGGCCCATGCAAGAGCCTGTTTTGATGCACTTAAGTCATGAGAGTTTCCCGTTAATAAATAAAGTAAAGCAGGCACACGGATATTCTCGTAAAAAATAACACTGTGTCCTGGATTCAGTTTATTCAAATTCCAGTTGTCTGAAAGTGCCTGATAACTTTTCATAGCGGCAAAAGCTTTGATCCGGTTCAGAATAGCCGTATCTCCGGTCATAAGATAGGTGTCCAACATGGGATCTATATTTACGGAACCTGAAACTGCTTCAAAGTGTTCCTTGAGTATAGGGAGGTCATAATTCCGGTAAACTTTTGTAAGGGCCTGCAAAATTCTGGGATCCCCGGAAGCCTGATAATAAGCAACCAAGGCACGTCCCATGTGAGAATGTGCCCAACTGTTGAATTCTGCCCAACCCTGGGTGCTGTCGATCATCATCTTTTTGGGAAGCCAGTAAACAAAAGTTTCACCCCCTTTTAAGACACCATTCACAACATTGTCGAGCCGTGCGGATGTTTTTTTGATGAGGGCAGAATCTTTCAGGATATAGCCCAGTCTGACAGCCCCATCGAGCCAATAACTGCATTGTTCCAAAGGCCATCCCCCACCGTCAGGTTTCGCGCCACGAGCCTTAAAACCATACCCTTTCCAGGCCTCACCGAATGTTGGGGAGTATTCGTCAAGATGACCAATAATCCCTTTGGCAGCATCTTTGGCCCAATCGCGGATCCAACCTTCCGGTGTAACGGCACCAGGCACAAGTGGGACAAAAACAGGGGAAACTTTTAACGAGGCAGTGTTTTCGACGATGCCCCATGTTATGTCAGGAGCTTTCTTGCCGGTACATCCTGACATTGCGATAGTGGTCAAACAAACAAAACAAAGCAATCTGGGAATTGTAGTCTTCATAAAATCAGCTTATTGGTTAATAAAATATTTCAGAATGATTTACGAATGTTGATTATGAACGGATTATCTATTTTGAGGTTTTGGTGGTTTAGGATCATTGCGGCCATGCTTTTGCCCATTTGGGAAAAATCGGTGGAGATTGTTGTTATCCCTGAAGCCACTATTCCTTTAAGCGGGGTTTCATTGTAGGAAACGATCCCAAGATCACTACCTAAGACTATTTGATTGTCAATAGAATAACGAACCAAAAACTCAAGGTCGCGGTCATCGACAACCACAAAAGCATCAGATGGTCTGATTTCAAAGGATTTGATTTCATTGACTACTTCATAATCAATTGGAAGTTGTTTGCAAAAATCCCTGAAACCAATGGCAATCTCCTTGTAATGCGATTTCAGGTGACGGATCACAAGTACCATTCTTTTATATTTAGTGACCATCAAGGTATTTTTTTTCAGTATCCTATAAATATCGCGCTCAAAGTCCTGGCATACATAAGGATAGGTATTCTTGTATTGCTTCCTCCCCTGATCAAGGATAAATACCTTATTTTGAGGCAGTTTGGCAATATGTTTGTCAGCACCCGGGCAATCGGCTGGCATGATCACATATTCGGAAAACTCCCCAACTGCCCCATCAATGATGGTTTGGAACATTTTGGGATTGTTGTGGTGAAAAAAAATCTGTTCGCTTCCATCTTTTCCAAATGCATCTTTGAACGAATCGTAAAGTTCTTCCTTATACGCTGTTAGCCTGTCGAAAACAAGTAAAATCTTATGCTGATAATCCGAATTTTCGCGCTGGACAAAATATCCTTTCCCAACCTGGGAAGCAATAATCCCTTTTGATTTCAAGTCGTTGTAAGCCATCAAAACCGTATCTTGCGATAGTCCGTATTGTTTGCACCAATGGTTCAATGATGGAAGCTGATCACCTTTTTTCAACTCCCCTGCATTTATTTTGAGTTGGATCGCTCCAATAATCTGACGATATTTTGGGGTGATCGAATTGTCTTCAAACTGAATCTCAATATATTTCCGCATAGCATAACCTCTAGGTAGTACTATGCAATAATAACAAATATATAAATCCAATATATCAGTTATTTAAAATAATTATAAAATAATATTTGGCCAATGTATTCCCAATATCTTCGTTGTTCACCATAAATTTTTTGATAGATGGATAGGATCCGATAATCGTTTAAAATTTTGTCAAAAATTTTATGGATAAATAAATGGTTTATATCTTTGTGCCGAATATGGATTATTCATCCAACGTTGGTTGAAAATCCACTTAATAATCATATAATTTTAAATCAAATGGCAATCAGCTACAAGAATTTGGGATTGGTAAACTCGAAAGAGATGTTTGCAAAAGCGGTTAAGGGTGGTTATGCCATACCCGCTTTCAACTTCAACAACATGGAACAGTTACAGGCGATTATCAAAGCCTGTGTTGAAACGAATTCACCTGTGATCCTTCAGGTTTCGAAGGGTGCACGTGATTATGCAAACCAGACTTTGCTCCGCTATATGGCAGAAGGCGCCGTCCAATATGCCAAAGAAATCAGCAATGGTGTTGGCATCCCCATCGTTCTGCACCTTGACCATGGTGACAGTTTTGAAACATGCAAGAACTGTATCGACATGGGTTTCTCTTCTGTAATGATTGATGGATCACACTATTCTTACGAAAAAAACATTGAAATCACACGTCAGGTTGTGGAATATGCCCATCAGTTCGATGTAACTGTAGAAGGTGAATTGGGTATCCTTTCAGGTATCGAAGACGATGTGGTTGCCGCAAAATCAATCTATACAAACCCGGAAGATGTGATCGATTTCACAAACAAAACAGGTGTTGATTCACTTGCTATCTCAATCGGGACTTCGCATGGCGCCAATAAATTTACTCCCGCACAATGTACAAGGGATGAAAATGGCGTATTGATCCCACCTCCACTCCGCTTCGACATTCTCGAAGAAATTGAAAAACGGATGCCAGGTTTCCCGATCGTATTGCACGGTGCTTCTTCGGTTCCCGCCGACCTGATCAAGGTGATCAACGACAATGGTGGTGCAATGAAAGATGCAGTTGGAATTCCTGAAGCACAGTTGAGAAGGGCAGCCGCTTCGTCAGTTTGCAAAATCAACATCGACTCAGACGGACGTATTGCCATGACAGCCGCTATCCGCCAGGTATTTTCGACCAAACCAGCAGAGTTTGACCCGCGCAAATATTTGGGACCAGCCCGCGAAGCTTTGAAAGATCTTTACAAACACAAAATCAACAATGTATTGGGTTCAGCCGGAGCAGGCAACTAATTCATTTGTAAAAATCATAAGATTAAAACCGGTACTCCTGAAAAGGTGGCCGGCTTTTTTTGTTAGTATCTGAATAAAAGCAAGATAAAAATAATTCATTATCCTACAATAATTTAACTCCAACAGAGTATTAGTATGTGCAAAGAGTTCATTTTAAGCATCAAATCTGGATCCCCCTTTGGAATTCGAACTACTTCTTTTCACAGTCAATTCCCCGAAGGAAAAACCGTGAATAACCCTGGGTAAGCGGTCTCTTACAAAAGTTCATAAAATGCACAAAAGCCTTCTGGACCGCGCCACCCAGGGTAAAATGGAAGTATAAAAACCGTCCGCGATTGAAGGTTCGGAAAAGTGCAAACCTCCTTTCGGACGGGTAGGGCAACACTCTTTAAAAGTCAGTGGCCAAATCCAAAATTTTGCTTGTTTTCCCAAGGCGTTGCCATTGGGTTAGGGTATATTGGGCTTTCAGCCTGTTGACCGTGCAAGGATCGTGATGGTGCAAAACAAAATTGACAGCACTGAATTAGTTAGGATGGTCCTCCTCCAGAAACTGTTATTACGAACCAAACGGCTATAAATATAATAGTTAGCAGATTCAATGTGTTTGGTGTCATGTCCCAAGAGTTTACGATTCGGGAGGCAATCCCATAATCGAAGCACTTTCAAAACATAGTTTCTAGCACTTTGCTTCTAATTTTGGAATTATCACAGTCTCCAGGTTATTCTGTTAGTTGACAATGTTATAATGTTATTCCCCTATATTAAATTCACATTTTAGAACAATCCATTGTTTCAATATAAAACATTCCTTATATTTGCTGAACTAAAAGCAAACACAAATAGAGATGAACACAGAATTGACACAGAAGCAAATTGGCGAACGCGTTACGGCACTGCGCAAGGCAAAAGGATTGTCACAAGAAAACCTCGCAAAAAGCATCAACTTATCAAGGCCATCGCTGGCACAGATCGAACTTGGAAACAGGTGTTTGGATGTGCTTGAGTTACAAAGGTTATCAATGGCCTTGGGTTTTTCGTTGGATGATTTTATATCTGAAAATTTCACAACCGGTCAAAACATTGAGAACAAGGTTGAAGCTAAAACAGCAAGTGAGCGGATTTCGGAACCAACCCTGAACCCAAACAAGCTGAAAAACGTATTGCTATATCTAATAGGACGTTGCGCAGGCAAGCCAAATGTAGGTGAAACAGTCCTTTATAAACTGCTCTATTTCTGCGATTTCAACTACTACGAATTGTATGAAGAACACTTAACCGGGGCCACCTACCGCAAGTTGCCTTTTGGCCCTGTCCCCCAAAAAATCGAAAGCCTTATCGGCCAGATGATGGAAAATGGCCAGATACAAAGGGTTAAAACAGAATACTATGGAAAAACCCAATCCCGCTATATCCCACTTGTTAAAGCCGATCTGACCGAGCTGAAAGCCAGTGAAAAAGAGGTTATTGATAAGGTGATCGGGCAAATGTCCGACTGGACAGCCACTACAATCAGTAATTATTCTCATAAAGATTTACCATGGGAAGTTGCTGATGACGGTAAAGCGATTAGCTATGAATTGGTCTTTTACAGGGAAAACCCATACTCGGTGAGAGTTTATGACGAAAACGAGAATTAAGAAATGGAATTCAACACCTTACAAGAGTTCGATAAAGACTTGAAATACTTGCTTAAAAAATACCGGACACTCAACCAAGATTTGGACGAAGTGAAAACCATCTTAAGGAAGAAACCGGACGAAAGACCACCTTTCAGTTTCCGTATCGACAACTTGGGAATAGAAACCTGTATTATCAAAGTGAAGAAAATCGCCTACAAATGATTACATTTGCAATATGATGACAAAAAATGAAATATTATCAACTTTGATTGAACTAAAACCAATACTTCAGAAGGATTATGCAGTTAGTGAAATTGGATTATTCGGCTCATATTCAGATAATACGTTTACTGAAAACAGCGATATTGATTTGCTTGTCGATTTCGAGAAGCCGATTGGTTGGAAGTTCTTTACGTTGGAATTGTACCTTGAGAAAGTTTTTGGCAGGAAGATAGACCTGGTAACGAAGAACGCACTCAAAGAGCAAATAAAGGAATCAATATTAAATCAAGTACAATACATTTAAGTGAAAAAAGAGGATCGGACATATAGGCTTTTCCTTGAGGACATCCAGATGTATTTATTGCGCAATAAAGTCTCTCATGAATATTTTGGAGTTGATTACGAGATAATCTGGAATATTGCCACCAAATATCTGCCAGAGAATAAATCCCAGATAGATCGCATATTAGAGCAAGAACCATAAGTTTCGCAATTTAATCCCGAAACCCTTCCTAATCAGCCGCTAAATCAACCATCCAAAAGGATAATTCTTTTCACATCCTTATATTAAGGATTTAAATCAGTAAAGAATTTTTGACCGTTTAAAATAATTTCTTTCAATAAGAAGGAATACAATTAAATAATATTCATACATTTGCTCTATTCAAAAACATGATTTCAAATTTTAAGATAATGCCTATGGGATAATATTAACGGAAAAATAAAAATTAGGATATATAAAATATAGCGTTTAGCCAGGTTCTGTATCTAAAACCGACCAAATTTGAGATACTCCACAGAAACAAAGCAAGACGCCACGTGAAAGCGTGGTCGTTGCTTTTTGTTGTGGAGTGGGTTCTTGGTCGGACCTTAGATACAGCGTGGGCAATTGGCCACGCTGATTTTTTGTTCCCAAAAATTCATAACAACCTCACCAACAAGAGTACTTAGAGCGTTCAGGATCAAATACAAATATAGTTTTACGAACAAAATACAAGTGGAGTCCAGAACCCACTATAAAAAACGGGGCGGTACCGAAAAGCCTTATGAGTAGGAAAACGGATAAAACAAATACCTATGAGAAATTTAAAAAAAGCGTTCATTTTTGCTTTAATGTTGACAATGTCCTACCAGGGTAATTCACAAACCTTTGGTATAAAAGGTGGATTGAACTTTGCAAACATGACAGTGAAAGATTTTGTTGGAAATTTTGACACCAAAATGCTAACCCGATTAAACTTAGGATTAACGACAGAATTTGGGGCTGATAAAAAACTTTCTTTTGAAACGGGTGCTTTCCTTTCAATGAAAGGAGCAAAGCAAAATTATGGAACAGGTGAAGGAAGTTATAAAATTACGTATCTGGATATTCCATTAATGGCAAAATTAAAATTTAATACGGAAGGGGTTAAATTTTATGGAAAATTTGGGCCATATTTGGGTATTGGTTTAGGTGGTCAAATGTATGATAATGGGGCAGGTACGAAAATTCAGTGGGGTACTTCTGAGACTGGTAGTGCAGAATATTTAAAGAAAATGGATTACGGGATCAATATTGGAACTGGGGTTGAATTCGGTGTAGTAGATATGGGATTAACTTATGGCATGGGATTGGCAAACATTTCAGGTATGGGTGATGATACCAAAATCTTTAATCGCGTTTTAAGTCTGTCTGTTGGTTATAAATTTGGAAAAAACAAAGCAACAAAATGAAATCTATTCAAAATGTAATTCTTGTTTTATTGATTTCTGTTGTATTTTCAAGTTACGGACAGGAATCTGATATCTTGACTAATGATGCTATTATCGGTATGCGTGCCAAAGGGTTGCCGGCTTCAATTATTGCAGCTCGGTTAAAAACTGCAAAAAATGCTTTTGATATTAGTACTGAAGCTCTTATAAAATTGACAGAAAACAAAATCCCCGAAGATTTGATTAATGCAATGATTGATGCAGCAAGTGATCCCAATCGGCATTTTGTAAAAACGGATCCAAATAATCCGATGGATATGCATGATTCTGGAATTTACTTGTATAAAAAATCGGGAGAAACGGCAGAAATTGTTCCGCTCGAACCCACAGTATATAGCCAGAGTAAAAGTGGCGGAGCGTTGGCATCTGCATTGACCTATGGGATAGCAAAGGTTAAAGTTGCTGTAACATTAGATGGAACAAGCTCAAGAATGCAATTATCTGATAAACAACCAGTATTTTATTTCTATTTTGACATAACCAAAAATTCTTTAAGCCAAACATCTAATTGGTGGTTTTCAACAGCAACAAGTCCAAATGAGTTTATATTAGTGGACTTTACAGTAAAAAAGAAAAGCAGGGATGTCGAAACAGGTTCTGCAAGTATAATGGGTTCCTCTGCCGGAGTAGCGGATAAAAATAAAATCCCTTTTAAATTCGACAAAATTGCTCCAGGTATTTATAAAGTTTACTTTGAAAAGCCCATTTCAGGAGAGTTTTGTTTTATGTATGCAGGTAGTGTGCCGCAAGGCTTTGAAGCCGTTAATAAGGTTTATGATTTTGGGGTTAAATAAGATAAGAATTTCCTCAATAAATATCATTTTTTTTCTTAAATATTAGAGCCTTCACCATAAGTGAAGGCTTCTTTTTAAATTATAATAATACCTTCCATTTGTAATGAACAATAGTTTCCATTACAAATGAAAGCTATTATAATTATGCTCTTAATCAACGCAGTACGACAAGATCCAATTAGATTTTCTCTGCGATATTTTGGAACAGAAGAAGGTATACATCATGGCTAAGGATGCCGGCATGAAAAGGAACCAGTTAAATACTTTGCCAGATATCAGGTCCCATGCGCTGATCGTTTCAGGAATCCGCCGTTGCGGAAAAAGCACTTTGCTGTATCAGTTGCTTAGGGAACCCTACCCACAGGCCGTATATGTAAATTTCGATGACCCAAGGCTTTATGATTTCGAGATCAACGACTTTGTGAAATTGGACGTATTGATCAAAGAGAGCGGGAGTACAGTATTGATGTTTGACGAAATACAGTTGATCAAAGGTTCGGAACGGTATGTCAGACAAAAGCTGGACGAAAACTTTCAAGTGTTTGTTACAGGGTCAAATGCTTCCCTGCTCAGCCGCGAATTGGGGTCGAGCCTTACCGGCAGGCATATCACCAAGGAACTCTTCCCATTCTCTTACCACGAATATTGCCGTTTCCACGATCTTGTTGCCCGCACTGAAACCACAGTTTTATATTTAAAAGATGGTGGTTTCCCTGAATATCAAAAACAGAAAAATCCAGAAATCCTCACTTCGCTTTTGGATGATATACTCGTTCGCGATATCGCCGTCCGGTACAATATCCGCGACATCAAAACGTTGCAACGGCTCACACTATTTTTGTTGGCAAATGTTGGCAATCGCGTCACAGGCAACAAATTGAAAAAAACATTTGGGATAGCATCAACCACGACTATACTAGAATATTTTTCCCACCTGGAAAACAGTTATTTACTGTCGTTTATCCCTATGTTCGATTATTCCTTAAAAAAGCAAAACAACAACCCAAAAAAAGTTTATGCCATTGATACCGGTTTGGTTGAGATAAATACGCCCAATTACACGAAAGATACAGGCCGCAAATTTGAAAACTTGGTTTTTCTTGCTTTAAGGCAACGATCAAAAGAGATCTTTTACTTTTCGGGAAAAGGGGAATGTGATTTTTTGGTTATGGACAAAGGTGTCATATCCGGTGCAGTTCAGGTTTGCCTTGAATTGAACAGCGAAAACCTGCAACGGGAATTATCTGGATTATATGAAGCGATGCAAACGTTCAAACTCCTTTATGGTGTGATCGTTACACTTTCACAAACCGACTCATCTACCCAAAATGGAATGACTATAACAGTTATGCCCTTTCATCAGTTCGTTGGAGATACTGTTTTTCAATAATATTTAGAATGAATCTTGGCTATTTTTGCATTTCATTAGGTGCCTTTTTCATCATCTTTGCCAGAATTAAGGAACTAAATATTTCTTCGAATACCAGGTCTATCTCCTCCAACCATCTCCTATCAAATAATACTCAAATTTATTATATGATTGATATAATGCGGTATAATGGTTTTACTCAAACGATAATATCCATAGGACAACGTTAATAAACTGATAGCTTGCTTCGCAAGGTAACAGCATTACCTTCATGAGTAATTAGAACATCAATTGAAGTTAAAACAGGAATAATTTTTAAAACAAACTTTATTAACATTAAAAACCATGAAAATAACCGATGATTTTATCCTTCAATCCATTTTGAATGAAACCTATTTCAAATATGGATATGAGTATGGGATTTTTGATGGTGACCGAAACATTAATGATGATTGGAAAGTAATTATTAGTGAATGGTGCGAATCAGCTAAAAAGAGGATTGCTACATTGAACCATCTGATTAAAGACCTAAACAATCAAAATTACTCTGAAGCTAAAAACTATCTGGGGAAAAAAGATGATTATTGCAATTACGCTGAAGAAATTATTTCACTACGAACCGACATAAAAAGTCTGCTGGTAGGATTGGTCAAAACTTCGCACATAACGAATGTCAGTGAGATTGAGAAGTACAAAGTACAGTGGAAGAAATATGAATCCAATCCAAATCATATTCACCATCAGTTTGTTTATAACCAGTTTACGATGGTAAAAACGATTGAACACCTGACAGGTTTCAATAATTTTTACAGGCATTTCCTGATCCAATTGGTCTTAAATCTGTATGAAATCATGAACCGTAGAATTCGTTATACGATTCAATATTTTCAGGAAGAAAAGATACTTAAAAATGACCTCCAGGAAGTTATGAAATAACCTAATTCGTAACCTCGGCGAAATGGGTCAACGACCAGTCGATCATGACTTCGAGGATTGGCATAAGGCTTTTTCCCGTTTCGGTCAATGAATACTCTACTGGAATTATTGTATCAATTCCCCCTTCCCCACCCTTGTAATGACGGGTTCGTCTCCGGTGCAATCGACAATTGTGGAGGGGACATTTCCCCCATAACCGCCATCAATCACCAAATCAACAAGATCACCAAATTTTTCATGGATCAGTTCGGGATCGGTAGTGTATTCGATAATCGTATCCTCATCATGCACCGAAGTGGAAAGGATCGGATTTCCAAGTTCTCTAATGATTTCCCTGATGATATTGTTGTTTGGAATACGGATTCCCAAACTTTTCTTAGAACTTTTAAACAACTTGGGAACGTTACTGTTGGCATCAAGGATAAAGGTAAACGGTCCTGGAAGGTTTTTTTTCAAAAGTTTGAAAATACTGTTATTTAATGGTTTACAATAATCGGAAATATGGCTTAGGTCTGAAAAAATAAATGAAAGTGCTGTCTTTTCGGGATTGATTTTTTTGATTCTTGCCACCCTTTCTACCGCTTTGGATTTGGTGATATCACATCCTATCCCATAAATGGTATCAGTAGGATAAATAATCACCCCTCCATCGCGAAGGATTTCTACAATCTTAAGGATCTCCTTCAGATTTGGGTTCTCGTCATATAACCGGATAAGCATTGGAGACAAAAATATTAAATTATGGATGTGTCCCATTTGACAAAGAGACACCATGCTTGAATCCATGCATAAAAGACGCTTCTTCAAAACCCATGTCCTCACAAATGTATTTCCCAATGATAATACCAATAGTATTGCCGATATCGCTTAAATCACCCACAAAATAATCTGCGGATTTTAATTCTTCGATGATTTCAAAAATCCTAGTATCTATATTGTCAAAATCAAACACCTTGACAACACCTGGATCGAAGTCCTGTTCTTTCTTTTTGCTTTTTCCCATTTGAATTACACATAAATTATTACACGAGGCCTCATTAACCAGAAATTATTGCCTAACCCATTGCAAAAGTAGCGTTTATATTGATTTAAAAATAGGTGTCCTTCCAATTAATTGAAGTTACACGTTATGGTTGGGTGTTCAAAGAATGAGCCTTGTTGCCCATTTAATTATTGGCAACAAGGCTCAACATCAGATTGAAAACCAGTATCCTATAAGCACCCCAAATATTTATTTCAAAGACCAGCAGGTAAGCATTGTTTTATCTTTCACATAAATTTTATCCCCAGCAATGATCGGGTGTGCATAAACCTCTGTCTCAGCAACTTTGTACTTAGCAAGCTCTATATAACTTTTTTCTGATGGTTCAAAAAAGATCATTTGTCCGGTAGCTGGCAAGGTGACCATTTGTTTCCCTAAATCAAGCAATGAGGCAAACCTATTGTGCGCAATTGTATCGGCCCAGCATTTTTCACCTGTTTTCATATTCAGGCAATACAGTTTTCCATTTTTAGCTTCGTTTCCATATAAGAAACCATTTTTTACAACCGGAGTGGCAAACGATACCCCAAATTCCTTATTCGCCCATAGTTCTTTGGTTTCCCATTTTTCTCCCACTTTTGAGATCGAAACCAATTTTGTGCCACTTCCCTGACCCGTTACAATCACATTTTGTCCGTCATAAACAGGAGTTGCTGCATTGTTAAACATCCTTTGCACAGGAGTTTCGATATCCCATAACAGTTTCCCATCGATTGAAACTCCAAACAGGTCAACCTCAGACTGTACCAACAACAGATTTGGAATAGTCGTCATAACAACTGGAGAAGAATAAGTCGTTGAAATCCCCAATACCTCATCAAGCTCTTTGCCAGTATTCGCATCAAAAACGGTCAATTGGCCCTTTATCTTACCACCTAACTGAACAAAACATTTTCCTCCAGATACCAATGGAGAAGATCCGGTGTAAAACTGAGGAACTTCAGTTGTATAAGCGTCGTTTTTCCATATTGATTTACCGGTTTTAACATCAAGACATGTTACTACTCCTCCTGCACCAAGCAGATAAAGTTTTCCGTTACTAAGAAATGGGGTACTTCTTGGCCCAGGATGGCCGACAGCAGGTCCTTTAATCTGAGGTGAACCATTAAGCACTGTGCGCCACACCTGTTCGCCCTTTATTACATCAATACAGATTGCAACTTCCATAGAATCTTGTTTGACATGCAGATAGATGTGTCCATTCGCCAATACGGGTGATGCGTCAGCTTCGCCGACCTGAATTTGCCAAATCTTGTTCAACTGGGCCGGCCATTGGGTTGGTGCCACGAATCCAGTAACGGTACCATTACGGTTGTTCCCGCGCCATCCTGTCCAATTTTGGCATTTTACGCTGGAAATATTCGCCAGGATAAAACTCATACAAAACAAACATGTGATTAAGTTGATTTTTTTCATGACATTGATATTTTGGTTGATAATTAATTGAGTCCCTCAAAATTAGTTAGAATTTTTGAATCATAAAAAATAAAGCAACCTATTTATTGTATAACAGCATAATTAAATACATTAATTTTGAGAGGATAAGTTATATTTGATCCTGGCTTATGAATCAATGCAATTCAATCAGGATGAACACAAATTGATCAATATGAATTTACACGAAATTGTTAAGACAAGCGATGGTTCCGACACCGTATTCCAGAAGGAACTTGGAGAACATTACCATTCGACATTTGGTGCTGTACAGGAATCACTCCATGTTTTTATCAACTCAGGATTGCGATATTGCAATAAAACTTCCTTAACGATCTTTGAGGTTGGGTTTGGCACCGGACTAAATGCCTATCTTACAATATCAGAATCATTTACAAACGAGAAATCAATCCGTTATATTACTGTCGAAAAGTACCCTTTGTCACAGGAAATCTGGAAATCATTAAATTATCCAGAGATAATGAAAGATACTAATCAGCTATATTTCAAGAACATTCACGAAGCTCCTTGGAACCAGGAAATATCTATAACTACGAACTTTTCTTTTTTAAAGTTATCGTCTGATCTTACATTACTTGATTTTTCAGCATTGCCACCCTTTGATTTAATTTATTATGATGCCTTCTCTCCTGAAAAACAGCCTGAACTTTGGGAAACCCAACTATTTAAGAATCTGGCAGATCATTGTTTACAAGATGCGATAATTGTAACCTATTGTGCAAAAGGGGCTGTCCGCCGCTCCCTCAAGGATGCAGGGTTTATACCTGAAAGATTGCCCGGGCCACCCGGAAAAAGGGAAATGCTCAGGGCAACAAAATCAATTTAGCAATTTCAAAAAGCATAGGAAAAGCTTTGATTATTGAAAAATTTGCAAATAAAAAAAACCAAAATTTGCTGTCAACTTTAATCTGGTATAATACTTTTAAATTTATAAAACTTATATTTGCCTTATCCAATTTTCCTGGCACTTAAAATTCATTTTATAACCAACAAATTATCAAAACATGAAACGTAGGGACGCAATCAGAAATTTATCGGTTTTACCAATTGCCGGGGCTGCGATTGGAAGTGTTCTACCTTTTGAATCGATAATGGCTTCAACACCACCGCCACCAAAGCGGAATTTATTTAAAGAGCTGGGTATCCGCACCTTCATCAACGCCGCTGGGACTTTTACTGCCATGTCGGGTTCTTTGATGCACGAGGAGGTTTTGGACGCCCTCCGATCGACAGGGCATGAATTTGCGATGATCGACGAGGTCCAGGACAAGGTGGGTGCAAAAATAGCAGAACTTTGCCATGCGGAGGCAGCCACTGTAACTGCGGGTTGCTGGTCGGCACTTGTGTTGGGAACCGCGGGTGTCCTGACGGGAATGGATGTGAAAAAGGTTGGACTACTGCCACAACTTGATGGGATGAAATCTGAAGTGTTGGTCCAAAAAACCCACAATAGCGGTTATGTCCATGCACTTACAAATACCGGTATCAGGATTGTTGAAGTCGAAACTTCTGAGGATGTTGAAAAGGCGATCAACGAAAAAACGGCCATGATGTGGTTTTTGAATTATGCAGGCCCGGATGGTAAAATATCGGATAAAGAATGGGTTGCTTTGGGCAAAAAACACAATATCCCCACCATGATCGATATGGCTGCCGATGCAACGCCTGTCGAGAACATGTGGAAATTCAATGAGATGGGATTTGACCTGGTTTGCGTTTCAGGTGGCAAAGGGATCCGTGGACCACAAAGTGCTGGGATCCTCATGGGCAAAAAAGACCTGATTGCCGCAGCAAGGTTAAACGCTCCACCACGCGGAGGAAATATTGGCCGTGGGATGAAAGTCAACAAGGAGGAGATTCTGGGAATGTATGTTGCCCTTGAAAAATTCATCAACACCGACCATGTGAAGCAGTGGAAAATTTGGGAAGACCGGATCGCAGTGATGGAAAATGCCATAAAGAAAATAAATGGAGTGACTACTACTGTCACGGTTCCACCTGTTGCAAACCGGACACCGACCCTCAATATTTCCTGGGACAACAGCAAGGTTAAGGTAACCCGTGAGGAATTTCAGGAGAGGCTCCGAAAGGGAAATCCTTCAATAGAAGTGATGGGCGGCAAGGATTTTGCCATTGGTATCACCTCATGGAACCTTCAGCCCGGTCAGGAAAAGGTCGTTGCTTTAAGGTTAAAAGAGGAGTTCGTCAAAGCATCTGTCTAATATTCAAATTTTAAAACGATCCATAAAAAATACCTAATGAGAAGAAGAACAAGAACGATTCTATTGATTTTGTGTTTAATAGCCAATTTTTCAATGGGACAGAAATACAACATCCTGATTAAAGGGGGACACGTGATTGATCCGAAAAACAATATCGATGCTGTAATGGATGTTGCGATCACTGAGGGGAAGATCGTCGCAGTAGCCAAAGATATTGATAAGGACGACGGTAAACAGGTTGTGGACGCAACTGGTTTGTTTGTTACGCCGGGGCTTATCGATATACATGTCCATGTGTTCCAGGGTACGAATGGCGATCAGCAATACATGAATGGGCCAAGTGCAATTACCCCCGATGGTTTTACTTTTCGGGTTGGTGTGACTACCGTTGTGGATGCTGGTTGTGCAGGTTGGCGGACCTTTCCGACGTTCAAAAAACAAACCATCGACCGGTCGCAAACCAGGGTACTTGCCTTTCTTAATATTGTGGGTGAAGGGATGCGGGGTGGACCATTCGAACAAAACCTCAAAGATATGGATGCCAAAACAACCGGGGAATTCGCCAAGAATAATGCTACCGACATTGTGGGAATTAAACTGGCCCATTATGATGGTGCGGAATGGGCACCAACAGACAGGGCCGTGGAAGCGGGGAAATTGGCTGGAATACCTGTGATGATCGATTTTGGCGGTGCTAATCCACCTCTTCCCATTGAAGAATTGTTTATGAAGCATTTGCGCCCTGGAGACATTTTCACACATTGTTTCGCGCAATTGCCAAATGCCAGGGAATGTATTGTTGATCCACAACTGAAGAAAATAAAACCATTTGTATGGGAGGCACAAAAGCGGGGCATCGTTTTCGATGTGGGGTATGGCGGTATCAGCTTTTCTTATTCACAGGCAATACCTGCGATCAAAAGTGGTTTCTTCCCTCAGGCGATCAGCACAGACCTCCACATTGGGAGTATGAACGGTGCTATGAAAGATATGCTTACCACCATGTCCAAATTCCTGGCGATGGGAATGGACCTTCAAAGCGTGGTCAAGGCCAGTACATGGCAACCTGCCCAGGTAATCAATAGGAAAGAACTCGGAAATCTTTCTGTCGGTACTGAAGCGGATATCGCGGTACTTAGGATCAGGGAAGGTAAATTTGGACTTTTTGATTACACAGGATATAAGCTGGAAACAAATAAAAAGCTGGAGTGCGAAATGACGATCAGGGCAGGCAAAATTGTCTATGACCTGAACGGTATCGCCAATCCGGTTTTTGCCCCCGCCAAATAAATCTTAATACGAAAAAATATTTCTATCCTATTTCTATTTTATTTCTATTCTATTTCAATCCACATTACTAATTTACAAATATTTACATCTTTTTTAACAACTTTAATTATTTGAAATGAAAACACAAAGAAGAACTGTATTGAAAAACTTATTTGCATCCATGTTGGGTGTAGCCGGAATCGGACTTGCAGCAAAGGCTGGAACCACAGAGCGTGATGAAAAGGTGGTAGGAAACGTCGAAGCACCTGAAAATGTACCTCTGTTTTCTGGACATACAAAATTAGGGAACATGATCTTCATTGCAGGAAAAGGTGCCCATGTTGCCCCGTTCACCATTGCAGCCCATACCGACATTGTATTGAAAGAGCTTGAGAAGGAATTGATCGCTGCAGGATCATCGATGGAAAAAGTGTTAAAAGTTACCGTATTCCTCAACGATATTGCCGATTATAAAGGGATGAACGAGGTTTACCAAGGCCGTTTTGGCAAAAATCCCCCTGTCCGAACAACTGTTGCTGTTGCCAAAGGTGGCGTTCCAGGAGATTCTCTGGTTGAAATGGATTGTATCGCTTATATATAGGACTATTAATTATTTTTAGAAGTATTCCCAATCCAAGACCTCTGGGACTTATTGCATGTGATTTAAATTCTGCAAGAGCTCCCAGGGGTACGGGTTTACAATAGGAAATATATTTATTACTTGCCTTATTTGTCGCTTGAAAAAAATATCGTTATGAAAAAGATATCAATATTCCTTGTTTCTTTTCTGCTCCTGATTGGGGGATTTGCAAATGCACAAACCTATAACCTTGTAATTAAAGGTGGGCACCTGATCGATCCCAAAAACAACATCAATGAATTGATGGACCTGGCAATCATGGATGGAAAGATTGTCAAAGTGGCAAAAGATATCGATGGCAAACAGGCCCGACAAGTTGTCAACGCAACAGGATATTATATAACACCCGGACTGATTGATATCCATGCCCATGTTTTTGCCGGGACAGAGATCGAACGGGGTTTAAGCAATGGGCCAACCGCACTGCCTCCTGATGGATTCACTTTCAGGGTTGGCGTAACTACTGTGGTAGATCCGGGAAGTTCCGGTTGGAAGTCCTTCCCAACTTTCAAAAAGAATGTCATTGATATTTCACAGACACGAGTCCTTGCCTTGCTGAACATTGTTGGCGAAGGTATGAGAGGCGGTGCATGGGAGCAGGACACCAAAGATATGGATCCTAAACTAACAGCCTTAACTGCAGCACAGTACAAAAAAGATATTGTAGGTTTTAAAGTTGCCCATTATTCAGGAAATGAATGGATTCCGGTTGACAGGGTTGTCGAAGCAGGGAATATTGCCCACCTTCCGGTGATGATAGACCTTGGATCCTCCACTCCCCCACTCTCCATTGAAGAACTGTTTATGAAACATCTGCGTCCGGGCGACATTTACACCCACACCTATGTCAGGCTCGACGGGAACATCAGGGAAACCATTGTGGACGAGAACCTAAACAAATTGAAACCCTTTGTTTTGGAGGCACGCAAAAAAGGGATCATCTTTGATGTGGGCTACGGTGGTGGAAGTTTCAACTTTTCGCAAGCCTTGCCCGCTCTTAAAAGCGGTTTTTACCCCGATTGTATCAGTACCGACCTTCATACCGGAAGCATGAACAGTGCGATGAAGAATATGTTGAATGTGATGTCCACCTTTCTTGCAATGGGGATGAACTTTCCAGATGTGATAAAAGCATCTACCTGGAAACCTGCCCTTGCAATTCATCGCGAGGAAATTGGAAATTTATCGGTAGGATCTGAAGCGGATGTTGCAATACTCAATTTACAGAAAGGAGATTTTGGATATTGGGACAAGACCGGTTCTAAGATTCAAGGCAACCAGAGGCTTGAGTGTGAAATGACAATTAGGGCAGGGAAGATCGTTTATGATTTGAATGGAATAGCCACACCGATTGTTGTTCCGGCCAAATAAAGTTAAGAAAGACTTGATTACATTTCGGAAACCACTGCTGCCGCATTAATGGGTAGCTAATGTGTGCGCCCTGTATAAGTAACACGCATATTAGGCTATTTGACGGGGATAAACAAGCAGCCCGAAAGATCGACAACAACGTTTACTTGTTTTTGAAGGACAAGTTGAAACTGCGGATCAAAAGAGAAAAGTGGCATACATAAACCTGTAAACTTCACAGTCTATCGGCGGTGTACTCAATTAGTGGCATCTATTTATTATTCAATTCATTAATAAGTTTTTCAACAGTTTCCTTGTTTAATGTCGTATATTTGACAATTTTATTACTTGGCTCATTATCTTTTATCATCTCTCTTGCAATTTCTATTTCTCTGGCTTCACGTGCAGTTTTTTCTGCTTTTTTAACTGCCAATTCAGTTTTTCCCTTTTCGTCTTGTCGTCTCATTTCTGAGTAGTGATATGCCTCTAATTCTTCTTTTGTCCAATTGTGCCTGTCTGCGTCTTGGTATGCATGTTTTAGTCCTTTATCATTTACATCGGCGGGTATAACGTCAAGATTTGGAGCGTTTTTTATAAAGTATATCCATTTGTCCACAAGTGATTTACAGTTTTTTAATACCTTGGTAAACTTGGGTAATTCAATAAAATTATACTCCATGCCGTTCAAAGTGCATTTTTGAGTTCTTACGTTGACTGTTCGATGCCTTAGAATGTAATTATCATCGTCATCGAAAAAATTGAAATCCAAAATACCAATAAAAATCACCTGATTTAATTTTGGATAATCATCTCCTTTTTCGATTTGCTTGGAATATTGCCTTGCAGTGTAAAATTGAACTCGCTTATCAAAACCGTCTGGTTCTTCAACTTGCATTTCAACAATATAGGATATCTCGCGTTCATCAGTTACACGAACGTCCAGAATTGAACTTTTTAAATCCTTAATCTCAGGTAGTTGGTAAGGATTTTTAATCTCAATTCTTTTTATTTTTTTGCCTTTTGTTAATTCAAGTACGGCATTAAGAAAGGAAATGAGAATTTCCTTTTTATTCTCATTTCCAAATATTTTACGAAATGCAATATCATTCTTTATATCAACAAATTTCATTGTGTAGAAATATTTAGTTCATAAATACAAAGTTACGTTTTTTTGATTCGATTTCAAATTTAAAAAATGACATGGAATTTTCGCTAAAAGATTGGATCGGAGGCCGATATTGTGATTCTCGATTTACAGAAAGGAGATTTTGGGTATTGGGACAAGACCGGCTATAAAATCCAGGGTAATCAAAGGCTTGAACGTGAGATGACAATCAGGCAAGGCAAAATAGTTTACGATCTGAATGGAATCGCCACACCGATTGTCGTTCCGGCTAAATAAAGTTTAGTAACCTGTTTTCAAAGGAAAAGTCTAGTTGCTTTACAACTCTTCCCCACTCTAAACATTCTCATTTTTGTTTTGCCTGTTTATTTTCTTTCATACGTTGCATTTTCATTTTCATACATTCTTCGTACGCCTTACTTAAAGCTCTGATTTGTTTAGAAGTCATCGTCTTATCATATTTTGGAGGTATGCAATTCCCATCTATTATAGGTTGGGCTTCTTTATTTCCAACATCTTTAGGAGAGGTTGATGGTTTTGTGGTTTTTGTATCCACATCTTTAGGAGAGGATGAGGGCCTTGTGGTTTTTGAACCTGTATTTTTAGGGTTATTTTTTAATTGAACAGGTATTGATGCATCTTTTTTTATGGATGGCTTAGATAAGTCTGGTCTATTAGGGTCTTGCGTAGGTTTCTTTTGAGCTGTCGCAATTTGCATGAATATTAGCAAACATCCAAGTAAACCAATTCCTTTGAGTAATTTTTGTAATTGTTTCATGTGCATTTTATCTGAAATTTGATTTGCAATATCTATTCCTAATCTGCATAAAGTCTGCAAATATTCCCGCCAATGTTAAGCGTTTTATTTTCCGTTTCCGCAAAAATATGCTGAATAAAGATCAAAAGCAATTAATTGGCTGAATTTTAATTTTAAAAGCTAAATGGCAAATGGTAATAAAACTGGGTTGGCTAAGTGGTGTCAGACCTTTTTGTGCCAAACACCCACACAGAATTCTCAAACAAATATTAACAGTGATTTGGCTTTTACCCTCAGATAATCCGCTACTTTAAACCTGCTAAAAAAACAAAAACTTTCGGAAAATGCATAATCTAACACCAATCGTTATGTCGTTCAACCGGGACTTCAAGTTGGGCCTCGCAGACCACATGAAGTCCTATTTAATGGCGTTAGTTTATATTTTTCTAAAGCATTAAAACCGTCAATTTTTAGTGGTTACTATAGTAATTAAACACATAGAATGTGGCATTATATCAATATCGATATTAATCTTGTTATTGCTTAGCGGTTGTGTAAATTGTTTGTCTGGATTCAACTCAGCAGTTTTTTTAAGTTTTTCAATTACATTGGCTGATGCCTGTGGTTTACCCATTTGTTCCCATTCGCGGTAGGTGTTGTGTTGGGTTTTCGACAACCAATATTCAGTTATGTTTACCTGCTTCCCAGTAAAATCCAGATTATCAACCGATATCTGAGCTTTAGTGCTTTGATTGAAATTGTTTTCATATTCGTTAAAATTATAGATTAAAAGCTGGCATTCATTCTTTCCTTTTGTGGCCAGTAGTCCGATGGTTCCTCCTGTTTTGGGCCCAGTAATTTTCAGCCGGTCATTGCCTAATAAAGCAAGCATTTCGTAGGAGGTAAGTATGGGTTTGGGAACACAACCCGAAGTCATAAGATCTCTTGATCCCCAAAATATTGGGCCTGTAGCTGCGTTAAACCAAGCGCCCCAGTATAACAGCAAGCTGGTTTTGAATTTGTAGTTATCGTCGATGGCATACAGACAATCGACCAGTTTGGCCAAAAACAAGGCCGAAACCTCACTGTTTCTGAATTCTAATTGAGGAAATTCGGTGACAAACTTTGAATCGCCGTGAGAGCACAAACCCCATTCATTGATATGGAATTCAGTATTTTTAAGCGATGGGTATTTCGATACCAACCTTTCCACCAAAAGCATATCGTTGGTGAACTTCTGCACCATGGGAGTCAATTCAGGGGCCTTTTCGAGCCAACTGCCAGACATACCATAAATGTGGTACGAAATAAAATCGATAGGAGCTCCTATTCTTTTTGTAACATAGTTGGTGTCTAAAGCCACATGGTTAAGAAAATCCTTTAAAAACGAAATGTTAAAGCAACCCGGACCGCCAACTTTAAAATCGGTGTTGTACGATTTAACGGTGTGAGAGAACACATCATAAAGTTTAAAGAAATCAGGTAAAAGTTCGCGGTCCCATCCATCGGGTTCGTTCCAAACCTCAAAATACCAGGTCTTCATTTCGTCCACACCAAATTCTTTGATTAAATTTTGCATGAATTTATCGAGCAATTCCTGCCATTTTTCCCAGCTAACAGGAGGCCCTTCTTTTGATTCGAAGGATTCGTCGTTGGATTTTGAACTTTTGGCATTAAATCCGTCGGGATAAAAATCAAATTCAACTATGGGTTTCATACCTCTTTTTACATATTCACGAAATGTTTTGTTTACGATGGAAAAATCGTAGTGATATTTGCCTTTTTCATCGACTGTCAGCACCTTACCACAAATACTTCCTTTGGCTTTTTTGTCTCCGACCGAACGATTGCTAAAGGTATTATGGGTTCTGAAGTATTTAACCGTATTGTATTTTTGAGCTCTGTCTAAAAAAGTTAGACCTTCAGGCTCATTCACAATTTTAAAAAGAAAATCGTACCCGCAGGCTTTCCAGAAACCTGTATTTTTACCAATAGTTTTTGAGTAATCAACTGTGTAATTAACCTGTGCTCTTGTTACCTGTAAAGAGATTACAATAAGTAAAATGGTACTAATTAGTTTATTCATATTCAATAAATTACATATTTTTACTAGTTTGGCACCGAAACTACTTAAATCGAGTTCCTGTTAATACAAAAATTACTGCCAACGTGCTAGCGTTATATTTTCCGTTTGCGCAAAAATATGCTGAATAAAGATCAAAAGAAATTAATTGTCTGAATTTTAATTTTAAAAGATGAAGGGGCAGTGGTAATTAAAACTGAGTTGGCAAAGTGATGTTGCCGTCAGACCTTTTTGCACCAAACACCTTCAGATAATTCTCAAATAATTATTACCAGATGATGTGGCTTTTACCTACCGATAATCCGCTACTTTAAACCTGTTAAAAAAGTAAAAACCTTCGAAAAGTTCACAGTGCGATACCATCCGAGATGCTCCCGAAAACGGAATCGACTGTTCAACAGGGACTTCAAGTTGGGTCATGCAGACAATATAAAGGCCTATTTATTAGCTGTTCGTTATTTTCTTCTTTAAAATGTCAATAAGCTGATCGATAAAAGAGAATAATAATTCTTCTTCAAAAAGTAAAAAGTGTTTCACGAGACTGTATTTCTTGCCATTGTCGTATTCTAACTCTCTCAAAAGGTCAATGTTTTTAAAATCTTCTTTTATGTCATAATTCTCATTTTGAGGATTCCAGAAGATTGCTTTATAACCATACTCCCCACACCAAACATCTAGTTTTAAATAGAGGTTTTCCATTTGAAATGCCTCAAAAACAGTATCTGACAGTTTGTATCTCCAAATTTTCTGAAATGGGTAACAATTGTTTTTATATTTATCTTCAATTCTAATGGCAAGATATTCAGGCAATTCATTCAGCATATTCTTTATAGAGATTGACGTTCTCAGATTGTCATTATCCTTTAATATCTCATAGAACTTTTCTAAACTAACGGTGTCCATATAATTTGTATTTAAAAATTTCAAAAGTGTTGCGTATTGTCTCAATAAATAAGTGCTATCTATGTCGTTAGATTCAATGATTGCCGGTAACAGCCAGTCTTTATATATGTTTGGGCGATTATGTCTATCAAATGAAGGAATAATCTTTAATATGCTGTTAATGGCAGTCAGCTCGTCCTTCGTCCAGTCATGTTTTTCTGGTCTTTTAGATGAGTCTAAAGTTAAATAAACAATAGCATCTACAAAATAATTTTTCCTCACCTTATTGTAATAACGTGGTAGTTGTCTATTCTTGTCTACAGCGTTGTTAATTTTGTTTTCAATAATTATTGCTCTTTTCGTAGTTTCATCAGTAATTAAAATATCGATATTTGATTGCTCTCTTTTAACATTTACATTTTTATAATTGTCTTCAAGAATAATAGTTGAAGTATTTACTTTATTCAATAAGTCGATAAACAGATATAGGAATTTAGTGTTTTGGTTATGTTTTTCTTTCGGGTCTAATAATGCTTTAATAATGTCACTATGAAAATTTTCTCTGTAATACAAATCAGAAGTAATACTAAATACATTAAATCCAATTTCAGATTTATCTTTCTTTGATTTCTCATAGCTTTTACTGATACTTTTACTTTCATTTAAGAATTCATTCAATTCTGTAAAATGAACATTTAATTTAGTCTTCCATTCTTTCAATATCTGCATATTCTATATTTTATAATGACAGTTAACGCTCATATATTCACTGAAAAATCATCCTTGGCATCGCCTCATACAATCATATAACCCTGAATATCTTCTATTTAATCATGATAAATAACGAATCTCAATACTGAGTTTTTGTTTCCCATCAGGTATAAATCACCATCTGTCGTTCTGCGTCCCAGCCCATTCCCTTTACATACATATTGTAAAGGCCCGGTTGTGAAAATCCGTCCCAGACTACCTGATGCTTACCTGGTTCGAGATGGTTGGCTTCAAGACGCCAGACAACATCACCTTCATTGTTCAGGATATCGACATAAACATCCCCTTTTTCGGGAACAGAAACTTCCATGACCACCTTGTCGTTTGAATCAGTGCCGAGTGCACGGATGGACGGAGTGGAACTTTGAAGTTTTTTTCCTGATTTCCAGGAAGAATAGTCAAATGGCTCATTGCAAAGATGGTACTTGTCCTCATCCTGTCCATCCGTATTCCTACGCAGATAAGGGGTAAGAAGCGGAGTCCTTTTCAGGGAATCAAGTTTGATCAGCTTCGCCTTCCCATTTTCCCACAAATAGACAGGAATATCCATTGGATTCAAAACAGTCGAGGCACCACGCTCAATCCCGATATGGAAAAGTCCGAAATTCCCCGGTTCATGACCAGCCAACCAATGGGTTATGATATCGACCCTGAAGGCATCCTTTCCAAAGATAACATTGTTGCTTGTGATGTCCATTGGTTTTCCATCATGTGGCCCACCTGAAAAACCATCGCCATCGTGGCCATAAATGCCTTCAACAATGTTGATCCCTGTTGGAGTAATACTAAAGGAATCGATCATCCGTTGCACCCATTGTTCCATAAACAATCCACCACCATACGGAGGTTTATCCATCCGGGTATTCCAGCGCGGGATTCCTTGCTCCACATGTTTTTTGTGCAATTCCTTGACTTTTTCAACGTAGTCGGGCTGAAAAAACGGATGGTACCGTTTATCGTAACTCTTGAAGATACTGTAATGACCACCACAAAACTGATGAAATTTACTTGCGGTGGTGCCCTGAAGGTTCTTGATAGATCCAGTGATTCCCATCAAATGGGATTTGAATTTGGCAATATTGATCAGGAAGGTATCGGGTGCGGTCATCGGGGCCATAAAACCAACCTCCTTGAAAACAACGCCATCCACTTTATGAAAGATGACATCCTCTTTTTCGAGGTCCCAGAAATCTTTTGAACTAAGGTCCTTCAAATCAAAGTTGTTCCGCTCCGTCATCTGGTAATAGCCATAATCTCTCCACAATTGGGGACAGGCACATTCCCTGAGAAAATATTCCTGGGGTCCTTTCGTCTTTACAGCCTTAAGAAATCCTTCGATGAAATTAAGATCGGTGGTGATACCGGCATTTGCGCGCGAATCGGTGCTGTCAACGGGTCCACTACAAGTCCAGTTTGGTTTGCATGTAATTTTTGTCGAATTTGAATAGCTTTTCCCATTGGATGCCTTGACAAACATCTCCGAAGCAAGCTTAAAGGCAGCATCATGAATTCCTTTTGTATCGTATTTATCCTTAGCTGAAGTAAGATTGATAAAAACTGCCTCGGGATGCTCTTTTACAAATGGGTGAAGATCAAACCCTGAATTATCCAAAGAAGATAGGTCCGGAATTGCAGCATATCCGGAACCGACCAAAGAGACAAGGCCTGCTGCAGAGGAAACCTTAATAAAATCCCGTCGTTTCATATGTTTATAAATTCCTTTTTTTATATCAAATTAAACGTTTAATTTGCTGATTGGATACAAGATTTCCTAATTTTTTTTCATTTATTTTAGGTATTCGATTCTTTTGAAAAAGATTCATTAAAATATGAAGTATCATTCAAGCCAAATCAAAAAATAAAAATACAAATAACTAATTATCAATAGTATATGAAAAGAAGGAATGTTATTAGGAATATGGCAATACTTCCGGTAGCTGGAAGCATTATTCCTGTGGATTCATTTTTTAAGGCTTCCGATAATTCTGGGGCTTCCGCACCCAACATCTACGGATCAATAGGTGTCAGTCCGGTGATCAATTGCAAAGGCACCTATACGATTATTGGGGGATCTTTGGAACGGCCGGAGGTCACCGCTGCAATGCATGCAGCATCTGGTTTTTTTGTGCAATACGATGAGCTGGCGTTTGGAATTGGACAACGGTTGGCCGATCTGACCAAGGCAGAATGGGGAATGGTATCGTCAGGATGCGCTGCCGGGATGAAGCATATTACAGCTGCCTGTGTAACCGGGGGTAATCCCGAAAAACTAATCCGTATTCCCGACCTTACCGGATTTGACAAGACGGAGGTAGTAATACCCATAAGCTCCAGGAATGTTTACGACCATGCAATCCGCATTATCGGAGTGACGATTATTATAGTAGATTCGATGGATGAACTGGAGAAAGCCTTGAATTCAAGAACGGCAATGATTTACCTCATGGCAGGTTCCGAGACTTTACCAGGAGAGAAATTCTCAATTGAATCAATTGCTAAGCTGGCAAAACCAAAAGGAATCCCAATTCTGGTGGACGCTGCTGCTGAAGATCTTACAATTCCCAATATTCACCTGGAGCAGGGTGCCTCGGTAGTCGTTTACAGCGGAGGGAAGGCCTTGTGCGGACCTCAATGTGCAGGGCTTGTGCTTGGAAGGAAAGACATCCTGATGTCTGCCTGGCAGGCAAGTGCACCGCATCATGGCCCCTGCCGCGACAACAAGGTCGGAAAAGAGGAGATGATGGGGATGGTTGCTGCCGTCGAATCGTGGGCAACACGCGACCACGTTGAAAAGGTAAAGACATGGCATACCTGGTTGGATAATATTTCAAAACGAGTTCTTTCATTAGGTGGGATAAAAACTTCTGTGAATGAGCCACAAGGTCTTTCGAATCGAAGCCCATCACTGACAATTTCATGGAATTTAGAGCAGATCGCCATCCATGGGGCCGATGTAGGAGAAGAGCTGGCCAACTCAGAACCCAGGATCGCACTTCATGGAAACTCGACCGATAATTCGGGAAATACCTCAATTTCTGTCACTTCCGGTCAGATGCAACCTGGTAATGATAAGATCGTCGCTGACAGGATTGTTGAGATTTTGTCGAGAAAACACGAAAAGCCTAAAGAGATGGGGTCTCCTTCTGTCAATGTTACCGGACGTTGGGATGTTGACATCGAATTTTACAGTAGCAAAAGCCGTCACTCCTTCTTTCTTGAACAGGAAGGCAACTGGATCAAAGGGGCACATCAGGGAGATTTTTCAGTCAGGGACTTGACAGGTGCCGTTGAAGGCAATCAGGTCAAACTAAGCAGTTCCGACCGGCATATTGCAGATAATATTCTGTTTATCTTCTCAGGAACCGTTTCCGGGGATACTCTTTCCGGTCAGATCTATATGGGTGAATACATCAGGGCAACATTCAAGGCAACACGGAACAACCAAAAAGTTGTGAAGAAAGCGATAAAGTTCCCCAAGGGGCAGCCGTTGGCGACGTAGTGGGGACAGAGGGCATGGGGCGATGAGCAAGGGGCTGTTGGCACTGGCAACTGGCGGCTGGCTACTGGCGTTCAAAGGCTGACCCTGCAATCGAAGGTTATAGTCTTAAACTAATTACAACACTGTTTTTCAATATTTTAAAATACTTTAAAGAACTTCTTAAAACTATGAGCAAATATTTATACAATCGGTTCAACCAATTGGTGGGTTCACTTTTTATTTCTGCAGTACTCTGTCAAATAGCTTTCTCCTCCACCATAGAAAGGAAACCGAAGAACACCCCCTTTCAATCTGAAAGATTAGTCAATCTTACAATCCCTGATGATCCCATAAGGAGTTCCATTTTTACCGACACAGGAATTTCAATAAAGGTCTTTCGTTCGGTTGTTGTTGACAATGACAATACCAAATGGTTTGTTAGCGAACAGGGAATTGTCAGTTTTGATGGGGAAAAGTGGGTTTTGCACAACAAGAACCCCAAAGTGGCGACCCAGGACCTGAACGATGTTGCCTATGAAGTCAGCCCGAAGGGACCGCTATTGTGGATTGCCTCCGGGAAAGGAGTTACTGGCACCACTCTTCCATTCAATGCAGAAACAGATGTAACGACTTATCTGATTGGAAATACACCAATTCTTAACGACAAAGTGCTACGGGTATCAGTGGGGAAAAGCCCAATACGTTGGTTTGGAACGGCAAAAGGTGTATCAGCACAGAGGGAAGAGAAATGGTTAAAGCCCGATTACGACGATTATTATCCGGTGGAGCTATTTATGGATAACACAATTACATCAATGGCCACCAATCCGGGAGGTGATTCCTTGTACGTTGCAACCAAAGGGGCTGGTGTTGCCAGAATGATGAGAAACGATGTTGATGGGATCTCAGGGGCATCCGTTTATGCCCAATGGGGCCCGATCCTTTTGCCATCCGACAATATTTACAGTGTTTTCATTGAAAACAATGGCACCAAATGGTTCGGTACGGACAAGGGAATTGCTCGCCATATTGGAAACAATACGCTCCAAAACTGGAAAGTCTATACAATTAAGGATGGACTGATCGATAATTTTGTCCAGTCAATTGCCTCCGACAAAACAGGTCAGATCTGGGTCGGTACAAAATCAGGAGTATCGATCTATAATGGTTCGGCATGGTCATCCTTTACAAAAGACGCAGGATTGAACAGCAACAATATTCTTTGCATTGCTGTTGACCAGTCAGGAACTGTCTGGTTGGGAACCGACGATGGGGTAACCAGTTACGAAAAAGGGAAATTTACCAATTATAGATAAAATCATTTTTTTTACTTTTTAAACAATTAAACCCCTATTGATTTAAGGATTAAATTTCTATCTTCGCAGCTTTTAAAACAACATTGAAAATTTATAAGAAAACGGTTATGCAAATTAAATCATTGGTTATTACATTAGTTGCAGGAGCACTTTTTATGGGTTCATGCAACACGCCCCAGAGTACGAAAGTAACGCTGAAATCACTTGCTGATTCTGCTGCCTATGCCATTGGTATTGACATAGGAAACAACATCAAGAAAAATCTTCCTACCGCACCGGGAGGCAAAGAACTTGATCAGAAAATTATCCTTGCGGCTTTCACGAGTGCCCTTAACGGTGACTCATCAAAAATCCCAACTGCTAATATTCAAACTGTTACGCAGAGCTATTTTATGAAAGCACAACAGGTTGAAGCTGGTAAAGCAGGCGAGGCCGGTAAAAAATTCCTTGAGGAAAATGGCAAAAAAGCTGGTGTAAAAACAACAGCCAGTGGTCTTCAGTATGAAATCATGAAAGAAGGTACAGGTCCAAAACCTTTGGCAACCGACACTGTCATTGTTCATTACCATGGTACAACAATCGAAGGTAAAGTATTCGATAGTTCAGTTGACCGCAAAGAACCAGCTAAATTCCCTGTTAATCAGGTTATTCCAGGATGGACAGAAGCACTTCAGTTGATGCCTGTAGGTTCAAAATGGAAATTGGTTATCCCATCTGCATTGGCTTATGGTGAGCGTGGAGCAGGTGCTGATATCAAACCTAATGCTGTTCTTGTTTTTGAAGTTGAATTGCTCTCGATCAAAAAATAATTTGATTTTTTAAATTACTTTTGGGGGATTATCCCCGATTATAGAATCCGGGACTTTCAGTTCCGGATTTTTTTATAACTTAAAACAAACAGATATGAGCTTTAAAACAAAAGGAAAAGTATTGCAGATTCTCCCCGAGCAAAAAGGGACGAGTCCACGTGGTGATTGGAAAAAGCAGGATTTTGTCATTGAAGCGGCTGACGATTCACAATATCCCAAGAAGATTTGCTTCACGCTTTTTAATGACAA
>Ga0209083_1000604_pt1 | contig 50442 bp, 77 predicted proteins | sample AM7aDNAmetaG_FD_184132 | JGI IMG/M metagenome (GOLD analysis project Ga0209083, IMG submission 184132) | Freshwater microbial communities from Finland to study Microbial Dark Matter (Phase II) - AM7a DNA metaG (SPAdes) (version 3) | ecosystem: Environmental > Aquatic > Freshwater > Lake ...
CCCGAATTTGTGCCATTGACCACCGAAGATTTCCACGGCGATGCCCTCCACCATGAAGTCGCAACTGTATGGGCCAACCGCAAATTGGGGGATAGCGGCCACGCCTCGAGCCTCGAGCATCTCGAGGAATTGAGCCTCGTAGATGGAGCTTCGGGTGGAAACTCGAGCCTGACGTGTAAGAGCTGCCAAGGACTTCTCGAGGGTGGTCTTGATACGCCCCTTCGCCGCCTTATGTGCATTCTCAGAGAGGCGCAGTCTCTCGTCCTTGGGCGTTTGGGCCATCCTGGCGAACATGCCCTCACTTCGATTCCGGGTGGTGATGCCAGCCTCGTTAAGCCTAAGCACGATAGACCCTCGAGCAATCCCGAAATGGTCAGCGATAGCCTTCACGCTCGAGCCCGAGTTGTAGAGTCTGATCATCTCAATGGTGTCGATAGGGACTCTCTTGGTGAAAGTGAACCCAGCGTCGTGCAGCGTGGAGTCTACGGTCTTCCGGTTGATCCCAAGCGCCCTGAATATTTCGGCAGCACTCATGCCAGCCTCGAAGGAGGCAATAATCAGCGCCTTGTCTACGCGCCTGTTCCTGATCTTGACGCCAGCATCGACCAAAATTCTTCGGATGCGGAAAGCACTGATGCCGAGATCGCGTTCAATCTCATTCACGGAAACACCATCGGCGTATCTCTGGACAAGTGCGCGAACATCAGAAGGATTCATTTCGATGGGCATGTTTACAACCTCGAAACAGAGGGCAACTGGTATGTTGCCAACGGGATTATAACACACAATTGCCGGTGCATGTTGCTCCCGAAAACCAAATCATGGGAGCAACTCGCCAAGGAAGCGGGCGGGAACACGGATCTAGCTAAGAAGCTGGATCAGATGGACCCCGGCACCCGCGCAAGCATGGACGGGCAGGTAGCAGCGGGAACCACCTATCAGGACTGGCTCAAGGGCAAGAGTGAGACGGAGCAGCGGGCCATCCTGGGAGACAAGCGCTTCGACATCATGCAGGCGGGCAAGCTCTCGCTCTCGGACCTCGTGAACCAGAACGGGCGGGAGCTGACGCTGGGGCAGCTAGTGGCCCTCTGAAAGTCCACGCTTACCGGACTATCCCAACCCGACTCTGAGGCTAGACAGGCGTGATGCCTGTTTCGGCGCGATGCCGAACCTCGGAGAACACGATGGCGCTCAAGCTCACCCTCGACACCCTGGACGGCGTTGATGCCGCATTGCAGGGCCTCTACACCAAATCGGATGACGGCAAATATCGGCTTGATGCCGAAGGGCTGTCCGAGATCCAGGCTTCGCTCAAGGCTGCGAATAAGGAAGCCGCAGACCGTCGAATCGCGCTGGACAAGCTGAAGGGGGTTGATCCAGAGGAATACAGCAGGCTCAAAGCCGAAGCTGAGGAACGCGCTACGAAGGATGCCGAGAGCAAAGGCCAGTGGGACAAGCTGCGAGAGCAGATGGCCCAGAAACACGCCGCCGATCTTGCCGCGAAGGACAACAGCCTCGCCAAGTATCGCGCTGCGCTCGAAAAAAACCTGATCGACGCGCAGGCTGTGACGGCCATTGCTGCGGCGAAGGGTGTTCCGGCGTTGCTCCTGCCTCACGTTAAGAATCGCGTGAAGGTGTCGGAAGTGGACGGGGAATTCTCCTTCCAGGTGCTAGACGAAAAGGGCAATCCCATGATCGCGGATGCGTCGGGAACCCCTGCCGGATTCACCCACCTCATCGAGTCCATGAAGGCTGATCCCGTGTTCGGGCGGGCCTTTGAGGGCTCCGGGGTAAGCGGTGGCGGTGCTGGCGCAAGCGGACACACCAACACGGGCGGACCCAAAACCATCACTCGAACCGAATTCGACCAGCTCGGCCCAGCGGCTAAATCCGCCTTTGTGCGGACGGGCGTGGTCACTGACTAGGAGCCATCAACATGGCCAATACCCTCACCAACCTTATCCCCGTGCTCTATCAGGGCATGGATCTCGTCGCCCGCGAACTCGTGGGCTTCATCCCCGCCGTGTCCAAGGACATCAAGGCGGATTCCGCTGCGCTGGGGCAGACCATCACGACCAGCACGACCCCCGCCGCGACCCTCGGTGACATCATCCCCGGCCAGCTTCCTCCTGATGACGGCGATCAGACCTTCGGCACCATCAGCATGTCCATCACGAAGTCCAAGTATGCCCCCATCCGATGGACGGGTGAGGAACTCAAGGGCTTCCTGAATGCCGGTTCTCCTGAGTCTAGGCAGGCCGCCCAGGATGCGCTGGCGAAGCAGTTCGCCCAGGCCATGCGGGCAATCACCAACGCCGTGGAATTCGATCTTGCCCAGTGCGGCTACCAGGGCGCTTCTCGCGCCTATGGGACCGCTGGCACCACGCCCTTTGCCACCGCCGCCGATCTCTCCGATCTGGCCCAGGTCCGAAAGATCCTCGAAGACAACGGCGCTCCGATGTCGGATCTCAACTTCATCCTGAACACCAGTGCTGCCGCCAATCTGCGCGGCAAGCAGGCTGGCCTGTTCCGTGTGAACGAGGCTGGAACCGATTCCCTGCTGCGTAAGGGGGCCATTGGCGAGCTTGAGGGCTTCCAGATGGGCATCAGTGGCCAGCTCAAGCAGGTCACCAAGGGCACCGGGACGGCCTACGTCACCAGCGGTTCTACCGCTGCGGGCGTCCAGAGCATCGCGCTTGTCACGGGTTCGGGAACCGTCCTGGCGGGTGATGTGGTCACCTTCGCCGCCGATACCGCCAACAAATACATTGTTGGGACTGGTGTTGCGGCCCCCGGAACCATCATCCTCAACGACCCCGGCGCTCAGATGGTCATCCCCACGGCCAACGCGCTCACCATCGGCGGCAACTTCACGCCGAACGTCGCCTTCCACTCCGACGCAATCAAGCTCCTGGCCCGCACCCCGGCCATGCCTGACGGCGGCGATGATGCGGACGACGTGATGTTCATCACGGACCCCGTTTCTGGCCTGGTCTTCCAGGTTGCCGTGTATCGCCTCTATCGCCGGGTCAAGTACGAAGTCGGCCTTGCCTGGGGCGTCAAGAACATCAAGGGCGCTTACTCCGCCGTGCTCCTCGGCTAGTCGAAACCACGCCGGGAACCTTCGGGTTCCCGGCTTATTTTGGAGCCGACATGGCCCGCGTCAAGAAGTCGGAAATTCCCGTGGAAGTCATGGACGAGAACGAAAACGAGGGTCTGATTCCCGTTTCCAAGGATGGGGAAGTCCTGTTCGTTCATCCGTCCTGCGTCGAAGCCCACAAGGCTTGTGACTGGCTTCAGGTTCAGGACTAGGCCATGACCCTGGATACGACGGTAGGGACCACAACCTCTCAGAGCTACGCATCCGTGGCTGAGGCTACGGCCTACCTCGCGTTTAGGGGGGATACCTCGACATGGACCGCCCTTAGCCAATCCCAGCAAGAGCAAAAGCTCCAATGGGCTTGTTCGCACATCAACACCTTGACGTTCACCGGCATCAAGACGAATTACATGCAGGCGCTTGAGTGGCCACGGGTCAATGTGTCCGACAAAAACGGATACGTGTTCCCTGGCAACGTGATCCCCCAGGCGCTCAAGAACGCCCAAGCCGAACTCGCCTTCCAGTTGATCGCCAACGACTGGACGCAGGGCCTCGGCCCCATCACTCAGGAGTCCATGAAGGTTGGCAGTATCGAGATGGGGCGCAAGTCTCATCGACCTTTCCCCGCTGCGGTTGTGGCTCTCCTGGAGCCGTTCCTAGCCGCCTCGCCTAACTCAGGCGGGCGACTGGTGCGCGGATGAGCCTCCTGGACGATGTGGGCGGGGCGTTTGCCGACCTTGGCGACCTTGCCGCGCCTGCCGTCCTGTCTCGCATCACCCCTGGCGCATACGACCCGGCAACGGGAACGAATGCAGCGGGAACAACCCAGACATGCCCATGCCTTGCCGTTCTGGACGCCTCCCAAAAGGGCCTTGGCTATGTCTTCGGCGATGGCCTCGTCCAGAGTGGCGACCTATCCGCACTGATCCCGGCTAAGGGGCTGACGTTCGACCCTGCCCCTGGTGATTCGCTGGCGGTCGCTGGATCGGCATTCTCGGTGATCGGTGTCGTGCCTACGTTCTCGGGTGCTACGCCTGTGCTGTTCAAGATGCTGGTGAGGCGCTAGATGAGCCTCGGTGCTGATCTCCAGGGGTTCGCCCAGAGGACGGGCATCAAGTTCGACAAGGTTCTACGCAAGGTCGTCATCGACATGACCTCAGAAATCGTTCGCATGACTCCGGTCGATACCGGACACGCCAGGTCTAACTACTTCTGGGGCAATTCGCGGGTTTCGACCATCGACACTTCTATGAGTGCAAACAGGATGGCTTCGCTGTCTCGTGCCTACACGTTCAGCGAAGCCGTGAAGGCTGGCGGAACCTGCTACATCACCAACAACCTGCCTTACATCATGAAATTGGAATACGGTTCCTCTAAGCAAGCCCCCGCAGGCATGGCGCGAGTCACTGTCACCAAGTGGCAGAACATCGTCAATGCCGCCGTGAGGGCGCTATGAGTTGGCCCTCTGCCCGCGCCGCCCTTGATGCCCGAATGGCCGCGCTCCCGTCCCTGGGAACGTCTGCAATCGCTTGGCCGAACCAGAAGCTCAGCGCTCAAACGTCGCTCTACTACGCAGTTCATTTCCTCCCCGCAACGGTTCAGCCCGAACTCCAGGGAGCCGACCACGAAAGCGGGATCTATCAGGTTTCCGTGTTCGTCCCGGCTGGTGGTGGCATCGGCCCCGCGCTCGTGCAGGCGCAAGCCGTAGCAGATCACTTCAAGCGCCAAACCCTCAGCGGGATCTCCTGCGGGGTGCCCACTCTCGCCCCGCCAATGCAGCAAGACGACTGGCTGCACATCCCCGTGTCCATCCCTTTCATTTGCCTCTGAGGTGATCCAATGCCCGTAGAAACCGGGAATCTTACCCAAATCGCATACATCCCAGAAATCGTCTTCGGGACCACGCCCACCACTCCCACGGGTCAGCTTGTGCGCTGGACCTCTGCGGACATGGGCGCGGATCGGAGCTTCACCGAGAACCCCGAACTGCGAACCGACTTCATGGCTGCTGCCGGTATCCCTGGAGGGCTCCGTGGCAAGGGTTCCGTGAGTGGGAAGCTCTCCTACGGCTCCTTCGACGATTGGATGGCCTACGCGCTGGGAGCCAACATCTGGCAGACCAACGTGGTCAAAGTGGTGCCCTACACTACGACCGGCTCCATATCCCTGGCTTGCGACTCCTCCGCAAAGACCTGGACCCGAACGGTTGGGTCTTTTGTCACGGATGGCTTTGTTGTAGGCCAGATCATCAACCCGAGCGGCTTCACGAATGCGGCGAACAACGGTGCCTTCCTGATTTCCGCCGTCAGCGCCCTGGTAATCACTACCTCCACGGCTACCACGATGGTCACGGAAACGGCCTCAGTTGGACGCTCCATCACCCTCGACATCCAGCCCAGCATGACGCTGGAGCGCGGACATAAGGCCAACGGCATCTTCTTCGCCTTCCCCGGAACCATCGTGGACGGCTTCGAGATCAGCGGCAAGAGCGGCAATGACGCCACGGTAGACATCAAGTTTGATCTGCTCTCGAAGACGGTAAGCAATGAATCCGCGACCAGCACCTTCACCAGCCTGACCGCTACGAACACCAACGATCTCATTACCTCCTGGAACGGTTCCATCAAGCGGGGGGGCGTGGCGATTGCTGATGTGGTGGGCTGGTCCTTCAAGGTCACGCGCAACAGCGACACCGCCGAAGTCTGCGGAAGCACGGACCTTTACGACATCCAGCCGAAGACCGCCAGCGTGACGGGCAAGCTCGAAATCTACTTCGATTCGATGCAGCACTACACCGATTTCCGGCAGCAGAACGATGTGGCCTTCCAGATCAACCTCGGCCCCGGTGGGACCAAGAGCTACACCTCCGATTTCACGCGCTGCCGAATCACCAAATGGGGCGCTCCTCCCAAGGAAGGAATGATGACCTCAACCATCGAGTTCGAGAGCGTCGTGCCTGTTTCCGGGACGAATACCTCGTTCATGCTCACGCGCCTGCCCTAACCGGTGCCGTAGCGCCGCTCTGCTCACTCACCCATTCAGGAGAACCCGTGCTCAATCTTTCCATCGCCCCCAAAGACACCGCCGAAGTGCATGTCAAGCACCCCGGAACGCTGCTCCCTCTGGCTACCATCACCCTCACCGGCCCCAACCATCCCGCTACCCTTGCGCGTAAGCGGGACATCGACACGGCCCGTCTCGACCCGAGCTACAAGCCCGACTTCACAGCCGAGATCCAGGCCACACTCTGCGCCCGCACCATCGGGTGGAAGGGCGTTAAAGATGCCGAGGGTAAGGATGTAGACTTCGCTCCCGAACTCCTTCCCGACCTCTACAAGCAGGACTGGCTTCGGGACCAGATGCTTGAAGGTGTGGGGCGCAACGAGCTTTTTTTCAAGCCCTGAGTGACGCGCTTGTGGCCGCTGCGGGGCACATCTTCAAGCTATCCCGACAGGGAGAAGATGGCGCATCGTATGGGGCCAAGCTCGAACACCTCGCCAAAACGACAGGAAGACGGCCCGCCGCGCTCGATGGCCCTCCGATTCCGAAGGCGGTCAAGCACGTTTGGGGTTGGTTCAAAGAGTTAAGGGCGGGCCAAGACCCTATCACCTATTTGGAAATCAGCGCATGGGCGGGCCTCACGGGGAACCGTCCAACGCCTGAAGAAGTGCGGTTAATCAAGCGCCTAGACACGGTTTATCTCAATTCACTGGGAGACGGAAAATGAGTGGAGATGTCGCCCAGTTATCCATAGCAATTGATTCGTCACAGGTTCCCAAGGCGACCCAAGCCATGGACAAGATGGCCGACTCTGGGGACCGCCTGGAGAGTGGGATCAAGACGCTGGTTGGACTGTGGGCCACTTGGGAACTAGGGAAATACATATCCGACACAGCCCTTTTGGCGGCTCGTTATGACACGCTCGGCGTGGCGATGCACCAGGTCGGCCAAAACATCGGCTACACCGCTGCCGAGATGGATCAACTTGCGCTGAAACTCCAGGCCACTGGTATCAGCATGGTTGAAAGCCGCCAGAATCTTACCCGGCTTGCTATCGCTCATATCGATCTCGCCAACGCGACCCAACTTGCCCGTGTGGCGCAAGATGCGGCGGTAATTGGGAATGTGAACAGCTCCCAGGCATTCGAGTCCATGATCCACGGGATTCAGTCGGGGCAAACCGAAGTCCTGCGAAACATCGGCATCAACGTCCAGTTTGAACAGGGCTACAAACGATTGGCTGTCGCCATGGGCAAGACGACCAGCGATCTGACCGACCAAGAGAAGGCCCAGTCTCGCGCTAACCAGGTTCTGGAATACGGCGCAACCCTCCAGGGCACTTACGAAGCCGCGATGGGCACTGCTGGCAAGCAGATGAAGTCCATGGAGCGCTACGCTGAAGACCTACAGGTAAAGCTGGGAGAGGTGTTTCAGCCTGGGCTTGCCGTGGCCGTGGAAGCGCTCTCGGATGGCTTCAAGAGCCTGTCGGCATCCATGGACGAGTCCAAAGGTAACGGGGCGCTGAAGGCGTGGCAGGACGACATCAAGGGCTTGGTCGTCAACCTCCGGGATGGCACCCAATGGCTGATCGAGAACAAAAACGCCGTCCTCCTGCTAGGTGAAGCCTACGTAGGCGTGAAAGTCGGATCTGCAATTGGTAGTTGGGTGGCCTCGACTCAGGCGCTCATCGCAGCCAAGGCCCAATCCGCTATCGCAGTAAACCTGGAACGGTCCCTGACGCTGGCAGAGGCAGACGCGAAATACGTAGCTGCACTTGCCACATCCAAGGCCGCGTTTGCAGACCTTGAGCTTGTGACGGCACTGAGCCGAGAGAACGCCATCACCATGAGTGTGGTTGGCGGGAAGAACGTCTATATCGCAGCCACAGAGCGAACCAGCGCGGCTCTCGGGGCTCAACTCCTGGCGGAACGAGAACTCATCGCAGCTCAAGAATCCGCCGCAGCGATGAATGTTGCGCGGGGCACGATGGGGGCGGTAGCTGGAGCCGGGGCAGTTGCTGAGGGCGCGGCGGCGGGAAGCGTGGTCCCTGGTGTGGGAACACTCATTGGTGCGGGCGTGGGCCTCGCCATTATGCTCATGCCTCAGTTGATTGACTTGGTGAGCGAGCTTTGGTCTGAAGAGGACAAGGCTGCTGAATCCACGAAGAAACTGAACGGAGAATTCGAGAAGATCAAGAAACCGCAGGGGCTTGATACCCTCCGAGAGTCCATCAACAGCCTGAACAAAGAACTGGAGCGATATGACAAGCTCCAGGCCGGGAACGGGCTCTCTGATCGACGCTTCGCCATCGCCCCGAAGGCAGTCCAAGACGAGGCGATCAACTACAAGCGGGCCATCGATCAGCTTTCGGCGGGGTATGACCACCTGTCTGACCGGGTGCAATACCTCCAGCTCCTGCTCAACCAAAAACCAGGAGACAAGGGCCTAGCTGCGCAGCTTGATGCCGCAGGCCACGCTATGCAGACCATGGCCGGGATCATGGCGCAGAACGAAGCCTACCTTACCCAGTTGGCGGGAAAAGAGAAGGAGCGCGAGGACAAGCAAAAGGTGGTGGATGCCCACGCCGCCGAAGAGCAGAAGGCTAAGGATCGTGCCGAAGCAGTCAAGAAGATCATCGAATCCATCCAGAGTGAAAACGAAGCGCTGGACCGGGAGCGCATCCAGTTAGAGCAGGGCGCGAAAGCAGTCTATGACTATGACCTCGCCAAGAAGGGCATCACGGGAACAGCCAAGATTCTCCTTCAGTCAAAATTCGATGAGATCGATGCAGAAAAGCAACTCAACGCCACGATGAAGGCCAGCGCCGCCAGTGATCGCAAGGACTCCGACGCAGTGGGTTCAATCATGACCCAGGCCGTTGAGAACTACGAAAAACTCGGCAAGAGCGCCGAAGAACTCACAAAGATGAAGCTCTTGGACGCCGGGGCAACGCGGGAACAGGTTGACGCAACGATGAAATGGGTGAAGGCCACCAGCGATAAGCAGGCCGTCATTGACAAAGATATCTCGCTCGATAGGTACGCTGCCCAACTCAACCAGAAGGACGATTACCAAACCAAGTTGGACCGGCTGAATGCCACGAATGATGGGAAGCACGGTCTATCCCCTGAAGCCTACGCTATCGCCCTGAAGAAGCTCGGCCACGACAACTCCACCGTCTGGGGCGAGATGGCGAACAGCATCGAGGGATTCTCCGATAATGGCGCGGCGGCCTTGGCATCGTTCTTTAACGGCACCAAGACCGGCTTCCGGGACATGGTTTCGTCACTGCTGATCGACATCGAGCGGTTGATCCTCAAGGAACAGGTTGTCGCGCCGTTCCTGAGCTACATGACGGGCATGGATTGGGGCTTCGGCGGGTCCGGTGAGTCGGTTCAGGTAAGCACGAATCTTCCCGTTGAAACGCTTACGCCCATTGCCCCGCTGGCCTCGCTGGCCTCGGGCACTGACTACGTGCCTCACGATGGCCTTGCCTACATCCACAAAGGCGAAGCGGTGGTTCCAGCCTCCCAGAACGGGAAGGGCGGCGGGAACGTCATCAGCATCAATGTGACTGTGAACTCTGACGGCACCACAAAAAGCACTGTGGATGCGGGCGCACAGGGTAAGGCCATCGCTAAGGATCTTCAAAACATGATGGACGCTTGGGGCGCGAAGAATATGCGCTCGGGTGGCCTCTTCAATCCGGTGTAGCCAATGTCCACCTTCACTTGGAATCCCGATACCGGCGCAACGATGGACCGCGAACCCCGTATCCGTTCCGCTCAGTTTGGAGACGGGTATCAGCAGCGGGCACTTGACGGGCTGAATGCGGATCTTCGCACGTTCTCGCTCTCGTTCTCCGGCAGAGCGCTTGCCGAGTCCCAGGCCATCGTGACCTTCCTCGAAACGGTGGGCGGGGTGACGAGCTTCGATTACACGCACCCCGGCGACACCAGCCGGAAATACATCTGCAAGTCCTGGAAGCGCACAGACGCCGCGTACAACCTGCAAACCGTCACGGCGACCTTCCAGGAGGTTCCGCTATGAGTACGCCCACCGCAGACATTCAGAGCCTCAGCCCTTCGGCAGTTGTGGATCTCTGGATTCTCGACTGTGGCCCGATTGGGGGGAGCGTCTACCGATTCCATGCCGGAACCAATGGGCTAGGCGCTCCGGTTCGCTGGCAGACGTACGACTACCTGCCCATGCCAATTGAAATTGACGGTTTGGAAATGTCGAGCAAGGGGACGCTCCCCCGGCCAACCGTGCGGATTGCCAACCTGGACGGGACCATTTCCGCGCTCTTGGGGCCGATGGAAGACCTGATCGGAGCCAAGGTTATTCGCAAGCGCACCCTCGCCAAGTACCTGGACGCCTCCAACGGCGTCACAGGCGGCACTCCAGACCCCACGGCAGCTTGGCCGGATGAGGCGTTCTACATCGAACAGAAGACCGCCGAAACCTCGGAGGTGATCGAGTGGCAGCTAGTCTCTTCGCTCGATTGCCAGGGACTCAAACTCCCCCGGCGTATCATCCAGGCGACCGTCTGCCCGTGGGTATTCAAGGGGACGGAATGTGGATACGCCGGGGCTAATGCGACCTGTGCCCATACCCTGACCGCCTGTAAAACCAACTTCGGAACCGATGCTGATTTGCCTTTCGGTGGTTTCCCTGCGGCTGCGAGGATTCGATGACTCCCGCGCTTCTTGGTGCCATCCTCGCCCATGCCAGGGCAGAGACTCCGCGTGAATGCTGCGGCCTGCTCATCGCGGCTCCCGGTTCTTTGGCCTCCTACGTCCCCTGTCGGAACATTGCCGAGGGTGAGGACGAATTCAGAATCCACCCTGAGGATTGGGTCAACGCTGAGGACACCGGGCGCGTCCTGGGGGTAGTCCACAGCCATCCGAGCGGCAACCTGACGCCCTCCGAGTGCGACAAGGCTAATCAGCGAACCATGGGCATCCCCTGGTGGATCGTGGTCCCCGAAACGTCCGAATGGGCGCGGTTCGGATCTTCGCTAGCAGAGGGCAGAACCTTCGCGTGGGGCGTGGAAGATTGCCTGTCCCTGGTTCGGGATCGCCTCCAGGGGCTTCCCGACTTCCTGCGCTCTCCTGGCTTCTGGAAAGAACGGGACTTGTTCACCGATTGCGCTCCCCTGGCGGGCTTCTATCCCGTGGGAGAACCCGAACCCGGCGATGTGATGCTGTTCGGCATCAAGAGCGAGATCCCGAACCATTGCGCGGTCTACTGCGGCTCTGGCGAGATCCTCCACCATCTGCCGGGGCGTCTCAGCGTCCAGGAGCCTATCGGGGCGTGGGTCCAGAGCCTCAAGACCATTCTGCGGAGGGCGGCATGAAGTTGCGGCGGGTCATTCTCTATGGGCATCTAAGAAAGCGATTCGGGAAGGAATTCTTGCTCGCTGTTGAGTCTCCAGCCGAGGCCATACGTGCGCTCTGTACCGTTATTGATGGGTTTCGGGCTCACATGCTGAAGTACTCGGAGCCTGGGTATCGCGTTTTGGTGGGCGGTGAGGTAAGAGGCAAGGACGAACTTCATGCACCGATGGGCCAAGAGGAAATCAAAATCGTTCCGGTCGTTGCTGGAGCGAAGGGTGATTTTGCGGGTGTGGTCATCGGCTCAATTCTGATCGCCGCCAGTTTCATCCCCGGCTGTTCGTTCCTCCTACCCGTTGGAATTTCTATGATCATCGGCGGCGTGGCCCAGGTCCTCACAGCCTCCCCGGTCTACGACCAGAGCGCGGGCGACAAAGGCCCCGGTGACGCTCCCACCTACAGTTTTAGCGGTCCTCACCTCACGGTCGGGCAGGGGAACCCTGTGCCGGTGCTGCTAGGCGGCCCCCTACGCATCGGCGGAGCGTTAATCAGCATGGGTATGTCCAACGGCGCGTGGCCCACCAACGGGCTAGGCGGCAAGGGCAACGAAGCAACGCCTACGGTCGCAGTCGGCAACGGGGATACGACCCCTTGGGTGTGGGCGAAGGAACCAGCGTAAGGGGTCAACATGCCAGCAGGGAATATGCCGTGGGTTGATGGGGGAACGCCGCTGCCTTCGGGGGGGTCGCCAGATCCAAACATGACATACCCGGACGAAGCGCTCCAGTGGGGGCGCGTCCAGGTGGCGTTGTCTGAGGGGGAGATCGGGGGCCTGGTGAATGGGCTCCAGTCGGTATTCCTGGATGGCACTCCGGTCCTGGATTCGGGCGGAAACTTCAACTTCACGGGGCTATCCGTCGCGCACACGAGGGGAACCCAGACGCAGGGCGTGATCCCTGCCTTTGAGCAGTCCGAATCTGAAGTCACCATCGGCGTTGAAGTGACCCACGCCGCAACGGTGACGCGGACCATCAACCCCACGGGGCTTTCGGCGGTCAGGGTCAAGATCGGGATTCCTCAACTCAAGATGATCCGTCCGACCGATGGCGTGGAGAGCCTCGGGACGGTCCAGGTGACTATTGAGCGCAAGCTGACGAGTGAGCCGGTGGGCTCCTATGTTGCAATTCCACTCGCAAAGAACGGCGTGATTAAGGGGAAGTATGCCTCCGAGATCGTCATCGGCTACCGCGTGGAACTGCCTGGAACCGGGCCATGGGATATCCGAATCACTCGGGTCACACCTGACTATGTGAAGGTCAACGAGACGGATTGGATCAAGTACGACAAGACCTACCTTAACGGATACACCGAAATTACCGATGCCCGGTTGCGCTACCCGAATACCGCGCTACTGGCTCTCCTGGTATCCGCCAAGCAGTTTCCGAACCTTCCCGCCGTTCATTCCGAGTGCTACGGCGTCAAGGTCAGCGTCCCAGCGAACTACACCCCAGCCAGCCAGAACCCTACCACCAAGGTATGGACGGCTGCGGCCTATGCAACCACGGGCGTTGGCACCACGGGCGGCACCTGGGACGGCACATTCAAGACCCTCTGGACCTCCAACCCCGCGTGGCTGTTCTACCACCTCGCAACCCAGCCGCGCTACGGGGCCGGGAATTACCTCCAGGCGACGGGTATCGACAAGTGGGCGCTCTACAACATCTCGCAGGTTTGCGACCAGATGGTTGATTCAGGCATCGCGTATCCGGCCAACCTGGAGCCGCGTTTTACCTGTTCTCTCCACCTCCAGGCGCAAGAGGAAGCAATCAAAGTCCTGGCGCATCTCGCCTCAGCCTTCCGGGGAATGCTCTACAGCGCGGCGGGGCTTGTGGTCCCGGTCCAGGACGTTGACCAAGCTCCCGTGGCCCTGTTCACCAAAGCCAATGTCCTGAATGGCAAATTCAGCTATCAGGGCACGGCGCGGGCGGCAAGACACACGGCGGCGCTCGTTTCCTGGATCGACCCCACGGCGGGTTATTCCAAGGCGATTGAATACGTTGAAGACGCCGCGAACATCACTCGATTCGGGCTCCAGGTGGTGTCCCAGGAGGCCATCGGCTGCACTTCCCAGGCGCAGGCGCAACGGTATGGGAACTGGATTCTAGCCACAGAGCAACTTGAAACCGAAACAGTGACGTTTGGCGCGGGGCTCGATGCCTCCACGGTGCTGCCCGGTGATGTGATCCAAGTCCAGGACAATGACCGGGCGGGCTCGTCTCGCATGGGCGGGCGCGTGGTGAGTGCCACTACCACCGCTGTCACGCTTGACGCTCCAGTGACGCTAGGCGCGGGAACCTACTACCTCCGGTGCCGACTCTCCACCGGGGTCACGGAATCCAAGACGGTCAGCAACTCGGCGGGAACCTACACCACCCTGAATGTTTCGAGCGCCTTTAGCTCGGCTCCTCCCGCTCAAGGGCTCTGGATCTGCAACAACCTAGCGGGGATCAAACTCTATCGCGTGGTGAGCATCCGGGAGACGGACGCGCTGAACTACGCGATCACGGCGCTCCTCCATGACCCATCGAAATACTCGGATCAGGTGAACCTGACTACACCATCCGTCACGCAGTCGCTCACCCTGACCGCGCCCACGGTGACGCTGACAACCTCCACCCGCACCTACCAAAACCATATCGCGTCCGTGCTTTCGGCCTCGTGGCCTCCCTTGGATGATGCGACCAGCTACGCGGCGGAATACAGCCTCGCCTATGGACCTTGGCAAACGATGCGCGTCTCGGGTGCCTGTGCCGAGGCGGTTGATGTGACTCCCGGCGATTACCGTGTTCGGGTCGTGGCACTGTATTCGGCGGGTCGGAAATCGCTCTACTTTGAACAGTCTGCCACAGTGGCAGACCCCACGGCGTTGCCGCCAGGGATACAGACCATCGACGATGCGGCGACATCGGCGGCGGCGGCGGCGGCTGCGGCCCAGGATGGCGTGAACACCATCAATGATCCGGACACCCTGAGCCTGAACGAGAAACCCCAGATCCTCCAGGACTACGCCGCGCTGGTAGCCGAACATGCGCAGCTCGTGGCCGATGCGACTACCTACAGTGTGTCCCATTCGGCCTATGACGCGGCTTACACGGCTCTCGTTGAAACCTACCTGGGGGGATCTGATTTCATCGGCGGCACCATCGCCAGCACCCCTGTCGGCTGGCACACCACCACAGGAAACACCGCCCTTGGAGCCGGGAAGCGGGCCAGCGAGTGGGATCCCAAATGGTTGGCCGTGCGGTCGGCCTCGAACGACCTGAAGAGTGCCATCGCTTCGGGAGCCTTCGCCAAGGGGCTTGATGTTGAGATCACGGCAGACCTCGCCTCTGTGTCGGCTCTGTTCGCGGAGCGGGCCGTCCACACCAACCTCCCCTGGCGGCAGACCTGGGACGATTACCGGGATGCGGATTGGACGAGTGGTGGCGGTGTCGCCACGATCACGACTCCACTTGGTGGGTCCACAGGTGGCAAGGTTCTACGCATTGCTGGCTACAAGAATCTTTATTGGGGCTCGAATATCGCCTTTGATCCCAACCGGACATACAAGGTCCGAGTGCGCTATCGCCAAATCACCGATCCAACCAGCGGTGGAAAGCTGTTCTACGCTGGGCTGAAGCAGTACGCCGAGGACGGCACGACTGATCTCGGGAATTGCTACGCGGCTCTGACTGGCAGCGTCTACGCGATGAATGTCGCTGGTGATGGATGGCACGAGTATACGGGCTACTGGAAGGGGACAGCGGCTGCGGCTTCATACGGCAGTGCTGACCCAACAACTCCTGGGCACTTGCTCACCACTTGCAAATATGTTCGCCCGCTGCTGCTGGTGAATTACAGCACTGGCGTTGGTGCTGTGGCTGAAGTGGACTTCCTTGAGTTCACCGATGCCACAGACGAACTCGCGCTTGCGAACGCTCTTGCGGCTACTGCTGTCGCCCAGGACGCACGGGCCGCGGCTCCGGAGGTTGTGGCTACGCTCCCGACACTTCCCAATGCGACCTACTACATTGGCAAACAGGTATTCCTCACCACAAACGGGAAACTCTACCGGAACAAGGCCGGAGTCTGGAACAAGGATGTGGACGCCCCAGACCTCACCGGAACATTGGATGCCGCCCGTATCGCCTCGGGCGCATTGGATATTACAAAACTGTCATCAGGGCTTAGGCCTCCCCGCACGGTAGGCGCTCTACCCGCCACTCCCTTCACCGGCTACCTCGCTGGCGACACGGTAGTTCTCACCACAGACAACAAGCTCTACCGATTCACCGGGACCACCTGGACCGTCTCGGTGGACGGCGCCGACATTACGGCGGATAGCATCACGGCGGCACAAATCGCCGCCAATGCCGTTACGGCCAATGAACTAGCGGCTAATTCTGTGACAGCAACAAAGATCCTTGCGGGCTCAGTCACAACTTCCCACATGACCGCTGGAACCATTGACGGTGATCGACTGATTGTTGGGTCGATAGACGCAGATCGAATTACGGCAAATTCCATTACGGCTGGCCAGATTGGCGTGGGGGCTATCGGCACGGATCAACTTGCAGCGAAGGCTATCACCTCTGACAAGATGGTGGTGGCTAACAGCGAAAATTTGGTTGCTGATTCTAATCTGGCCTTTGGCGATCTTCGCCAATACACGCCATACGGGAACACTACCAAAGTCTCGATTATGGGATCATACATTGCCCCAACAGCGAATATTCTAAAACTAGATACCACTGGTGTCGCAGTAAACAGCGTGACCGCTGTTTGGTCTGGGGTGAATCCCTACTCTCATTCCTCTGATGAGGGGTTTGCGGTTGTTCCAGGCGATAAATATTACTTGTCGCTCAATGCGTGTAAAGATGCAAGTTTCAATGGACTTCTGCGGGCATACCTGTTCTGCGAAACGGATGTTCCGGGTTCTCCACGAACCCAGGCATGGTCCAGTTCTGGTGGGGTGTTTGCGCCCACGAGTGCCGCTTACACCACGATGGGAATGGAAGTCACCGTTCCGGCCAACGCTGTGCGTGGCTTCATCTATGTTCAGGCTGCAGCCCCCTCCACAGGGACACCGACAGGGGCAGTCTACGTCACCAAAATTTCATGCATTCGCAAGGCCGGATCGGTGCTGATTGAAGATGGCGCGGTCACGCTTGACCACCTGAACTTCGTTCCCGCCACCGATCAGAACGTCATCGCCACCATCAACGCCACCACCGAGGGGGCACTCAGGATCGCGGCCAGCAAGATCCAGATCAGCGGCACCACCACCTTTTCGGCAGGCTACTCGCCCTCGGATGTCGCGGGTGCGGCCACCTTCACCGTTCAAGGCTGGTATGGCCATGCCTCCGACCTTACTCAGATTGATGGTGGACGGATCTACACAAAATCAATCATGGCAGACGCTATTGCGGCGAAACAAATCTACACTAGCCACCTGACTGTCACTAACAGCGAAAATTTAATTGCTGACTCTAACCTAGCGCTCGGCAATCTTAGCCAATACAAGTTGCAGGGTAGCCCAGCCAACATTTCGCTCGTGGCAGTATCCGGTGCGCCTACCCCTAAAGTCATCAAGATGAATACTGCGGGGTTGGCCGCTTCAGCAATCATATCTTTCTTCACTGGCGTTAATCCATATGTTCTCGGCTCACAAGAGGGCTTCCCTGTTGTTCCTGGAGACAAGTATCTGGTCTCTGTTTCGGCATACAGGGATTCCACTTTTGCGGGGACACTAGCCATATACCTATGGTGCGAGAGCTGTATTTCTGGGGTTCTTGGTTGGGTTAGTCAGCAGATAGCAATTCCAGCAACGAATGGTGGTTTTGTCACCTACGAGGGCACAATGACTGTGCCTGCGAACGCCCAACGTGCTTTCCTCTATGTTTATGGCATCGCAGCCGCTAGCGCCCCTACGGGCTCAGTCTACGTGACCAAACTATCCGCTATCCGAAAAGTTGATGCAGACCTGATCGTGGACGGCACCCTCCAGGCCCTCATCAATATGTCGGACCTCACGTTGACCAACGAACTGAAGTCCCTCGGGGCTGCGGGCTACGGCACCTATGTCGCTGGGACCGGCACCACGCCTCCTGTGGGGTTCAAGCTCTCTGGGACTCGGTTCACTTCCTACTTCCTGGATGGCACCAACGACCCTGACTGTGTGTGTGAACTTGGTGGAAGCGTCAACATCAACGGATATAAGGCGGCGGTTGTCACAGATCGGGTGATGAACAATTACAAAGAATTCCTTTCCACGGGGACTTGGACCTGTCCCGTAGGTGTGACCAGCATCGAACTGACCATCGTGGGGGCCGGTGCCGGTGGCGTGAAATACACGGGCGGGGGCGGTGGAGGTGGGGGAGGCCAAGCCCTCCGGCTCAAGGTCACGGTGGTTCCTGGGACTACCTACACGCTGACCATCGGCACGGGCGGGACAGGCTCAACGACTGGCGTGGGCAACGCGGGCGGAAACTCCACGATGACCGGAAGCGGGTTCGCCACCATCACGGCGCTTGGTGGCAACGCGCCCGCGCACACCACGGGCGGAACGGGCGGCGGCGGAACGGCTCCCGGCGTCAGCACTACAGCGGTTGCCGGGTTCAAGAGTGTCCTCACGGCCAACGGTGGCGGCGGCGGAACTGCTGCGGCGGCTGGTGGGGGGGTGACGGGCGGCGGGCTGGCTGGGCAAGCTCCGGGCGGCGGCGGTGCCTCTGGGTGGGGATACGGTGCGGGTGGCAACGTATCTATATCAGGCGATAGTGCCACTGCCAACAGTGGCGGCGGTGGTGGTGGGACGGCCACAGGGACCGTGGGCGGCAACGGCGGCTCTGGTTATGCCTCAATCAGATTCTAAGGAGCAAGCATGGCAAATCTATCTGACACCCTCACCTACCTGAGTGGAGAGAAGGCCGCGATCATTGCGGCGAAAGGGAAGGTCGATGCCCTCGCCTACGAGTTTGCGGGCCTCCAGAACACCAATGCTGCGGCCTTGGCGAAGGTCATGACCGAACTCCAGGGGATCGCCAGCTACCGGGAAACCTCCACCATCGACGATGCCGCGAATGCGGAGCGCACGGCGGGGCAGAAGGCCGTGGTTACGGCCGTGAAGATGGGTCAGACGGATCTCGCCGAGGACGAGGCCAAGAAAATCTGGAGGGTCGCCGCGCTGGCTGTGCGCCCCCCTGACCGCCAGTGGCTCCTCTGCGACCCAGACGGGCTCCTGGAGGAGTATCAGGCCAATCTCGGGCTCGGCTCCTGGGAGGAGTTCCGGGCCTGGATCATTGAGACGCCGATCGAGCAGATGGGGTTATGAGAGCCCTCTGTATGACCCTGTGGGGCCTCCTGACGTTCCTCTTGGTCGAGGTGCTGGTCTTCCTGCCGCTTTACCTCCTGGGTATACCCGCCGCGTGGCTGGCTTCACGATACGCCAAGACCGTGATTCGCCCATCGGTGGTATACCCTCGGAACCGGGTCGCATACTACGTGAACCCCATCCTGGACTGGTGGCTAGGGAATTGGGAGGACGGGATCTGTCCCGAGTGGTGGGCATCCCTCGATGGGACGCCGTTCACTTGGTTCTTGCGGAATCCGGTCACTAACCTTCGATTTGCGCGAATCCTCGGCACACGGCCGGATCCCGCCAGGATTCGCTATGTCGGCTCCAGCCGGATGCCTGAGGAGGGCAGGGCGGGGTGGTTTATTTGCTGGCAGGGGCCGTATGTGGGGATGCTTTGGCAGAACACCCAATGGGGCGTGTGGCTCGGGTGGAAGGTCAAGCCCGAGGACCGTCTAGGGGTCCACGCGGACTGCTACAGGTATTACGGCGTCGGGATCGCGGCTCAACTCATGCGGTTCTGACTTGGCCGTGTGAGCATCAGCCCAGAAGGCAAGGGCGGCCCTGAGTTCCGCATGGAGGGAGCGCCCATGCTCCTGGGCTAGCTTCTCAAAAACGGGGACCAGTTCTTCCGGCAAGCGCACAGTCACCTTCCGCGTCGGGGCCGCAGCCTCGCCACGCCTCGGGCGGCCTCTTTGGGTGCGAACTGGCATCCATCTAGCCAAACACGGACGGGGGAGGCTTTCACCATGCTTAAAATGTCGGGCAATTTTACGACTTAGCAAGGAACCCCAGCGCCGCCCGGTGCATAGCCGCGTGGATATCAGCGATGCTGCTGGCTCCGGGTGTTCGGACTCGCCTCAAAATGATCCCAGCCCATGCCGCTGCTAGATCCGCTGCGTGTTTCCCGACGACCACATCGAGCGCATCCACCACCACGTAGAAGGCGGGTCCAGAGTAGGGCCACCCGCGAGACTCTGCCAGCATCCAGAGGGCTCTGAGTTCGCCTATCGTGTGGCTACCGAGAACCACAGCCAGGACGCTGCGTAGCCTCATGTGGGGGCTATGGGCTCTATCGTTCAAGGGAGATAGCCCGTCAATCATCCGAATTGCCTCACGCATGACAACGGCGTCCTGGATGGCTTTCGCGTCTCCCAAGTACAGCGATATCTCAGAAGGCGATATACCAAGAAGCCTTGAAAGCCGCGCTGGCGTTGCGTTTGCCCAGCCCCGCTCTCCCGCGATCAGAACCGCAGCGTCTAGAACAAGTGTTGCCTTTTTGAGCGCGGCACGGGTGGGGGTCCGACGAGGGGACAGGCTGCCTCCTCTAAATATTTACACTTATATCGGCCCCCAACCCCAAACATATTAACGAATGGGCAACTTATTTACAGCACTAGGCAGAAAAGGTTTACACATCCCATCTTCGCCAGTGGGTGTCATGCCCCGGCTGTTAGTCTGTCCATCCATTTCCAACTCATAAGGAGAATTCATCATGAACGGGGCTGCAATGCGGGCGGCAAGTGAGGAGGCCAGGGACATCGAGGAAGAACTCCTAGCGCTCGGCCATATTGGATTGGCCGAGCAAGCCCGACGCATCCGGGTAGCCTGCGAGATCGCCCTGGCAACCCCCCTGATCCTTCCGCGCATCTGGGAGGTTGCGAGTCGTAGTTCTGGTGTGTGCCTTGGGATGATGACGGACGCGAAGGATCGGCACGACATTGCGAACTACCAGTTGCTTCGGGTGGTCCACTCGGACGCATCGTACGCGGAGGAAGCTGTGAGGGTATTGCTGGGGGTCGCGTAGTAATCCGCAGTTTCGGCGGATTTCGCCACGCATGACAGGCTCGGGGCTGGGAGGCTCCGGGCCTGTTGGGTTTCAGGGGAACCCTGTTCGCCACTTTCTCGCCACTCACCAGAAATCGGCGGGTATTTCTCAACACTTACGAGCAACTCGCGGCAATCTCGGAGTAATACGGACGGGTAGCAAAAAGCCCCGAAACCTAATGGTGACGGGGCTTTAAGTGGTGGTCCCGGAGCGATTCGAACGCCCGACCCTCAGATTCGTAGTCTTCCGGGAATGTAGCCGTGGCGCGGGTTCGCGGGGATGGTTCGCCACTTTCTCGCCACAGGCAAAAAATGATTATGCAAACCCAAGTCGCTTCCCGATTTCTTCTTGCTGCTCCCTGGCCTGTTCGGTGTGGCTCTCCAAGTAGGCCATCGTGGTTTTGACATCCTTGTGCCGAAGCATTCGCTGGATGGTCTGGACGGGGGTTCCCGCTTCGCTGTGCAGGGTGGCGAAGGTTCCCCGGAGACGATGGGGGGAAAGCCCTGGCGTCTTGCATTCCTGGTTGGCGAAGGCGATGGCCTTGCGTGTGAACCCGGTTGGGTGAGGATCACCGATGATGAGCCCGAGGTCTGCCTTGTGCGGTTTCAGGCAGTCCATGAGCCAGCCAGGGCATGGGATGGCATCAGCTTCCTTGCCCTTGGTCTTGCCGGGAGTGTATGTCTTGCGGTCCCAATCCAGCCACTCCCACCTGGCACCAAGGGCCTCGCCCTCGCGCATCCCGAGGCCGAGCATGAGCCGAAGGACGATCCCTAGCGCGACCTTGTTGGATTTCCTGCCGTGCCCCTCTGCCGCATGGAGCCATTCCAGCGCCTTATCTACTGGCAAGGTCTTCCGGGGGGTCTTCTGGACCTTCTGCATTTTGACGCGCCAGGGCAGAGTGTCGAGGATGCCGCGCTTGATTGCCCAGTTCCCAAGTAGGTTTAGGGTTCGCATCCAAAGATTTGCGCTTGCTGGACTTCGGCCCTCTAGGTGCTTCCCTCTCGCCAGTTCAACAAGTTCTGTGGTGAGCCGGTCCATCTTGGCGTCATCCATCCCGTGTGAGTCCCAGGCGTTGACGTTTCGCCAGTGCCCAGCCGATACCGTTGCCGAGTGGGTTTCTAGCCATGCCTTCTTGAGTTTGCCGAGGGTGAGCATGGGTTCCTCACCACGGCTGCGCTGCTTTGCCTCGGACAACGCAACAAGGGCCAGCGCTTCAGCTTGGCCCTTGATCTTGACGCCGGTTGATTTCTGGACTCGCTTCCCGGCGACCTGGAAGCGGTAGTGCCAAACCTTGCCAACGCGAAAGAGGATCATCCGGCCCGCCTGATGACTGCAAAGGTCATCTTCCACCAGTCTAGGCAGTCCTGCCACTCATACCAGACCCGGCGACCCTGGCGAATGTGGGGCATTCCCATTGTCTGCCACGCCTGGAGTGTGTGATAGCCGATCCCTTCACCTCGGAATGCTTTGAAATGTTCGGATAGGCCGCGCCAGTCGATCAATTTGGGGGGGTTGTCGGGGTTCATGGTTCCTTCCTCTGGGGTAGGGGGGTGGTTATGGACATCAGCGTGTCGGGTTAGGGTCTAGGGCGATTTTGGCGCGTAGTCGGGAATTGATTTCCAGCCCTGCGGCGTGGTTTTCCTTCCCGGCGATCCACTCTAGGGCGGCTCGGTAGCGATCACACTCCTCGCATCTGCGTTTCAAGACGGACTGTCCCTCCTGGAGCCTCGCCTCTAGTTGGGCGATCTCCTCCGCTGGGGTCATGTCGAAGTAGGAGACATTCGGTGTAGTGAGGGCGTCCAGGAGGTCTTGTTGCTTTGCGTTTACCTGCATAGCTAGGCTCCACGCTTCTATCAGCATTTTTACCCGTTCCACCGCAGGCAGATGGGCGTAGTAGGTCGGTGGAAGAACGGCTTCGATTTGCTGTTGGACCAGTTCGGCAGGGCTGACTGTCATACGGGCTCCGGGAAAATCGGCATGGTGTCCTTGTCGTTGTTGTGGATCGGGCATCCCTCGTGGACCCAGAAGTGCCCTCCACCGATGCCAGCGCCTCGGGCGTTGTCCAGCACCGGGCAGGTGCATCCGTTGGCGACAGCGGCAGGGCTACCAGGGGAACCTTTGGGGTGGGACTCGTATTCGTTGGGCATCGTTGTGCTCCTGGACATCAGCCTCTCGGCTTGTTGATGGGGTTGAATGGGTGCGTTTCCCATCCACAGTTGCAATGGAGCCAGCGCCCATCCCTTGATGTGTGGGAGGTGCATTCGACGGTGTGTTGCCCGTAAGTGGTGAGGGCTTCCCAGAACAAATGTTCCTGTTCCTCCATCACTTGAACCTTCCGCGTCATGTGTTCGTGGTAGTCAGCCCAGGTGCCAGAGAATCGACCCTCGGCTTCAAGTCTTTTAACCTTGGATTCCAGTTGGGCGATCTCCTCCGCTGGGGTCATGTCGAAGTAGGAGACGTTTGGCGTGGTGAGAGCATCGAGTAGTTTCTGTTGCGCCTCCACCTGCATGGAAAAGGCGTGGTTCGACGCTCGGAGTGATTCGAGTTCTTCCATTTCATCAGTCATGGGCTGGGTTCCTTATCTTGGACATCAGCAGGCAATCTGCCTGGATTTGGGTTCGGAGTCCTTCTCGATGGTCTTCTTGAAATACATGCGCCCTGCGGTGTGGTAGACCACGATCCCCTCGGGCTTCATAAATCCAGGGGAAGCCTTGCTCCCGTTCAACCGAAGGTCTTCCAGCGCAGCGGTCACGGCATCGTTGATGAAGTCGCCACGATATAGGGTGGGCACCACGGAGCAGCAGGCGGGACGGTCCTCACCATCCCAGCGGGACACGTTGAACAGGCTGAACCTTTTCTCGGTCAGCCCATACTTCCGCTGGATGCCCTGCCCCCACCACTCCCCGAAGTGGCGACCTTCGCCAAGCTGGAGCAGTTCCTCGCGGTGCTCCATGCCCCACCGGGCGAAGCCGTAGTTGTCATCCTCGGGCGTGATCCAGCGGGTGCGAGAGCCGAAGTGGATCTGTCCGTCCTCGGTGATGTAGACCTGGGCATTGGTCCCGTCGATCTTCTCGGTGATGACGCACTCGCGGGATAGACGGGCGATCTTGGGAAATTCGAGAAATTCCATGTGTTCTCCAGAGGTGATGGTTTTGGACATGCTCAGATGAGCTTGGCTTTGATAAGGGCTTGTTCGAGGGCAACGTCCTCGTCGCAGATACCCGACCATGCTGGATTTTTGACGGAGGCAACAGCGGCTTGTGCTACTGCCTCCAGTTCCGCTACACGACGCTCGGCTTTCCCGGTGCGCCATATCCATTCAGAGGCGTTCAGCCCCTCAGTAGTAGTGACCTGGGAGTAGTCCAGCCGGTCTTGCAGGAGGCGATCATTGGTTGCCTCCAGTTCCGCTACACGGGCAATCAAGGGTGCGGCGGCGTGGTCCAGCATCGCCTTCGCCTGGGTAGCGGTGAACAGGTTGGTCCCGCTGGGTTCATGCTTCATGGGGTAGGGAGTGCCTTCATTGAAGTCCGCCTTGAAGGTGATCCCGGCATCCGGGTTGAAGTCTTTGGGCAGTTTCCAGCCAAGGAAACGGTCAACGGCTTGGTCAATCAACGGTTTGGTCATGTGGTCCCTTTCTGGACATCAAGCGCCGACGATGGCGAGTTCTTTATCCGCCAAGCCGTTGTTGCTGCCCTGAATGTGGGTTGATTTCATGCCCTCTTTCACTAGCCCCATAGCAGTCCCGTGACGGGAATTGTGGTTGCTGATCCCTGCGTTGAAGGCGTCGATGTCGAGTTGATCCGTAAGCCTCGGGATGCCGCCATTCCCAGCCGCGAACTGGTAGCCCAACCGTGCAACGCTGTCGATTCGGTTGAAGTTCATCGGGTCTCCGTGAGTTGTAAAGCAATCCTTGACCACTGAACTGTCAAGCAATCCTTGACGGTTGGATTTGGACAAAAAGGCGTCAGATGGAACGCCATAGGGCTTCAAGTCTCTCTCGCGTTGTCGCCCCGGCGCTGTCCTGGGTCTTGTCGAGGATGGTTTGGAACTGGGCTCTTGGCTGCTCCTGCGAGATATTCAAGAGGTAGCGGAGCGCATCCTTCCCCTTGGTAATGTCGGAAGCCTTGGCGTTCTGCGTCATGGCGCGTTCTCCCTGAATGTGTGCGGCGAATGGGTTGGTAGGGTCGGTCATGGACAACTTCAGGCCGAAGCCTGTTCGTCGGTGATTTCCCACAGGGTCTTAGGGCCGAGTGGGTGAGTGTCTACGCGGGGGCGGGACTGGCAGGACCAAGACTTGCCGGGGGTCTGGTAGAGTTCGCGGAACCCGGTTGCCCTGAGACTGGCCCCGCCCTCCTGGGGCAAGGTGTAGGTGATGAGGCGGCGGTAGCCCAGGTTTCGAGCGGCCCGCCATGCAGCTGCGTAAAGGAAACTGCACCCGTTCTTGACGCCATCGGTGCAGCATCGAAGCACTTCCAGTGTGAAGCCATCGTCGGCGTGACGCGCCACGGGACGGCCCACCATGACCACGCCCCGGAGGGTTTCCCCATCCATCGCGGCGATTCCGAACTTCCAGCCAACCGGAGGCCGGTGGTGCCGGTGGTGCAAGCCGATGAAGGCCGCAGCATCCGGGAAGTCGATGGGGGCGAGGGTCAGCAAAGAAGGGGCTCCATTCTGGACAGCCTCAACGGCTGTGTTCGATGACGCCCTGGGCATCAGGTTTGCCCCAGGTACGTGTCTGGTTGATGGCGAGTTTCTTTTCAGCGGCTTCCAGCAGGTTGAATCCCATCAGGTGAGCTCTGCCCATGAGAAGGATCAGGACATCGGCGCATTCCTCCTGCTCGGCTTCGCCATGCTCGGCATCCAGGAGTTCTTGCAGTTCCCGGATCAGATGGCAGTCGATTCCCTGGACGGTCTGGGCATCCCCAAAGGTGCGGGTCTGCCACTCCCCAATGCGCTTCTGGAGGGTGGAGGGAGCAACGAAACGGGTCATGTCGGCGGCGGCGCAAAAGGGGCACCCTGGACCGATCGGACCCCATTCCTTGCCGCACTTCTCACAGGCGAATCGGCGGTTGGGATCAATGCCCCAGTCCTCGCAGATACTCATGGATTCCTCCTTCCGAGGATGGACAGTTGCAATAGGTCAGTGAGTGGTGGCGCGGGATCGCCTCCCTATTGCAGAGGCGTCCCGCAAATGGACAAAAGCATTCAGTTCCAAAGGGAATCGTAAACTTCAAGGAAGGCGGGGTGCCCCTTCTCCCAACGCTCGATCAAGGGCGCGGACCATTCTTCATAGCTCTGGTTCTCGGCGTCCCAATTCGCATCGGTCAGCAGAGCGTTCTTCGCTTCCCAGGCATCCACGGCGAGGTCCAGCTTGGCTTCGTATTCTTCGGGGGTCATCCCGTCCATGTAGCCGTGGTGGTGAGCCTTGAAATGCTTCAGAAGCCCAAGGGTCACGCCAGCGTGGTAGCTCATCAGGTCGAAGATGTCCCCATTTGCCCAACCACGCCGCGCCCTCTGAACGGCATCCCGAAGGTCATACCAGAGCGACGGGAGGTCGAAGAAGTGACGCCACCAGCGACCACAGAACACGCGGTAGGGATTCGGGAAATATCGCCATTGAACAGGGCTCATGTGGACCTCGGGAGGATCTTGGACAAGATCAAGCTGATTGGAAAAGGTCACCGAATAGCTCGGGCGACCTTGGGAATGGGCGGTAGGTGGGAGCGGAATTGTGCTGTTCGATCCGGGCGGCGATGACTTCGGCGCGTTGAGCTGCGGTGGGCGGGAGGTAGATCCCGAACCGATCCTTGCTCCCGGCATTGACCACGGCGTTTGTGGAATCAGCCGAGGCCAGGGGAAGGCGGGCGAACACCTCGGGATCGAGCATTCGAAGTCCATGCAGCCGGCACGGTGGCCTCCCGTGGGCATCGCATAGGGCAACCATCGCGGCATCCATGCGATCCCACCATGAGGCGGTTCCCGGATGGGACCACTGGCCCGAACTTCCAAGAGCGACCGTGGGCCACTCGTCTCCCAGTCGTTTCAGCCGGTCTAGGCTTTCGTGAAGGTGCCACACGGGAACCCCTCGAAGATGGCTCGGCCAGGATGCAAGGAGGGTGTCGTTTTCGGCCTCGGTGCCCTCGATGACATCGGGGATCAAGGCCCAGTCGAATCCCGGATGCTGGTTCCAGGTTTCGACCATGGCGAGGTATCCGGGAACGTCCAACGTCCCGCCTTGCTTCCAGACAGTGAATGCCCCGTTGTCCAGGACGAAGGACCGGGCAACCTCAGCCACGATGGGAAGATCCTCGGGCCTGGGGAACGGAACCAGGGCATGACGCCCCTGGAAGAACCGGGCAACGTCAGTCCTCGGCCCTCCCATCGGTGTTCCGTGGTAGTGAATCAATGCGTCCTCCTGGCCCAGTAGCGCCGGTTCCTGATCCGGTGACGCTCGGCGCATACCTCACACTGGCGTTGTCCTGGGATGGGGTCAGCCCCGCAGGAGACACACATACCCTCGTCTCTGCGGGCGTCCCGGTTTGCCTGATCTCGCTCTCGCCTTGTCATCGGGAGTATTCCCCCCAGGTGGTAGGGCTCTCGGAGACTCGAACCCGCTCCAGGTTTGGGTAGACTGTGTGCCACCTGAAAAAAATCTCGGAGGCGAGGTTTTCGCAGGTAGGCATTTCCATGAGGTCGTTCAGGTGGTGGTGGTCTAGGTCGGTCTTGATCCAGTCTCCAATGGGCTGGAGGTCGCCATAGTCACAGACGAAGCCGTGAGGATTCAGGCCGGGACAGGCTAGGGCGATTTCCACGGTGTAGGTGTGCCCGTGGAGGTTGCGGCACTTGTGCCCCTCTGGGAGATGGAGGAGCTGGTGACTGGCGGCGAAGGTGAAAACCTTACCGATGCGAAACATGGTTCACCTTTCTGGACAAACTAGGCGTGGTTGTAGGCTTCGATGGCAAGGTCGCCGTCATCGGTGATCAGGCACGGCTTACCATGTGACTCGACCTCGTATGTGACGGTTTTCCCGATGACCACAGCCTTGAGGGTTTTGCTGTCTGTCTTGCTGTGGCTGGCTGCGATCAGGTGCTCGAAGGAATAATTCTTGATGGCTCCGTGTGCAATGGTGTGGCTCAACGGTGGTCCTTTCGTTGGATGGGGGAGTTCTGGACATGATTTTCGGGTCCGTTCCCGGTTGGTTGGGTTCGGCGCAAAGCCGCTCCAGTGCTCATTTCTTGTGTCCGATCCCGGAATAACTGCAGACACCTAAGCTGCCTTTGCGCGGGGAAGAACGCGCCGCCTGAACGCCTTGAAAACCCGGGGCTCGTCGTTCTTTCCGTAGTCGCTGCTCCCGCACTCGGGGCAGTAGCAGTTGCCTTCCTCGGGCTCCCAGAGGGTGGCGCGGTGGGTGCGGTGGTAGCCGGGCTCCTCGAAGGTGTGGCCTTCGACGCACTTGAATTCAGCTCGGTAGCCCCATTCGCCCCGGACGACATAGGGATCAAAGAAACGGTCGAGCCCGGTGTATTTCATGCGGCTTTTCTCCGTTCTCGCTGAGCGCGTTTCTTGAGGGCATTAATTGACGGAGCGTCAGAGCGAGGCTTTCCAGTTGCCTTGACGGTGCCTTCGGCTTTCCTGGCGCGGTAGGCCCTGGATTCAGCAGCCTTGTCCTTCGGGGGATGCGCGGCGCGGTTCTCTGCGGCGCGGGTCGTGGGGGTGGCCTTCCATGGATCGGGTGTCACAGGGTTTCCGTCCTTGTCCCTCCACCCAACCCGCTCCGCTGTCCGCGCTATGTCGAGCGCCGTCCTTAATTTGGTGTGGGCATCCCTCCAGCGCTCCCAGGCGAGCCGTTCGGCGTCGGGGGCATTGGGGCGGGTTGCCTTCAGGTAGTCGGGTCGGCTGAGTTCGTGCTGGTCCAGGGCGTGGCGGGCCTCATCCACGGGGCTTACTGGGATGGTGACCCTGGCCGGGGAACCGGCGTTGTGTTGCTTGCTCCCGTCCTTCATGCCGGGATCTCCAGCGGTAGTGGCTGCTCCCCTCTGGCTCTTGGATCGTCCAGGACACCCTCTATGGCTTCAAAGAGCGTCGTGCAGGGGCCGAACCAAACGGTATCGTCGGACGCGGTGCCGTCTTCCAGGCGCTTGTTCACGGTGCGGAGGAAGTCTTCGAGTTCCTTGATACGCTTCGCCTTCCGCTGGATCTCCTGGGTCAGCCGGTCGATTTCGTCAGGCGGTGCGGGTGTCTGGGTCAGCAGCCCCCGGATCGCGTTCTGGGCTGCGGTTCTCTCTGGAGCGTTCATGCCGCCTCCTTAACCTTCGCGTGGCACCTGTCGCACAGCCCGTCGCGCCGGATCTTGTAGGTGACTGTTGCTTTGGTCCAGTCATCCGGGAACTTGGTCGCTAGGTCGTGTTCGTCCGTCCACCTATCCTCTGATTTGCTGATATGGACGGGGGTTTTCTCGGGTACACCGCACAGTTCGCAGGTCTTTAGGTCTTTGAATTCGAGGGCGAATCGGTTCAGTGGGTGGCTCATGCTGCCTTCGCTTTCTTGGCCTCGGCTGCGGCCTCCAGCTTCCCGACGAATGCGGCCATTTCGGTCAGCACCTTCTCTGAGGGCTCCGTCTTGCGGGCCTTCCACTTGGCTGTGAACCCCTCGAAGGCATCCGGCTTCCCGCCAGCCTTGAACGCGATGTAAGCCCGTTCCAGGGTGGTTTCAAATTCCTCCAGGGCGTCGATGTCCCAGGCTCCAGCGGGTGCAACTGGGATCGTCTCAACCTCGCCACTCAGGACGGGCAGGGGCGTCTTGGTTGCGCCGGGGATCGTCTCGACTTCGGTTTCATCCATGAGCCCAAGGCCCATGTGAGCCAGGACCGTGCGCCGGATAGCCTTGGTTGTGGCCTTAAGCATGGCGTTCGCCTTGGCCTCACCCTTGAGCGTCTCAATCGGAACCGCGCCCATGTTCTCTGTGGAGCGCCCATCCGATCCGGTGACCCGGCAGAACACGCAATAGATCCCGTCCGTCAGTTCTCGGCTGGTGATCGCGTGGCTCAGTTTGTGGATGCTGGTGAGTTGCTGCGTAGCGCTGGCGTTGGCGTAGAGGATCTCTTTGCCGTTGAGGATGAGCAGATCGAAGGGCTTGGCGGCGGGGTCCAGGCCAGCCTGAGAGCAGCGGTAGTTGTAGTATTCGACCTTCTGCGCGGGCTGGAGCCCCTTCAGGTCGCCACCAATGACGAGCTTGGAAATTATCTCGGGGGAGATGGTGCGGAGTTCGTTGCTCATGGCTACTTGACCTCGATCTTCTTGGTGAGTTTCAATCCAGGGATTCGGCATTCGTCCTTACTGGCTCGGACATCGCGCAAGAGCGCGGCATGGTCGAGAACCCAATAGGGGCGGGGGATAAGGTTTTCGTCTTCAATCTCGTAGCCATAGACCGTGAAGGTCTTGGAAGCGGATCCCGTCACCTTGGGGGCCGTGATGACTTCCGGCAGGACCAAGCGGGTATCCCGGATGGCCTGTCTTGCGGCTTCGGCGGCTTCCTGTGCCTTGCGCTCGGCATCAGCCAAGTCATCAGCGGCAAGGAGCATGGCGAATTCGTCATCCTCATCCACAGCGGCGCGGGCGGCATCCGCTTCTTCCTGGGCCTTCTTCGCGGCGGCGATCTCGGCTTCCGCCTTGGCGCGGGCTTCGGATTCCAGGCGCTCCCGTTCCTTGCGGGCGGCGGCTTCGGCTTTGGCGCGTTGCCTTGCCAGTTCTGCCTGATACGCGGTCATCGGGCGGCGGTAGCACCCAAGGGCTTCCTCGAAAGTGGCATCCACCGGCTTGAATTCGGCGTTGATCTTCTTGACCGTGTCATTCAGCGGCTTGACGAGGCCAGTGCGCTTGTTCTCTGCGGCCTTCTGCGCGTTCTTGATGCTGGCGACGGCGGCGTCTGCGGCGCTGTATTCGGCATCCGTGGTGACGATGACGGCCTTGGCGCGGGTGAGAACCTGCATGGCCTCCTGGAGCGCGGCGGCGGCTTCCTGCTCGGGGGTGAGGATGGGAAGCACCTGGGCGGCGCTCCCATCGTTGAATGTCTGGACGTTGTTCATGCTGCCTCCTGGCAACGGATGACGCGGGGATGGGTCCACCCCATGTAAAGGGCGTCCGCGATGGCTTGGCGCTTGGCGGATTCGGGGCCAACCGCCTTGACGCTGGTTTGAAGTTCAGGCTCCCCCTTGGAGCGGATGATGACGGTGTAGGTCTTCATGACGCCTGCTCCTTGTGTTCTGCCGTGGCCTTCTGGCACTCCAGGCAGATACCCGCGTCGAACTCCATCTCACAGGTGAGGGGTTCGCCACAGGCACAGATGGCGCGGCGGGGAGTAGGGAAAGCGCCGGGGCTGAAGGGACTCAGCGCGGCGGCGAAGATGGGGTGCAGGTTGCTCATGCGGCCTCCTGTCGGTGGTGGTGGATGGGGATGGTGCGGCGGCTGAACACGGTAAAGGCGAAGGGCTCACCTTTCGTTTCGCCGTAGTCGCTGCTCCCACACTCGGGGCAGTAGCAGACGCCCTCTTCGGGGCTCTCCCAGGTCTGCCGGTGGGTTCGGGTGTAGCCGGGTGCCTCGAAGGAATGGCCTTCAACGCAGCGGAACTCTGCGCGGTAGCCCCATTCGCCACGGACAACGAAGGGGTCAAAAAAGCGGGGGAGGTTCGCGTATCTCATGCGGCCTTCCTCTTGATCGGGGCGGGTGTGCGGGGTGGGGTGGGCTTGCGGGGGATGAGGCGGGGGATCTTCATGGATCACCTAGCCCTTCGCGTCTGTCGCTGGTTATTCCAGAGGTAGATCCACAAACCAACAGAGGTGATATCTGCGAGGAAGTGCAACGTGGATAGGTTCATTCGCGTATCTCCAGATAGGGCTATCGCTGCCGGGTTTCACGGCACGGTTTGAGAATTGGTCGAGGGGGCCGGATTCCATACCGGCATTCAGGGGTGCGACCCCCGTCTTATGGAGATTGGACGACCCCTCGAAGGGTTGGATTGGCTCCGGGGGTGAGCGGGCGTCATGCCCCCCGGATTCCCCATGCTCTCCGCCTCGCGCTTCTGGGCTTGGGGCGGCATACCCGCCATGAGGAGCCCCCGATTTCGACGGAGACAAAACGCCATCACGGGGCCGGAAACCTTCTCCTTACCGCTTTGGGATGGGGTTGGTGAGGTTGAGAAAGGGGAGCTGCTATGGATGTTCCGCAGCCCTAGCGTCATCTGCTCCCCTTGCCGAACCTCGCCGGGTTCGGTTGCTCCAGGCTTTCCGGTAGCTCACACCGGAACTCATTTAGGGATTTCGTAGCTCTCCCACCTGGCATTGCTGGCGGCGTCCTGAAACGCTGCCGTCTATTTATTCGGTATTGGGCTATCAAGGAGCGGTGGGGGCCTCGACCCGTGTTGATGTTGAAGTATTGCCTTCAGCGCAAAAGATCGCAAGGGCAGATTTGTCATGTTTGTGTAAATTCGAGTAGGCATGAAAAAGCCCCGGCGAACCAGGGCGGTGGGATCAGTGGGGTATTACTTGCTGAGTTCTACGGCGTCCTTCATCCATGCTGGAGACAGTGACGGAATGCGCTCCGAGTATTTGACTGTAGTTTCCCCGTTCTTTTCTGAGATGACTACTGTGGCGTCCACACCAGCAACATAGTTAGTCAGGGAGATAACGTATCCGTCTTCCGTCAGGAGAGTGCTGATGTTGCCGGAATGTTCCGACCATAGTTTTGAAATTCTGGCGGCTACAGCTTTGGCGGACTTACTGGTCTTGTATTCCACTAGGGGTGGCTTTTGTGCCAATGATGCGGGTGTAGCACATCCCACCAATCCCACCAGAGCCATGGCTGGGAATGCTTGGTTCATTTCCCACCGTTCTGCATGATGCCTTCCTGGATGGCGATTTCCCAGATTTTCAGAGTGTGCCCAAGTTGGCTAGGCGTCATCTGCTCTAGGTCATCCTGGAATTGTTTCAGCGCCATTCGGATTTCTTCGGGACTCGGCTTCATTAATTACCCCTCATGGTCATAGCAGCATCCCACATTCTTAGCGCGTTTTGAATCTCTCCGGGGGTCATCGTCTTTAAGTGGTCGTAGATCCGCCGCATAGCTACGCGGGTTTCTTCCGGCGCGACAGCATCGGCGGTAGACTCCAGCCCCTCTGGGGTGTCGCCAGGATCGTCTAGCAGCTCCGTTATCCGGCAATCGAACAAGGTAGAGGCATTCCGCAGGGCATAGAGCCCCGGCTTGCGGGTCTTGTCGTAGAGCAGGGAGTAGAGCCCCCCATCTGAAAGGCCAAGCTCTCCCGCTACCACCTGGCGCGTTTTGGCGGGCAGGAAGCCCTTTCGGTATGCCTCATAAAGCTCCTTGAAGCGCTTCCGTTGGGGCCAAACGTCGATTTTCGATGGTTTGTCCATGTTGAAATGGTCGTGGAATATTGCCCCCTCAGCAATTTTGTCGCCCCCTTGACAGTGTTGCGTAATTGGCAATACTGGAGGCATGGAGACAAAAGCGCCCACCGCAACCTCAATCGCCCGCGCCATGGGGGTTTCCCTTTCGACGGTTACCCGCGCCATCAACGGCGAACGGAAAGATCTTCCTTGGCTCACGGCCATCTTGATCCACTACCACAGTGACGGCTTCTATCCCTGCTGGCAGCTCCTCCCTGACCTGTTCACAGAAGGCCAGATCCCGCCCGCGCTTGCGGACCTCCAGGCTCACCAGGGCCTCCGGGAGGCTTCGTGATCCGCGACCTCCTGCTTAATCGCCTTCAGCCGTGCCTCCAGTTCCTCAAGGGTGGGACGGTCCCGGCGTTTGCCAAAAAAAACCGTATCTCCCGGCTGCGGGTCAAAACCCATCTTGCTCAACCCCGTCAGAAGCGCCTGAACCGGTCTTCCCTCTGATTTTTCCACTTGGAGCCTCCTATGACTGGAAGTATCGGCACCCAATCGCCCGAAGGACAGCACCAAGATATTCACCGGGACGTTCGTAAAAACTTCAAGAAACGGATGCAACTGTCCATTTTGCTGTCGGGTCGTGAGCGCAAGGCCATTGCCTCCGACATGAAGATCAGCCCCAGTTTGCTTTGCGACTGGCTGAATGAGGGCAAGCCTGAATCCATGCCCGCGCACTTCCTGGCCTCCTGGACGAAGGAAGTCGGCAAGGACGTTCTGCGCTGGATCGCTAAGGAAAACGGGATTGCGCTTGTGGACGAGGAAGACATCGGCCCCGTGCATGTCGCCAACCCGGCGCATCTCCTGGCCCTGATTTCCCAGCACCACGGGAAGGCCATGGCCCAGATGATCCATGCCCAGGCGGACGGGGTTATTGATGACGAGGAGCGGTTCAGCATTTGGCCTGAACTCTGCCGGCTGATCCAGGAACTCGAAGCCCAGGCCGAGCACTACCGGCCCCGCAGTAAGTCGGAACGGATGTCGGCATGAGGTCCGCACTGAAGGGCCTCCGCATGGTCGTAGTTCCCGCCCTGGTGGTCATCTGGGCTGGTGTCACCGCTCACATGGCTTGGGCGCTGTTCCTCTTCGGATGGCGCGTGGTGGCGAAATGAGAGCCCTCTACGCCCTGTCCTGCCTTGTGATTTTAGCGCTCTGTCTATTGATGCCGGGGGAGCGATGACCGCCGAAACGATCCGACTTGACAATCTGTTGGATGAAATCAAGTGGGCCTTCCATGGCGGGAACTACCGCAAGGCCGAACTACACGCATCCGAGCTTCACATCCTTGTGGTGAACGAACGGCAGATTGCCGAACTCGAAACCACCAACGAAAAGGCCGTCACACGAATGACGGCCTGAACTTCAACCACTTCTTCATAGGAGAAGCAGCATGAACAATCTTAACTCACTCCTTCCAGTCTCGCCACTCCCGATTGGGGGGCAGGAAGTCAACGCCATCGACGGACGGAAGCTCCATTCGTTCCTGGAAATCGGGATGGACTACACGAATTGGGCCAAGAACCAGTTTAAGAGGGCCAACCTGTCTGAAGGCATCGACTACGTGATTTACGCTAACTTTAGCGGAAATCCGAAGCGTGGCAGACCCGCCAAGGACTACATGATCTCCGTCGAGGCCGCGAAGCACATCTGCATGATGTCAGGCACGGAGCAGGGCAGGGTAGCCCGCCTCTACTTCATCGAGTGCGAAAAGGTAGCGCAGCGGGTGGCTATGCCTGTGGCCCAGGCTTCCGGCCCGATGGACATTGTTGGGCAGATCGGCCAAGCGCTCACCATGCTTGCGGCCAATGCCCAGAAGCACGATGCCAAGATCCTTGACCTCGAACTCAGCCATAAAACCCTTGCAGAGAAGATGGAGGCCATAGAAGCCGACCAGCAAGCCGCCATCCAAACCCTCGGTACCCTCCCCCCGGCATCCACTGATGTTCCTGAACTGACAGGTAGGGCCAGGGTCAACATGGTTGTTCGGGCTTGGGTCATGAAGCACGGCGGCAAGGGTGATGCCTACAAAGCCGCATGGAACAAACTCTTTGAGCAGTTCAAGTATCGGCACAAGACGGACCTCATCACCCGTGCGAAACACGCCGGATGCCAGTCTCTCGACATCGCGGAAGAAATGGGCATCATTGAAGACCTTTACGCCCTGGCGCTTCATATGTTCGGGGCGGCGGCATGAGCTTCGATCTCGAACTCTGGGAAGCGCTCCAGGAGCCCGAACCCGAGCCGCAGACCTTCACCCTCCATCCCTACCAGGAAAAACTAGTCAACGGGTGCCGCAAGGCCCTTGCGACTCAGCGCCGCGTCATCGCTTACCTCCCCACGGCGGGCGGCAAGACGATGGTTGCAATGGGAATTGTGAAGATGGCCCGCGAAAAGGGTAAAAGGGTTGCGTTCATCTGCAACCGGGTTCAACTCATCGAGCAGACCAGTGATAAGTTCACTACCTACGGAATCAAACACGGGATCATCCAGGGCGCGAACACGCGGGATTTCCGGTCTGATGTAGTCGTAGCCAGCATCCAAACGCTCGACAAGCGCGGGATGGATCACTACGACCTCCTGATCCTGGACGAGTGTCACGCTTGCGCCGGGACCAAGGCGTATGCCGAGATCATGAGGGGCAGGGTATCCATCGGGCTCACGGCCACGCCCTACCAGAAAGGGCTCGGGCGCAACATCCCGTCCCTTGGCGGGCCGCTCTTTGAATCCATCGTGGCGGGCGTGACGATGCGGGAATTGATCGACACCGGCTACCTCGTGGACGCCGATGTATGGGCTCCCGCTGATCCTGACCTCCGGGGCGTCAAGACGGTTGCCGGGGATTACCAGGAGGACCAGCTAGGCGAGGCCATGAACAAGGCCCAGCTTGTGGGCGACATAGTGAGCCACTGGTTCAAGCTGTCCCACGGTAAACAAACGATGGTTTTCGCCGTCAACATCGCCCATTCCCGGCACATCTGCGACCAGTTCAAAGCCAACGGGATTGCCGCCGTGCATGTGGACTATCACATGAGCGATGAGGAAAAGCGGGCCATCTACGCCGACTTCAAGGCGGGGCGCTCGATGGTGCTTTGCAATTGCGCTCTGCTGTCCGAGGGTGCCGACTTCCCAGCTTGCGAGACGCTCATCCTGGCGCGTCCCACCAAGAGCAAGGTTCGCTACGTCCAGATGTTCGGGCGCGTCCTACGTACCAGCGCCGAAACGGGCAAGACGCGGGCGCTTGTGCTGGATCATTCCGGCACCGTCCAGCGGCTCGGTTTCCCTTGGGATTTCAGCGTGACGCACTTGGACGATGGGAAGCCCAAGAAGGCAAGCGAGGGCGGCGAAGACAAGCCGGAACCCCTCCCTAAGCCCTGCCCGCATTGCAGCTACATGAAGCCGCCCAAGACGCCCGTGTGTCCGTCCTGCGGCTTCGAGAGCAAGCGCCCGAATGAGGTTGAGACGGCAGACGGTGAACTTGTCCAGGTTCGCGGCAAGAAGCCCAAAGCCCAAACCCGGCTGCAAGACATGGGGAGGCCCAGCATCTACGGGCAACTCTGTCAGTTGGCCCAGGACCGCAAGAAGACCCAGAAGTGGATACAGGCGAACTACAAGAACATCTTCGGCTCATTCCCCAATCAGGAATACCACCTAGAGCCGCCCACGCCTGAGCTTCTGTCCTGGATTCACTCCCGGAACATCGCATGGGCCAAGAGCCAGAGGGCGGCATGATGTGCTACATTCAACCCAAAAACCACAGACCACAGCACAAAACGCATACCGGTTTTACGAATTCACTTGACGGCCCTTTTTGCCGTGTTGCACTTAGTACATCCACTCCCAACAGTCGGATAAAGAAACCTTGCCATGGCGTGAATGAAGATTGCAAGCCGAGCCCAAGCGTAATCACATCCCAGGCTGGCAAGGCAGAAACATCACAAGTGCGCCGGGGCAACGGATCGAAGCGAGCCTTTGGTGAGATGTGTCTATGGGCCTAGACACCGCGAATGCCGCCCGTGGAAGGTGGCCCGGAATCCTTGCCGCCCTGGGCATAGACCCCAAATATCTAACGGGGGAGCACACCCCATGTCCTACAGGACACGGCAAAGACTGTTTCCGTTTTGTTCCTGACGATCTCAATGGTAAGTATTTCTGCTCTAAGTGCAGCAGGCTAAAGGGGGATGGGCTTGACCTCCTAATGGCTGTCCATGGCTGGGATTTCAAGAAGGCCAGCTCTGAGGTTGATCGCATCGTCGGTAATATCCCGGTGGCGACAGATCGGAAGCCCGAGCGCACCGATGAGGACAAATCCAAGGCTTGTAGGAAGCTCCTGGAAGCCGCTGGGAGGGTTGTTCCCGGCACTCCCGCCTATGCCTACCTCTTGAACCGCTGCGGCGATCCGGGAGCCATCCTTGGCGATCTGCGGGCGCATCCTGGCATCAGGCACACCCAAAGCGGCGGCATCCATCCCGCCATGCTCGGAATCATGCGGTATGCGGGCGGGGGCGGGGCATCTGTCCATCGCACATACTTGACTCAAGACGGGCAAAAGGCGCTTGTGGACCCGGTTCGCAAGATGATGCCGGGGCTCTCGCTGAATGGCTCCTGTGTCCGATTAGGGCCGGTTGCCGAGCGCCTGGGCATTGCGGAGGGCATCGAGACGGCGATCTGTGGAGGCAAACTCTTCGGCCTTCCGGTATGGGCTGCAACTTGCGCGGGGCTCCTGAAGACATGGGAACCACCGGCAGGGGTGCATGAAGTCCTGATCCTTGGCGATAACGATGCCAGTTTCACGGGGCAGGAAGCCACCTACACGCTGGCGAAGCGGCTCCATGCGGCTGGAATCAGTGTGGAAGTGAAGATCCCGCCTCGCGTGGGAACAGATTGGGCGGATTCACAGATTGAGAGGGTGGCCTGATGGCTGGGTATTCAAAACTCTTTTCGAGCATCGTCACAAGCTCTATTTGGTGTGAAGACAACATCGTCTTGCGCGTCTGGATTGCCATGCTTGCGACCTGTAATTCGGATGGCATCGTAGAGGGCTCTGTGCCTGGGTTCGCCAGCCTTGCGCGGGTTAGCCCTGGCGAGATGAGACACGCGCTTGAACGCCTCTTGGCTCCCGATCCTGATAGCCGCACCCCTGACAATGAGGGGCGGCGTTTGGCTGTGATCCCTGGAGGGTGGGCAATCCTGAATTACGAGGATTACCGGAACCGTTGCCAATCGAAGGATGGATCTAGGGCTGAATACATGCGCCGTTATCGAGGCGGTGTTACAGGTGTTACGCGTAACAATTCGGTATCACACGATACCGCTCCTGCCTCTGCTTCTGCCTCTGCATGGGTGGGACGAGATCAAGGGATGGTTACGGAAGGGAAGGGTTTCGAGATTCCCGAGATTGGGGAGTCGGCATGAAGGCGTGGAATAGCACTCTTTCGACCAAGCGCGAGAAGCCCCGCAGGATCGCCCAGGACACGCAGAAGGGGGTAGGGGCGTCCATCCTGCACCAGGGACCGTTCCGAAGCCCTGACCTGCTATCCCTCGCAGCCAAGGCCCCAAAATGCTTCCATTGCGGAGCGAAGAACGTAGGGCAAGTAGTCGGATGCCATCCAAACGGCCTCCACTACGGCAAGGGCACCGGGCAGAAGGGCCATGACATCCCGGCGTTCTTCTGTGGTGAGTGCCACGACCTCATGGACGGGCGCACGGGAACCCTTACCCGGTTCGAGCGCGACCTGATGTATCTACGCGGTTCAAACGATTCCCTGGCTTGGGCTCTCCAGTCGGGATACCTGCAAGTCATCACGGAGGCAGCATGACCACCAAGACACTTAACCAACTCAACCAGCTTTTCCGCATCCTCGGCACATGGCAGATGGTCGCCTGTGCCACGGGGTTCAACCGGGCAACCCTGAATAAGTGGTTCGCTGGCACTCGCATCCCCACAAAGGAAAGCCGGGACGAGGTAGCCAAGACTTACTCGATGGCCCGCAAGTGGAAGGCTGCATGAGCGGCGGGGGAGGTCACGTTAACAGCCGCCGGAAGTTTGACCCGGACCCGCCCGTCCCTATGGCCCTGAAACTGCCTGAGTCCATCTGGGCCGCAATCGACGCGGTAAGGGGTGAGCAGAGCCGCACGGGCTGGATCCGGGATGCGGTAGCTGCTGCGCTGTATTACGAGGGGAAGGCCGCATCATGAAGCGCGAGAAGGTGAACATCCCACCCGTTTACCTGCGCTCAAGGGTGCAAGTGGATCACCTTCTCAAATTGATCCCCAACCTTCCTCTTGATTCAGAAAAGCCCGTGGAAGTGGTCATCAGGGAACAGGCCAAGAAACGGAAGCTCTCTCTTAACGCCGCGATGTGGGCCGGTCCCCTTCGTGACATTGAGGAAAACGCTTGGGTGGGTGGTCGCCAGTATTCCGCCGAGGTATGGCACGAGCATTTCAAAGAGTGCTACCTGCCAGACGAGAACGCCCCCGATTTTAACCCTGAGCATGTTGTAGATCCCGAGGCTTATCGGAAGTGGGACATCGACCCCTGGAAGGACATGCGGGTATTGGTGGGTTCCACGACACAACTAACAGACAAGGGGATGCGGCTCTACCTGCTCCAGATGGAAGCGGAAGCCGCCACGGAATACGGCGTGACGTTCACGACCAGGGAGGAAGTGGCATGAGCGCACTTGAAGACACCCTAGCGGCCCATATCAAACTCTGCGGGCTACCCGATCCCAAGCGCGAATTCGTCGCCATCCCCGGCAGGCGCTTCCGGTGGGACTTCGCATGGCCGTCCTTTCGCATCCTCCTGGAAGTGCAGGGCGGAACCTGGGGTAAGGGTGGCAAAGGTGGAAGCGCTGCCCATTCAGGGGGTGTGGCTGCGGCCAGGGACGCCGAAAAGGGGAATCTGGCTGTCATGGCAGGGTGGAAGTGCTTGAGTGTCACCACGGACCAGATACGCGAAGGGAAGGCGATCAGGTTCCTTCAGGATTACTTCGGCGTCGAATCCCGGCCTGGTGACTTCGAGATGATCCGGGAAGCGCTGCTCTGGAATGTTGAGGAATGCACATTGAGCCTGTGCCTGGATGCGCTGGAGCGGATCGAGCGCACGGCTATGAAAGGGAGGGCCGCGTAATGCCCATCTATGAATTCCGCTGCCCAGAGTGTGGCGCAACCCAGGAGCGCATCCAGAAGTTCGAGGATTCCGCCCCGCTCTGCCAGTCCTGCCGGGATTCGATCATGGAAAGACTCCCTAGCGCGGGAACGTCCTGGAAGTTTGGGGAGGGTGCATGAGTAAGGGGCGGCGAACCGTTGACCCTGTAACTGGGAAGCAGGAATGGTATGTCTATGCGCTATACGACCCAAGGATAGATGAGCCGTTCTATGTGGGAAAAGGTAAGGGGCGAAGGGCTTACCAGCACGAAAAGGAAGTTCGCCGGGGAAAGGTTGTCAACCAAGCAAAGCATGACCGGATCAAGGAAATCATTAGCCTTGGCATGAGCGTGGACGTTCGGATTCTTGCGATGTTCGACAAGGAAGACGATGCCTATGCTTGTGAGCGCAAAGAGATTGAAAGAATCGGGAAGACCGTCGAACTCCTGAATATGAACCCTGGCGGATTTGGTGGGCCAAGTGTTCCGTGGGAAATCAGTGACGCAAGGAGAGGTCTAGCCAAGGCTGAATTGGCCCTGTCTCAAATCATCCCATTCGACCAATGGATGAGGATGAAAAACACCGAGGACTGGATGATCCCCGTCTATGCGGAAGTCATAGCCAACCTGACGGAATTGGCGGGATGTTGCAGAGCGGTGATCTCGGAATGGGAGGCCGCGTAATGGCTAGAAGGTCAGCAGATAAAGAAACCGGGCTCACTCCGCAGCAAGAGGCGTTCTGTGTGGCTCTCGTCAAGCACGGCAACGCTACGCAGGCATACAGAGAAGCCTACCCTGCCCAAAAGATGAAGCCCGATTCCCTCGCGGTGAAGGCTTGCAGACTCGCAAACACCGATAAGATTCGGCTAAGAGTGGAGTCCCTGAGATCCAACGCCAGGAAGCGGTCTGGAATCACACTGGACGATCATATGCGGGATCTCAAGGCGCTTCGGAATGCCGCCGCTGCCGTTAAGCAGTTCGGTCCCGCGATTACGGCAGAGATGGCGCGGGGGAAGGTGAGCGGGCTCTACCTGCCTGATGACGAGTCTGGGGATACCCCGGCCCCCGTGAAGGTTGAAATCAGCGTGGTTGATGGCAGGAGGCAGGCATGAAGCTAACCCTCCCGGTAGTTGATCGTCACGCGGGATCTGACAATGAGGTTACCGCATACCGGCCCCGCATTCGCCAGTGCCTCCATCATCTCGGAAGGAGTCAGAAGCCCCGCGTGGGCCATGGCGTGATGGTTAGGGCAAAGTGTGATCAGATTGGTCATCGCGTTGGACCCTCCATCCTTCCTGGGCGTGATGTGGTGGGCGTGAACGAATTGGTCAAACCCGCAGATCATACAAGTGAACCCATCCCGAACCTTCGCCTTGCGCTTTCCTGTTGGCTTGGTGTTCCTGCTCATGCTGCTTATTTTCCGGCGTCTGCCCTCCTTGCCGCACTCCATGGAGCAATAAACCTGATGGTTCTTTGCTCTCGCTGGTTGGGTGGTGAACATTTTCCCACAGATCCCGCAAGGGGCCTCGAAGCTCGTATAGGATGGGTTCCCCGCGCCGGTGTTGAGTCTTCGGTATTCATCCCTGCAATTATTGGAGCAAAACACTCTGTTTTTGATTGCGTTGGCGGTGCCAGAAAACACGGTGCCGCAATGCTTGCATGTGGCGTCAACCTTTGGCCGAATAGGTTCAAGAACGCATGGGAGCCTGTGTTCCATTTTTCTGTGAGCGAAAAAATCAAATTCAGGCCCGAATCTGTCAGCAAGGAGTCCGATGGCGTTTTTGATTACAGTAAAGAAAACTCAAAGGCTACCAGTGGCAGCGGGCTTCTTGGGCATGATGGAAGAAATAAGCGGGAAGGTATGGCGCGTCCTTCCAATGTGGTTGAAGTTGGTGCAGAAGTGGGGCAGGGCGATCATGCGGCACCTTTCCCCGTTGCGCTTCCAGAGTTCTTCATCAAAGCATTTAGCGACGAAGGAGACATCATCTTTGACCCGTTCATGGGGAGTGGAACCACGCTGATAGCTGCGGAGAAGAACGGGCGGATTGCATACGGGACGGAAATTAGCCCGATTTACTGCGATGTCATCGTGACCCGCTGGGAGCAGGCCACGGGTCAGAAGGCGACCCGCCCATGACGGTAATCCACCCCAAGCTAAACGTGCCCCAGGCCGCATTCGTGAACCTGCCCCACAAGTTTAAGGCGCTGGTGACGGGCTTTGGAGGTGGCAAGACCTGGGCCGGGTGCGCAGACCTAGGGAAGCACTTCTATGAGTTCCCGCGTGTATCGGCTGGCTACTTCGCCCCGACCTATGGGCAGATTCGAGACATCTTCTACCCCACCGTAGAGGAAGCGCTCTTTGATTGGGGCCTGAATGTGAAGGTCCGGTCTGCCAATCACGAGGTGAGCATCTACCAGGGCAAGACCTTCATGGGCACAGTGCTGTGCCGGTCAATGGAAGACCCCGGCTCCATCGTTGGGTTCAAGATCGGCAAGGCTTTGGTTGATGAGCTTGACGTGATGACGAAAGACAAGGCTTCCCACGCATGGCGCAAGATCATCGCTCGAATGCGCTTCAAGGTAGACGGCCTGCAAAACGGGATCAGCGTCACCACCACGCCGGAAGGGTTCAAGTTCACTTACGACCAGTTTGTCCGGCAGGTTAGGGCTGATACTTCCTTGGCTGGGCTCTATGGGCTCATCCAGGCCAGCACCTACGACAATGAAGCCAACCTGCCAGCGGATTACATCGACTCCCTGCGGCGCTCCTACCCGCCCGCATTGATCGACGCTTACATCAACGGCCAATTCGTCAACCTCCAGACCGGGACCGTCTACCAGCCCTACGATAGACGCCTCAATGGATGCTCTGACACCGCGCAGCCTGGGGAAATCCTGCACATCGGCCTAGATTTTAACGTCGGCAAGATGGCGGGGATTGTCCATGTGAAGCGGAACGGTCTGCCCCGCGCCGTTGATGAGATCATGCAGGGATACGACACGCCCGACATGATCCGCAAGATTAAAGAGCGTTTCTGGACCTATGAAGGGGGCAGATACACCCCTTCCCGGCAAATATTCATCTATCCAGACGCAAGTGGCGGCTCTCGGAAGTCGGTTAACGCTTCGGAAACTGACATTGCCTTGCTCAAGGCCGCAGGATTCAGCGTAAAGGCTCCGGCTGCGAACCCGCCCGTCAAGGATCGAATCAACGCCATGAACGGAATGTTCCTCAATTCCGAGGGTGAGCGGCGCTACCTCGTCAATGCCGACCTTTGCCCCACCTATGCCGACGCGCTAGAGCAGCAGGCATGGGGCGCGAATGGCGAACCCGACAAGACCACCGGGCACGATCACCCCGTTGACGCGGGCGGCTACTTCATCTCGATGGAATATCCCCTCATCAAACGCATTGCCGTTGCCAGGGAGCTGCGCTTATGACCCGACCTGACCCCATTGAAATCATGACCCGTCGCGTTGCCATCGGCCTTGTCCGGGGCGGAATGTCCATCGAACATGCTGCCGTTGAAGCCGACGCGGTAGTTGATTGCATCCTGGATGAGTTGGCAAAGCTGGGCCTCAAGGATCAATACATCTACGTCTGCATGAGGCGCTCCAGGGTCTACCGGATGCGCTCACAGGGGCTAACCGTGACGGTGGTGGGGGAGCGCCTGGGCATCAAGAAGTCTCAGGTGTTCGAGGATTACAAGGCGGAACTGGCGCGGAGGCGCGAGGTTGAGGCGGCATAAAGTCCACGCTTGGCGGATGGGGGGAGGCTGAGTCTTGGGCCAGAGGTGGCTTGTGGCTCAAGGGTCCGTCTTGTTGGAAGCCGAGGAACTCATCAACGGGGATCGCTCCTCAGCCTACGGGACACCCGAGGACAATTTCAGGCGCTGGGCTAACCTCTGCTGGGCCTCGGACAGGGAGGGCATCAAGCACCTGACCCCTGCGGATCTGGCGATGGTGATGGCGCTCGGGAAGATAGCACGGGAAACCAACGCGCATCGAAGGGACAACCTCACGGACGCTGCGGCCTACCTCGAAATCTACCGGCAGGTTCGGGATGTCGGGGTGATGGCATGACAGCCCGACCAACGGGGCAGGAATGGCGGAACTGGAAGCGCGGGCAGATGAAGCGTCTGGACCGGGCCGGGAAGCCTAGGCCCGATAATTGGGAAGCCTATTGGGAGGCGCAGAATGGGCGAGTTCTAGACCCCAAGCCAGAGCCTAACTTTGAGCAGGTTCGCCTTCTCACAATCGAGATCCAGCGGCTCAAGCGCGAGGCTGTAAATCATGCCGTCGTGCGGCACGAAATCCTAAAGCTGGCTCGGGAGATCCCGCCCGTTCCTGACTGGCTCACTGTACAGGAATCCTGTACAGTTAAGAGCCCCGGCGTCCCGACCCTGTTCGCCTCTGACTGGCATTGGGGTGAGGTGGTGGACGGGGCGCAGATCGGCGGCGTCAACTCCTACTGCCTAACCACGGCACGGGAGCGGGCAGAGCGCTTGATTGGATCCACGGTGGACCTACTCAAAAACCACATGGTCGACCCGAACTATCCCGGCATCGTCTTCGCCTTGGGCGGGGATATGTTCAGCGGGGACATTCACGAGGAACTGAGCCGCACCAATGAAATGCCCGTGATGCCGTTGGTTTTGGATATTTGGGGCGTCCTGACCTGGTGTATTGAGAAGCTGGCGGATGAGTTCGGGCGTGTGTTCGTCCCATGCGTGACCGGCAACCACAGCCGGAACACGCTCAAGATGACCAGCAAGGAACGGAACCACCTTTCATTCGATTGGCTCCTGTATTCGCTCCTTGAGAAGCAATTCGAGAAGGATTCCCGCGTTTCCTTCCTGATTCCTGACGGCCCAGACGCCCTCTATCGTGTCTATGGACACAGCTACCTCTTGACCCACGGGGATCAGTTCCGGGGCGGCGACGGCATGATTGGAGCCTTGGGGCCTATCATTCGCGGGGATCACAAGAAGCGCAGCCGGAATGCCCAGATCGGCATGGAATACGACACGCTCTTGCTCGGCCACTGGCACCAGTTAATCCAGATGCAGCGGCTGATAGTTAACGGCTCCCTCAAGGGCTACGACGAATACGCCCACGGTGGGAACTTCGGCTTCGAGCGGCCCAAGCAAGCCCTTTGGATCACCCATCCCGAGCACGGAATCACGTTCCAGATGCCGGTCCTGGTGGACGGGGAGCGGACGGAACCGGCTGAGGCTTGGGTGTCTGTGTTCGAGCGGGGGGCATGATGTCCGTGGTCGTGTGGGATGGGCATACTCTAGCCGCCGACAAGCAAGGCACTATTGGCGACCTTCGCGTGAAGACTACCAAGATGGTCAGGCTGGATTCCGGCGAACTCCTGGCCTGGGTTGGCGGTCAAGAAGAGGGGATGGCCCTGGAGAATTGGTATGTCAACGGATGTAAACCTGAGGAATGGCCTGAATCCCAGAATGCAGAGGGATGGGGCAAGCTCATCGCCATCGTGAAGGGCAGGGCCTACGAATACGAACAACTCCCCATCCGGCAATCGGTCCAGAGCGTCCCGGCTGCATGGGGAAGCGGGCGGGACTTTGCGTTAGGGGCTCTTGCGATGGGTGCGGACGCGGTTGGTGCCGTCAAGGTGGCCTGCAAGTTCTCGACTACCTGCGGCATGGGCGTGGATTCGTTCAAGGCGTGAAAGTCCACGCCTACCGGACATAGGCGGGCCGACTCTGCACACGGGGGAGGACGCGCCTACCCGAGCGCAGAGCCTAGAGCCCATAACCCCCTCCCCCACCTATCGCCCATGACCTCAACCCTCGAAAATGCGCTGCCATTCGCCCTCAAGCACGAGGGGGGATGGTCTGATAACCCGAGTGACCCAGGCGGGGCCACGATGCAGGGGATCACGCTATCGACGGCCCAGGCGCACGGGATCATGACCAAGCAGGCGTTAAGGGCCATCACGCCGGAACAGGTAGCGGCTATCTACCGGGCTGACTACTGGCGCTTCGACGGGATAGATGACCAGCGGGTAGCGACGAAGCTGTTTGATATGGCCGTTAACTTCGGGCTCAAGACTGCTACGACAATGGTTCAGCGCGTCCTAGTGAGCCTGGGAGCCCCTGAGGATTTCGTAGACGGGCGCTTCGGGGCCTGGACTAGGGCAAGCATCAACTCTGTAGATCCCAACAAGATGCTTGCGCTGCTTTGTGTGGCCTCCGAGAAGCGATACCGCGCAATCGTTGCCACCCGTCCAGAGTCTGCGGAATTTCTGAATGGTTGGCTGCGTAGGGCAGGGGAGGTTCCATGCGCGTAGACCCTGCCGACCCCTACGATGAGGACACCTACGGGGATGACCCTTACGGCGTTCCGGTGCATCCGGTGGCCCATGTTTAAGGCACTCGGAGGGCTCATCAACCCAGAGGACAAGGAGCGTGATGTGAAGCTCCTTGCCTTTGGTGCCGTGGCGGCATTCGGGATTGTGAAACTGGCGTGTGCGCCCATCAACGCGGATTGGGTCAATGCCTTCTATGGGCTCTGCGCCCTTGTTGGCCTTGGCGGTAGCGCGTGGGCCGCTGTTGACAAGTGGAAGGGCAAGACGGAGAACCCATGCTCACCATCCCCCCTGAGTGGACCGTCTGCCCCCAATGCGGCGGTAAGTGCCTCTGTGTCTCCCGTGGACTCGTCGGTATTGAAAAGCGAGTTGCCATGAGGATCGTCATGGAATGCCGGATGTGCCGAACCCGCGTCACGCATGACGATTCCGAGTTGGAGGTGATCCAGTGACGGACCTCCACGCGGATGAGTTGACCGCAAACATCCCATGGCGGGCGGTTGCCGTTGCCCTTGCCTCTGCGCTCATCGCCCTTGGGCTCACCTTCGGCGCTGGCTACTGGCAGGGAATCAAGCACCAGTCAAATGCCGCAGAGCAAGCCGAGGTGCGGGCCAACGTCGCCAAGGGGGAAGCCGATGCGCTCAAGCGTCAAGCAAACGCGAAGGATGCGGAGATTGCGGCGAAGGATTCAGGTTTGGCCGAAGCCCGCGCCGATGTGGCCCGGAAGGTTGAAGCGCTGCGTTCAATTCGCGCCCATGTTCACGTTTCGGGAACAGCGGATGAGAGTGAACAGCCTATTTTGGCCGGACCTGAGTATCTGGAACCCAACCTTGCGGGAAATGGAATCATCGCTGCTCAAGATGCCTTGATTCAATCACAAGCGTATTTGATTAAATCCCAGGAAGTTAAAATAAGCGACCTACTTATTTCACGGGATCTATGGAAGTCCAGCGCTGAAGCCAGGGAGCGGGAAGCCGCTGGGCTCAGGATCGCGCTTGAGGCCCGGAAGTCACTCACCAAAGGCGCTCTCTGGCGAGGGCGTTTCCAGGGAATCGCCGTGGGTGCCGCCCTCGGCTACGCAGGGGGACGGCTCAAATGACAACCAGTGACCTGACTTGGCCGAAGGCAAAAGACGCGCTGATTGTGGGCGCATGTGGGTTGATCGTATATCTGGCGCTCCAGATCCTCTCGGATGTTGGGAGCATCAAGGTTGCCATTGCCAAATATCAAGCGGGTGTTGAGGCGCTAGAAAAGCGGGTTGACCGGCTGGAACGGGCGCAAGAGGGGAAGCGATGAACCCCGTTGCAGACGTTTCAGCCGGTCAAGCCACACTCGAAGCAAAGCGCATTCTCCCCCGGCGATTGGTTGAAGGCACGGAAGCGATGCGGGCAGCGGGGAAGGTATACCTGCCTCAGCACCCCGCCGAATCCCTCCCAGCCTGGACGGCCCGCAAGGATGGAACCGTCCTCCTCCCCGCCTACCGTGACGCAATCGACCTCGCGTGTGGGCTGATCTTCCGCAAGGAGATCGAGGAGGGAGACGGCGTTCCCAAGGATGCCGAGGAATGGCTGGATAACGTAGACCTGTGTGGGCGGGACATTACGCAGTTCGCGGAATCCGTGCTTCGGGATGCCTTCGATGGGGTTTCCTACATCGTGGCCGATTACCCGAGGGTTCAACAGGGCGCAACCCTGGCAGATGAGCGGGCGGCTGGGGTGCGTCCATACCTAATCCATGTTCGTGCGTCTCAGGTTCTCGGATGGCGCACTCAGATGGTCCAAGGGCGCAACATCATCACGCAGTTCCGCTATTTAGAATCGGCCACAGAGCCAGATGGGCAGTTTGGCTCTAAGTCGGTTGACCGGGTGCGGGTGCTTGAACCCGGCATGGTGTCCGTCTACATCCAGACCGAGGACAAGAAGGATTGGGTGCTGGACCCCGATGCCTCCGGCCTTGTGAGCCTCCAGGAAGTGCCTGTGGTCCCGATCTACACCGGGCGCACGGGATTCATGACCGGACTCCCGCCCATGTTGGACCTCGCGTGGAAGAACGTCGAACACTGGCAGAGCGCTTCCGACCAGCGGAACATCCTGCACGTTGCGCGGGTGCCGTTGCTTGCCATGATTGGCGTGGATGCCGGGACAGACATCGTTATCGGGCCACAAAATACCATCGCGCTTCCCGCTGGCGGCGATGTTAAGTGGGTCGAACATTCCGGCAAGGCCATCGAAGCGGGGCGAACCGACCTCCAAGACCTTGAAACCCAAATGCAGCGCATGGCGGGCCGCATTCTTGATTCGGGAATTGCGAAGACGGCGACCCAGAGCGACAGCGAGACAACCCAGGCCATGAGCAAGATCCAGGCTTGGGCGCTTGGCCTCCAGGCGGGGCTAAACGCAGCTTGGGCCATGTGCGGCAAGTGGATCAAGCAAGACCTCGGAACCCTTGCCGTCAATACAGACTTCGATACTTCACGCCCCGATGCTCAATTCCTGACTGAGATCCGAAACGCGGTCGTGGCTGGCCTTCTCCGCAAGGAAACCTACCTCAAGATCCTGATGAACGCCGAAGTGCTCCCAGAAGGCTTCGATCTTCAAGAGGAACTGGATGGGCTAGAGATGGCCGCGCCTACATTGGAGCCCATCCCCTCGCGTGTCCCGTCCAAGAAGGAAGCGCTACTCCCCGCCTCGGGTGAGTGATGAACGTCGCCAGCGCGATCCACGATGCCGAAATCAAAGACCTGATCAACGTCCTGCGCTACGAATCCGGATTCTCCCAGCGCATCATCGCGCACCTCCGGGGGCTCGAAAAGGATCTACTAGGCGCTTACATCAACGCAGGCGACATCACCAGCCAACGGAGGCTAAACGCTCTCCTGAGTGAGTGCAGGGCCGCAATCGCCGACCGATACGAGGCGGCGCAGGGGCTTCACGATACCGAGATGCCCCAGTTCGCCTCCATCCAAGCAGAGAAGGCCATCAGCGTCCTGAATGGGGCCGTGAAGGTGGACATCTTCCGAATGAGCATGACCAGCGTCCAAGCTGATGCCATTGCCTCAAACGTCATGATTGAAGGCGCTCCCTCTGCGGAATGGTGGGGCCTCCAGGAAGCCGACACCCTGCGGAAGTTCACGAATGCCGTGCGGGGCGGGATGCTTCGCGGTGCCACGGGCGATGAGATGGCGCGTGAGATCCGGGACTTGATGGGCGTCTCGATGCGGAATGCCCAGGCGCTCGTGAGGACCAGCGTCATCACGACGAACAACGCGGCGCATATGGCGGCATATGACCAGAACGCGGATTTGATGGCTGGCTATCAGTGGATGGCGACCCTGGACCCTTCTACGTGCAGCCGATGCGGAAATCTGGACGGCAAGGTCTGGAAGTGGGGCGAGTCTCATCCTTCGCCCAGCCTGCACTGGAATTGCCTCGTTCCCGGAACGAAGGTGCTTGCGCCGAACATCCTACGCGGCTTTGAACGACCCTACTCCGGCGATGTAATCGTCATCCGAACAGCCGGAGGCAACGAGATTACCTGCACCCCCAACCACCCGATACTGACGGCTCGAGGATGGGTTGCTGCGGGTGAACTCAATGAAGGCGATGAAGTCATCAAGAGCCTCGAGCGTGATTGGGCACTTGGAACCACACCAAATGGCGTAGAAGTGGAAACCAGCATTGAGGATGTCGTGGGTTCTCTTCTGGCATCTCGAGGCATGATCCCCGAATTTGTGCCATTGACCACCGAAGATTTCCACGGCGATGCCCTCCACCATGAAGTCGCAACTGTATGGGCCAACCGCAAATTGGGGGATAGCGGCCACGCCTCGAGCCTCGAGCATCTCGAGG
>Ga0209083_1000605_pt1 | contig 50408 bp, 40 predicted proteins | sample AM7aDNAmetaG_FD_184132 | JGI IMG/M metagenome (GOLD analysis project Ga0209083, IMG submission 184132) | Freshwater microbial communities from Finland to study Microbial Dark Matter (Phase II) - AM7a DNA metaG (SPAdes) (version 3) | ecosystem: Environmental > Aquatic > Freshwater > Lake ...
TGAGTTCCTGGAACAACTCGACATCATCACCTTCCACGTTCCCGGCGGCGATGCCACGAGGCACCTGCTGAACCGCGAACGTCTCTTTGGCAAATGTCGGCCGAACCTGCTGGTGGTGAACGATGCCAGAGGCGAAGTGGTAGACGAGTTTGCCCTCGCCGATGCCCTGAAAGAGAAGAAGATCGCCGGGGCGGCCATTGACGTATACCAGACCGAACCGCCAGCGAAGGATCATCCGCTATTTGGCCTGGAGAATGCGGTTCTGACCCCGCACCTTGGCGCCAGCACCGACGAAGCCCAGACGGCAGTGAGCGTGGATGCCTGCAAGGCGATCCTGGCGTACCTGAAGACCGGGGAGATTCGCGGCGCTGTCAACGCCGGCGGCATCAAGCTCGATCTGCCCGATGATGAAGCACCGTTCGCCGATCTCGCCCGCCGGATGGGCATGCTCCTGCCGGCCATGTGTGACACCGGATACAAGACCATCACGCTCCGCTGCAGCGGCGCCAAAACTCAGAAGATCGCGACGACGCTGATGCGGTTGGCCACAGTGGAACTGCTTCGCGCCAACATCGGCGAGAACATCAACGTGATTAACGTTGAGCATTTTGCCCGTTCCCGCGGCATCGAGCTGGCGCAGATCAACGAGACCAATCCGCCGGCCGGCATGTCGGGTGATGTCATCGAGATTCGCGTTGATCTGCCCGGTGGAGAATACCACCGCGTTCTCGGCACCGTCTATGCCGACCGTCTTCCCCGCATCGTCCGCCTCGATGGCTTCTCGATGGACATGATCCCCGAAGGCACGATGGTCCTGGTCAAGAACGCGGACCTGCCCGGTGTCATTGGAATGGTCGGCAACACGTTCGGAACCGCCGGCGTAAATATCGCCAACATGACAATCAGCCGCAGCACCGACGGCGACAGGAAGGTTCAACTCATGCTGATCAAGACGGACAGCGCTGCACCGGAGTCGCTCCTGGAGAGCCTGCGGGCCCGCCACGAAATCCTCCGCGTCCGCCCCGTGGTTCTGCCGCCGCGGTAGGGCGTGGTTCAGGCTTTCGCGTGTTCTGCCAGCATGGTGCGAACCGTGCTGACAACCTGATCGAGGGCCACAGCGCTGGCTTTGGCCTCGCGGCGTAGCTTGATCTCGACGTTGCCCTCTTTCAGACCGCGGTCGCCGACATTGATGCGGATCGGGAAGCCAGCCAGATCAGCATCCGCGAACTTCGCGCCCGCCCGCATATCGCGATCGTCCAGGATCGTGTCGATCCCGGCCGCTGTGAGTTGAGCGTGTAGCGAATCGGAGGCAGCTTTCGTCTCGCCGTCATAGCGAACAGGCGTGATGCAGACCGAGTAGGGGGCCAGCGCGGCCGGCCAGATGATGCCGTGCTCATCGTGTGAGCCCTCGATGGCCGCAATGAGGATTCGCGCGATCCCAATGCCGTAACAGCCCATGATGATGGGGTGTTGTTGCCCTTGGTCATCAAGGAAGCAGGCGTCCATGGCGGATGAATACCTCGCGCCCAGCTTGAAAACGTGCCCGATCTCGATCCCGTGTGAAGCATGCAGCACGCCGCCATCATTCAGCGGCGAAGGATCGCCATCGACCGCGTTGCGGATGTCGGCCACCAGCGTCTTCGTCGGATCGGCCAGGCGCTCGCCGGCATCGCGGAACCAGTTGAAGTTCCGTACGTGGTAGTCGGTCTCATTCGCTCCGGCAACCCAGGCGCGATCCTGGGCCGCGTCGGGGTCGACAATCAGCACGGCGAAGGACTCGCGCATGGCCGCATCGGGACCGACAAACCCGACCGCAAACCGCTGCCGCAGTTCAGGAGTGTCGGCCAACTGAATGGTGCCAACGTTCATGCGCTCACGGGCGATGCTCAGTAGCTTAGTCTCGTTGACCTCGTGATCGCCGCGAACCACCGCGACCACGTACTTCGGCGCGAATGCCTGGCCCGGCCCCGCCGACGCCTGATAGACCAGTGTCTTGAGCAGTTGGGAAGAGGGCACATGAAGAAACGGCGCAACCTCATCGATCGAGTGCATACCCGGCGTATGGACCCGCTCCAAGTCCCCATGCGACTCGCCGGAGAGATCGTATTGCCGGTCGCCCGTGCGCGCTTGCTCGACGTTTGCCGAGTAGTTGCCCTTGTCAGAAGAGAGCAGCACATCCTCGCCCGCATCGCATACCGACATGAACTCATGGCTTCCGGCGCCGCCTATCTCGCCGGAATGCGCCTCGACGACCGTGTGCGGGATCCCGCATCGCCGGAAGATGCGCTCATACGCAGCGTAGAACTGAGCATACCATTCATCGAGGCTCGCCTCGGTGGCATGGAAGCTGTAGGCATCTTTCATCAGGAACTCGCGCACGCGCAGGAGCCCAAAGCGCGGCCGGTACTCATCGCGGAACTTCGTCTGGATCTGGTAGAAGGCCAGTGGAAGCTGCTTGTAGCTGTTCACATATGCGCCAACAAGTTCAGTGATCACCTCTTCGTGGGTTGGCCCGAGGATGTTCTGACGCCCATGCCGATCGGTCGAGCGCATCAGGTTTTCGCCGTAGGAGACATCCCGGCCGGTCTTTTGCCAGAGTTCCATCGGCTGCAGCGACGGCAGCAGCACCTCGGCACAGCCCATGGCGTCCATCTCCTCACGGACGATCTGCGCCGCCTTGTGCAGCGAGCGCAGTCCCAGCGGCAGGAAGTCATACGCGCCGGCCGTTACCTGCCGGATCAGGCCAGCACGCAGCATGAGCTGATGCGAGATGATCTGCGCATCAGCAGGGGTCTGGCGAAGCGTCGGAATCAGCGTCTGTGTCCATCGCATGGTTGTAGCCTATGTCGGCAAGCGGCCGGCCCGCAAGCTGCCCCGCCCCGGTTCGAACGAGGATTGCCTGATCCAAAGTCAGGTGTGCTACCAATTGCACCACAGGGCATACGCTCAATGCATACCAAGCTGCCCCGCCTCGATTCGAACGAGGATTACCTGATCCAGAGTCAGGCGTGCTACCAGTTACACCACAGGGCAAAACAAGAACCCCGAAGCCGCCGGGCTTCGGGGTTGCTGATTCTCTATAAAGTCAGTCTCCCGCTACCCGGCGCGCACGATCGGCTGCTGGCCCTGTTGGGGCTGAGCGGGCGGGCACGGGATAGCGATCAAGACGTACATTGTTCTTTTCACCTACTACTTCGGGCCGGATAGTAATGAGCTGGATGCCGCCAGTCAACGCAAAACTTCACCGGATTCTAAGCCGCGCCGGATTGGCGGACATGGCAACGCGGCATTGCCGAAAGCGCCATACTTGGTTTGCACTTCACCGATGGCTATCTTCCGCCGGTATGCTTCGACACAGGTGATCGAGCCGCAGGTCACCATCTATGTGGCGCCGGAAGGTGACGATGGCGCATCCACGACAAACGTTTCGATGGAGCCCGCATCTATCGTCATGACTGGCCATACGAATGGAAAGACGTGGAGAACCCATGGGGTGGCGCTGAGATCCTCCTGGACCCGGTTGCCAAGCGCACGGAAAGCCGGGCATTTCCCTGAGGCCCAATGGTTCCACCTTTGTACTGAGGAAGCCTTGATGAGCACCAACACCGTCTTTACCACCTGGTAGGGCGGGGACCGGGAGGAGGCGAGTCATCATGGGAGGCAATGACGCGTCAGGTTGCGGCAGGGGCGCAGAGGTTGTCCGGGATCGCCTGGAGTTGGCCGTCCCGGCCCACGCAGGCAATCGTGCTGGTTGCCTCGGCCAGTAGCGTATCACCACGGCGAAGGTCGTATTGGTGCTCGATGCTGACGGTGGTCTGGCGTTGGATGCGCGTGGTCAGGGTCAACAGTTCATCGTATCGGGCGGGATTGCGGTAACGGCATTCCAGTTTCACGACGACGAAGAACACGTTCTGACGCTCCAGGTCAGCATAGCTGAAGCCCTGCGAGCGGAGCAGTTCCACCCGGCCGATCTCGAAGTATTGGAAGTACCGACTGTGGTGCAAATAGCCCATCGCATCAACTTCCGGGTAGCGGACGCGAATCTCAACGGTGTGTTCTTGAAGCATGCCGGAAGAAGTTCTACTATCCGCAAGCGAATCGGGCAATGGTGCGAAGGTCGTGGGAATGTTCTGTGCGTCCGGGGTGTATAGACGCTAAAGGCGATCCGAAGGTCGCCCGTCGTGTCTTGGTGCCAATGGCGCCAAAACGGACTAAGGTTCTGTTTGGTAAGACGATACGAGCATCCAGCAGGTACTGGGCTATAGCCTTGAACAATCAAGGCTGGCCTGTACACTACGAGATTTCCTGGCGCAGACAGACCGCCGAGGTTCGGCGGCCTGAGCTGTGCTCGCAGAAAGGAAATTGGATGATCAAGGTCAAGCTCCGTGGCAACGAGACAGCCGAGCAGATGCTCCGCCGCTTCAAGAAAGCGTGCGAAAAGGAAGGTCTGACGAAGGAACTCAAGAGCCACGCCTATTATGAGAAGCCCAGCGAGAAGAATCGCCGTCGCATGCGTAAGGGTCCGCCCCGCATGATGGGCATGAATAGCAGCAGCAACAACAGCGCTCGGCACTAGTTCCGTCGATGTTGCTCAATGATCGCCGGCGAGAAGATCGCTGGGGTCACATTTCGTGGCTCATGCCGTGCGGCGCTGCCGGCAGGCTGGCATTTTCATTTACCAGAACAGGTGGCTATGAACGTGCAGGATTACGCCGTCCACACCCAGGGACTTACAAAGGTCTACAAGGACTTCTGGGGCCGCGACAAAGTTCGCGCCTTGGACAACTTGGACCTGTCGATCAACCGAGGCGAGGTCTTTGGCCTGCTGGGTCCAAATGGTTCCGGCAAGAGCACAACGATCAAGCTCCTGCTGGGCCTGATTTTCCCCAGCGGCGGCAGCGCCGAAGTCCTGGGCCAGGCCGCCGGCAGTACCGTGATCAACGAACGAATCGGGTTCCTTCCCGAGGAGTCGTACCTGTACAAGTTCCTCAATGGCGAAGAGATCCTGCGCTTCTACGGGCGTCTGTTTCGCATTCCGCGCAAGGAATTGAACCGACGAGTGCCTGAACTGCTTGATATCGTCGGCCTTGACGATAAGGCGCGTAAACGCAAGCTCCGTGAGTATTCCAAGGGCATGGCCCGGCGCATCGGCCTGGCGCAGGCGCTGATCAACAATCCCGATTTGATCCTGTTGGACGAGCCGACAACCGGCCTGGACCCGATTGGCACCCGCGAGATGAAGGATCTGATCATCTCCCTGAAGCAACAGGGCAAGACCGTCCTGCTCTGCAGTCACCTGCTGGCAGATGTCCAGGATGTCTGCGACCGCATCATCATCCTGTTCCGCGGCCAGACGGTGCAGAAGCCGGCTCCGGTGTCAGATCTGCTCCAGGTGCGCGATATCGCCCAGATCCAGACGCGCGGCCTGAACCCACAGCAGATCGAGGATATCAAGGCCCACCTGGTCCACATGGGCGTTAACGACGCCAATGTGACGCACCCGACAACGACTCTGGAGGATCTGTTCCTCCGTGTGGTGCGCGAGAACTCGCCAAAGCAATAAAGGAGCAGCAACAATGATATTCCATGCTGCTTTGCCCCTGGCCGCGTTGCCCATGCAGTGGATCATGTGGAATCTGCCGCTGCTCGTGGCTGCTCTGATCGTGCTGGCATGCCTCGTCCTATACGGTGGCAAAGACCTCATCCGTTTGAGTCCATTGCGGGTACGGGCAGTGGCTTCGGTCTGCTTCCACGAATCGATCCGTCGGCGCGTTCTCTGGCTGACACCACTGGCCATCCTTGGCGTAGTCTTGGTCTCGCAATTCCAGCATCCGCTGGATGAGCAGGATTCCGTCCGTCAGGCCACGCGCTTCTGTGTGTTTACCGCGGGCCTGCTGGTCGTCGTAGCCACAATCATCCTGGCCTGCACAAACCTGCCGCGTGAAATCGAAAACCGTGTGATCTACACAATCGTTACCAAGCCCATCAGCCGACTGGAAATCCTGATCGGGAAGGTGGTGGGATTCTCCAGTGTCGCTGCGCTGATTCTGATCATCATGGGCGTGTTCTCCTGGGGATACCTGAAAGTGCAGGAGTGGCGGCTGATAGAGGGCATCAAGCAGCAGATTTCAGTGGGTGGGCTCGATGCGGCCACCGCGCAGACTCTGAAATACTACCGTGATCATGGCCTGCTGAACGCCCGTGATTACCGTGGCGCCCTCGACGTGCAGGCGTTCAGCGCCTATCCCGCCCCCGGTGACAAGCTGCGCTGGTTTAATGGCGGCAACGAGCAGCAGGTGCTTGTGCCGTTTCAGGTCGATCCTGGTTCTGTCCAAATCGGCGACGGCGACGCGGCGATGCTCCTGGCCATCTCACTGCCGTGGGTGCAGCAACGCGCGCTGACCCCCGATGAACTTCAGAGCGTTACCCAGATGGTCGAGTCGGCCCGATCCCAGGGAATGTTGCCAGCACCCCTCACCGTTCCAGGCATCGCGGCCGCGCCGGAACAGTTCCCCGCGTTCGTGCGAGTGGAGTTCTATGGTCCTGACATGGCGCGGATTCCAGAAGAGGCGCGAGCCCACAAGGTGGTGCCTGTGATGGATGCCACCGGCCGAACTGCGGTGATAGTGCCGGTGTCGGCATCCTATGCCCAGAAGATACTTTCCACGGGCGCGTTCTACGTGTCTCTGCTGGGCGCAAGTCCCGGGGTGCGCTACGGTGTGGGCGACCCGCCCGTGAGCCTGCTGTTTCCTTCAAATGATCCACAGAAGCCAACGGTGGTCAAAAGCCGACAGTTCAACTCGACCGAAGGCGCAAGCTGCATGATCATTGGCCGCTCCGGGCAGAACGGCCAACAACTCCGCGGTGACGAGGCGGCAACCGCTCCGGTTGGTGTGTTTGCCTTCCGGAAGCGCGCACTGCCATCGACGGGAACAATGACGGTGGAGATCCGTAGCGTGGTGGATGAACAGGGTGTTGTTCGGCGTAATGACTTCGCACTCGATACCCATATGCCGACGGTTGTCGAGCTAAGCGTGGTGAATCGGCAGACGGGCAATGCCTCCACCTGGGTACGAGTACCGCTTGAATCACGCCGAACCGCATATGCGGAACTTCCGGCTGAGTATCTGGCCGGCGGCAACTTTGACGTCCTGGTTCGCTGTCTGACACCCGGGCAGTGGCTTGGCTTGAACCCGGCGACGCTTCGCCTTTCTGCCGGCGATGGATCCTTCGCGTTGAATCTGTTCAAGAGCTACCTGGTCCTGTGGTTGTTGTCGGTGCTGGTGATCATGGTGGCGATCTTGTGCTCGACGTTCCTGTCCTGGCCGATTGCGGTAGTTCTTACAGTCGTGATCCTGCTGGGGCATTGGGGAGTAATGCAACTGGGCGAGATGGCCACTCCGGGCGTTGGCCGGCAGGTAGTGAACGACCTGTTCGCCGGCGCAGCGCCTGCGGTTACGGAGACCCTGACTCGCTCGATGGAGAGTCTGACTTCGCTGACCCGGAACATGGCGGCATTCCTGCCTGATATCTCGCGGTTTGCGGCGATGGACGATCTTTCCCTGGGATCTGAAATGCCTTGGGGACGACTGGCGGCGCCCTTGATTATCTTGGTTCTGTTCGGGCTGCAGATAGTGGCTCTCTCCTATGTCTTCTTCCGCAACAAGGAGGTCGCGCCATGAAGCGTGGACGGACGTCCCTGATTGCTGCGCTGATCGTTGCTCTGCTGGCGACCGGTGCTGTGCAGACCTTCGCCCAGCGGCAGCGTCATCGCCTGATCAAGAACGGCTCAAGTCAGGTCGGCGCATCGCTGGCGGGCATGGACAGTTTCGCGCTGGCACTGCTTCTGGGCGGGCTTCGCGGTCCACTGGTCATGTTCCTGTGGATGCAGAGCGAAAACGACATGCAAAGCAGGAATCTGGAGGGTGTCGAGACCCAGATTGAATGGATCCGGCTGCTCCAGCCTGAGTTTGACACCGTTCATCTCTTCCAGATCTGGAACAAGGCCTACAACCTCTCCGCAACACTCGCCGGTGAGGCCGGAAAGTATCTTGTCATTCTTGATGCCTTGGACTACGCCAACACGGTCGACCGGGAACGCCCCGACAATATCAACATCCTTTCGGCAATCGGCGGCGTTTATAACGACAAACTCGGCAATAGTGAGGACAAGGCCTATTTTGGCAGGCGGATGCGCATGGAAAGCAAATGGCGCCCGGACGATCCGCCTCGCCTTGCCGGTTCCCGGCCCATGCGGTTTACCTCGATGCTCAATAAGGATGGAACCATCCGAAGGCAGTACCTCGAGCCCGAGGCTGGTTTGGCCGCAACTCCGGCCACCGACCAGGCTGAGGTCTATGATGGTTCTACATTGCAGTTTCTCAAGCGCTACGAGCCTTTCCCCTACGGCCTCTGGCCACGTGCGTTGGGATATAACTACCTGAAGCGTGCCCAGGTGCTCCAGTCTACCACCGGTCAACAGCACATCCAGGTCAGCCCCATGGTGGTGGACAGCCGACCGGCGTTGTGCCTGCGGCAATGGTCCGAGGATGAGTGGAATCTCGGAGTTGCCGCGGAGTCCCGCCTCCTGGATGTTAAGATGCCTACCGGGCGATTTGATGCGTTAGTCGCCGTCGGAAAGGCCGATCCGCTCAAGCTCGGCGCCGAACAGATCAAGAGCCGTGAGGCGGATCTCACCGAAGCGATGGACCGCTATACCCTGTCACTTCGCTTGATGAGCGATGGAATCGCGGATTTCAAGAGGCATCTCTCCAACCCACAGTACCAGATGCACATCGAGATGTATGCGGCGCACCTGGATCATCTGACCGGAGTCAGCATGCTGGTTCAAGGTGATCTGGACCTGCTCAAGTCGCTTCACGCCTCCCCGGATGAGAGGCAACAACTGTTTGCCGATGCCCGCCAGCAATACACCAGAGCGGCTCGCGCATTTCGCATCACCTGTTTGCGCTTTTATAGTGATCGGCGTTCATTTATCGGCTTGTTGCCTCCAGACGCCAACCTCACCATCTTCGATACGTTGTCCGACGAAAAGCTTGAGGAGTTGAACCAGGCTGTCATAAGAGCAATAGATGAAAGAGGTTACGATAACTACGAAGGCGATGTCCGAGAGTATGAATCATATCGGACGCGAGCCTTGACCCGCCTGAAGATGCTCGGAAACTGATGCCGCCCTAATCCTGAACGCCATGCGAACACGGGAAACTTGAGCCCGGCATCTGAAAATGCCGGGCTCGGCCATTTACAGAACGTCTTCCATTCCCATAATGCTCGAAACCTCACTCCGGGTTGTGAGGTTAAGAGTCACTAGCGTATTTTCTGAGGTTTTACTGTCATGATTGCAGCACTGAGTCGGTGTTGGAGGCAGGGACGCAGCATCGCGCTGTCCCTCGCCATTGTGGCGATGTTGGTCGCTTTTGGTTTCCATAGTACGGCCCTTGCGCAGGGCGCCCCCAACGGGGCGGCCGCCGCGATCAGCGCGGCGCCGAACGCTGAGGCTGTGAAGCCCTTCGAGTACTTCAGCTTTCTGAATGACCCGAAGTTCACCAGCGGCGAGCGAGCGGCTCTGTTTGTCTCGCTGGGCGTGGCCATCATGGCGCTGCTTTATGCCGCCATGCTGGTCAAGCAGGTCATCAACGCTGATCAGGGCACGCAGAAGATGAAGGACATCGCCGCGGCCGTCCGCGAGGGCGCCAACGCGTACCTCACTCGTCAGCTTCGCGTGGTTGGCCTTCTCATCGTCGTCCTGGTCTTTGTACTGTTCTTTTCCAAGTATCTTTCCGGCGGCAACTACGCCAAGGAATATGCCCTCGGCCGCGCTGGCGCGTTCTTCGTTGGCGCCATCTTCTCAGCATTGGTCGGCTTCGTCGGCATGCGCATGGCCACCATCGGCAACCTTCGCGTTGCGGCGGCCGCCCAGGTGGGCTTTGGCAAGGCACTGATGCTGGGCTATCGCTCCGGCACCATCACCGGAATGATGACCGACGGCCTGGGGCTGCTCGGCGGCACCGTCATCTTCATGATGTATGGCGAACACGCCTATGAAGCTCTGCTGGGCTTCGGCTTCGGCGGCACGCTGTTGGCTCTGTTCATGCGTGTCGGCGGCGGCATCTATACCAAGGCTGCTGACGTCGGTGCCGATCTGGTCGGCAAGATCGAAAAGGATATCCCTGAGGATGATCCGCGTAACGCCGCGACGATCGCCGACAACGTCGGCGACAACGTCGGCGACTGCGCTGGTATGGCCGCCGATATCTTTGAGTCTTATGAAGTGACCATCGTTGCCGCCATGATCCTGGGTTGGGCGAGTTTCGGCCACAAGGGTGTGATGTTCCCGATCCTGGTTCGCGCTATTGGCGTGATCGGATCGATCATCTCCACCTACACGGTGCGAGCCAAGGCCAAGGGCGATGTCGGCGAGGCCATGCGCCAGATCAACAAGGGTTTCCTGATCGGCTCGGCCATCTCGGTCATCGGCTTTGTTGTTCTGGGTATCTTCTATCTCCGCTTCACTGAGGCCAACACCTCGCGTGAGGTTCTGTCGAACATTTACTCGCTGCCGGCATGGGCCAATTTCGGCCAGCTCGGGTTGGACATGCGTCCGGCCTGGACCTGCATGATCGGCATCATTCTGTGCGTGGTGCTCAACAAGGTGACTGAATACTTCACCGGCACCGAATACAGCCCAGTCAAGGGCATCAAGCGAAGCTGCGAAACCGGCCATGGCACCAACATCATCGAAGGCTTTGCCGTCGGTTATGAATCTGCTGTCTGGACCGCCGTGGTTCTGTGTATCGCCATCTTCGGATCGGTGATGATCTACAGTTCCACGATGGAAACGGTGAACCCGATCTTCATCGCCTATGGCGTCGCCATGTGCGGTATCGGCATGCTCACCCTGACCGGCAACACCGTGTCGATGGACGTATTCGGCCCCATCGCTGATAACGCCAACGGCATCGCTGAGATGGGTTTTGAACGCAGCCAGTTCACCTCGGACGCCGAGATGAAGGAAGCCCGTCAGACCCTGTCCGACCTGGATGCGGTTGGTAACACCACCAAGGCTGTGACCAAGGGCGTGGCGATCGGCTCGGCCGTTATCGCGGCCGTCTCGCTGTTCGCTTCCTTCATCACCGTCATCGGTTCTGGTGGCGGCGGCGAAGACAAGCCCCTGCCCATCGAAGTGTTCAACAAGGTTGCCGGTCTGCTTTCGGTCTCCAGCCCCAAGCTGCTGATCGGTATGCTCATCGGTGGTGCGGTTCCGTTCCTCTTCAGCTCGATGCTGATCCGCGCCGTCGGCCGCGCTGCCTTTTTGATCGTCAAGGAATGCCGCGTTCAGTTCCATGATAAGGAGATCTGGGCCGGCACCAAGAAGCCCGATTACGCCCGTGTGGTTGATATCTGCACGACGTCGGCTCAGAAGGAACTCATCGGGCCGGCCGTCCTGGGTGTGTTCATGCCGGTTCTTGTCGGCTTCTTCTTTGGCCCCATCGGTCTGGCCGGCTTCCTGGCCGGTTCGATCGTCGTCGGTCAGCTTCTGGCGAGTTTCATGTGCAACGCCGGCGGCGCCTGGGACAACGGCAAGAAGATGGTTGAGGATGAACCCCGCAGTGCCGAGAACAACACCGGCAAGGGTTCTGAGAAGCACAAGGCCGCCGTTACGGGTGATACCGTCGGTGACCCGCTTAAGGACACTGCTGGTCCTGCGGTGAATCCGTTGCTGAAGGTGATGAACATGGTCGCCGTCCTGACGGTGCCCCTGATGCTCTCCTTCGACCCGGACGTGGTGAAGACGGTCAACACGGCCGCCGCGGACTCTCACTATGAGCTGTCCAAGCAACTGGTCTACGGTGGCGTTGACGGGGTCCGCGTGGTCGTGATCCTCGCCATCGTCGCTCTCGTCGGCTGGGCCATCTGGCAGTCCAAGCGCGAGAGCGTCAGCATGAAGTAAAGCCCCAAACTTTACCTTGGTAAACGACGAAGGGGCGGGTCCCGCAAGGCGACCCGCCCCTTCTGCCTTGCCCGAAGCTCTCTGCCCGCTCTGCTAACGCGCCTATGGACGTTCCTTGGTTACACCAGCACAGCCTCTGACCCGCGCCAGGGCTCCGCCCAGTGCGGCGAACGTCACCGGTTTGACCAGGTGTTCCAGGAACCCGGCTTCAAGGCTGCGCTGGACATCGCTTGCGGTGCCGTAGCCGCTCAAGGCAATCGCAGGCACCGGTCTTCCGATCGCAACCATGTGCCGCATCAGGTCATGGCCGCTGCCGTCGGGCAACCCCAGGTCGCTCAGCAGCACGTCGAAGTCCTCGGTCTCCGCCAGTCTCTTGCCAGAAGCGATCGTCGATGCCCGCCGTACCTCGTGGCCGGCCTTTCGCAGCAGCAGTCCCAGGATTCGGGCGGTGTCCTCGTGATCCTCTACCAGCAGGATTCGCAGTGGCTCAAGTCTCGCCGGGATGGCCATTACCGAATGCCCACGGGGACTCGCTTCACCGATCACCACCAGCGGGAACTCGGTCGCAAACATTGCCCCTTTTCCTTTGCCCTCACTGTGGGCGCGGATCGTTCCGCCATGCATCTCCACGAGGGCCTTGGAGATCGCCAGGCCCAGGCCCAATCCCCCATAGCGCCGCGTGATCGAGCGCGTCTCCTGCTCAAAGCTGTTGAATATCCGCGCCATCGCTTCACTCTCAATCCCCGCGCCGCTGTCCCATACCTCAGTTACGCTCCGGCCATCTACCCGCAGGACGTGTACACCCACGCACCCTCCGGGCGGCGTGAACTTCGCAGCGTTCTGGATCAAGTTCCAGAACACCTGTTCCAGGCGGATTGGATCGGCATCCACGATGTGCGGGGCATCGTCCACCCGCAACCGGAAGTGAATGCCGCGTGCGTCAATGTTGGTCCGGCATACCTGAGTGGCTCGCTGCACGATGCTGCATAGATCCACCTGCCGGCGCTGTAGCTCGATCTTTCCCCGTGCGATCCGCGTGACGTCCAGCAGGTCGTCGATGAGCCTGGCCTCCAATTCGACGTTCCGTGCGGCGACCTCGACGTACTCCTTCCCTGCGTCCGGAACGATCTCCCGCAGTGCGTCCAATGCTGGCAGCACTGCCGTCAACGGCGTGCGCAGCTCATGGGAGAGCACCGCAATGAATCGGTCCTTGGCGTGGTTCGCCTCCTCGGCTGCCAGCTTGGCCGCTTTGAGTTCCTCTTCCGCCTCTCTGCGCCGCCGAGATTCCTGCGCCTCCGCCAGTGCCCGGCGCACCGTGAACGCCAGACGTTCCATCCGCTGCTTCAGCACGTAGTCGTTCGCTCCCAGCTTCAGCGTTTCGGTGGCGCGCTCCTCTCCGATCGTTCCCGACAGAAAGACCACCGGCAACTCCGCATGCGTCCGCCGTACCAGCCGCAGCGCCTCCAGGGGATCCATTCCTGGCACGGCATAGTCCGACAGGACCAGCGCATATATGTCGCTTTGCAGTGCAGCCTGAAACTCCGACAGCGTGGCGACGCGCCGAACCTCCACGTTCAGCCCGCCTGCCTGCAGCATCTCCCGCGCCAGCTCGCTATCGAGTGGATCATCCTCCAGGTGCAGGATATGGAGCGTCGGTTCCGACATCAGTACGTTCTCCGCTGTTTACGTCGCCTTCATTGACGAGGATGCGCTGCCCAGTTGGCCGGTATCGGTCGACTGGGAGGCGGCTCATTGACCACCGCCCAGAACACGCCGACCTGCTTTACCGCATCGACAAACGCCGCGAAATCTACAGGCTTTACCACGAAGGCGCTGGCCCCCAGTTGGTAGCTCTCCACCAGGTCCCGCTCCTCGCGCGAACTGGTCAGCATTACCACCGGCACGATACGCAATTGCGGATCGCTCTTGAGCTGCCGCAGCACCTCGATTCCGTCCACCTTGGGCATCTTGATGTCCAGCAGCACCACCGCCGGCAACCCCGTCGCTCTCCCGGCATACTTGCCCCGGCAGAACAAGTAGTCCATCGCTTCGGCGCCGTCGTTGACGACATCCACCTCGTTGACCATCGCATGATCGGTTAGCGCCGTCAGCGTCAGCTCAACATCGTTGGGGTCGTCCTCGGCCAGCAGAATCCGCCTGATACTGGTCGTCATGAGCGTGTCCTCCGAACTGGCAATGCGAAGTAGAACGTTGCGCCCCGATCCAGCTCCGACTCTGCCCAGGCCTTGCCGCCATGCCGCTGGACGATCCGGCGGACACTGGCCAGCCCGACCCCTGTCCCCTCAAACTCATCGGCCCGATGCAGCCGCTGGAATACGCCAAAGAGCTTGTCGGCAAACCGCATGTCAAACCCCACCCCGTTGTCGCGCACCATGCAGACGATCTGGCCGTCCTCCTCGTGCGACTGCACCTCGATTATCGCCGGGTCCCGCCCGCGGCTGTATTTCAGCGCGTTGCCCAACAGGTTAATCATCACGTTCCGCAGCAACACGGGATCCCCGCACACCTCCTGCAACTCGCCGATCTTCCACTCGACCCGCCGATCCACCATCTCCGGGGCAAGCTGGATCATCGCATCATCCACAAGCTGCCGCAGGCTCACCTGCGCCTGACTCAGCGTTACCCGCCCCAGCCGCGAGAGCATCAGCAGATCGTCAATCAGGTTCGCCATCCGCCGCCCGGCCTCCGAGATCGTGCGGACATACCGCTTCCCCTTCTCGTCCAGCACCGACCCCGCATGTTTGTCCAGCAGATCCACAAAGCTGGTGACGTGCCGCAGCGGCGCCCGCAGGTCGTGCGACACCGTATAGCCAAACGCCTCAAGTTCCTGATTCGCGGCCGCCAGTTCGACCGTACGCTCCTGCACCCGCTGCTCAAGTTCCGCCTGGAACTGTCGCAACTGCTCCTCCGTCTTTTTCCGATCGGTGATGTCGCGGAGGATGACGGTGTAGAGCTTCTGCCCCCCAATCTGTACCTGTGAGATCGACGCATCAATCGGAAACTCCTCGCCATCAGCGCGCACGCCGCTCAGATTCATCGCCCCCGAGCCCATCGCTCGGCTCGTCATCCCCGTCTCGCTGAATCGGCGGACATGCTCGTGATGGACGTTGCGGTAGCGCTCCGGGATGAAGCGTTCCAGTGGCATTCCCATCACATCCTTCACCGAGCAGCGGAAGACCCTCTCTGCCGCCTTGTTGAAGAGCACGACATTCTGCTGTTCGTCGACGCTGATGATTGCATCCATCGTCGACCCCACGATTCCCGCCAGCCGCTGCCGACCCTGCTCCAGTTCCTTCTCCGCGTCCAGACGCTGTGCGATATCCTGTCGGATGCGAAGATACGCCCACGCCAGGAATGCCAGCGTAACCACCGCCCCCGCGATCGCTGTTATCGTGCGCACGATCGTGGCCTCATCGCGCCGCCTCGCCAGATCCCGTTGGCTTTGCCGCTCGTCGTGGAGCAGCGGGGCAATCCGCGCTCGGATGTCGTCCATGATCCGCTTGCCCGTGTTGTCGCGCACACGCGCCCTCGCTGCCTGTGCAGATTCCTCCGTGCCCTGACGCGCGAGCTGGATTGTGCTGTCCAGTTCCGCCAGTTTCTGTTCGCTTAGCCGATGGAGGGCGTCATTATCATCCTTCCGGACCAGCCCCGCCTGGACATCGCCATCCAGGCGCGCAAGCAGCTCATGAGTCCGTCCCGGAACGCCCGCATACGGAGCCAGATATTGTTCATCCTGTGTCAACAGGAACCCGCGCTGCGCTGTCTCCGCGTCCGTCAGCGTGTTCTGCAGCTCGATCAGCCGCGTCTCGGAATCCTCCCTTTGCGCGATCTGCTCGTTGATCCTGGTGACCCGCACCCCCGCCCACCACACCAGCGCTACACCAGCGACGGTAACCAGTGCTACGCCACCGAATAGTGAAATGAACTTTGTGGATGCCTCGCGCGCCATGATGACAACGCTCGATCATAGATATGGCGGCAGACGCAATCCTGCCTAATTCCGCCGGAAGGTCCCGTCCAGGATATTCCCCTCCTTATGTGCCAATGTAGGTCTTCTTTTTGCGTCCTGTGAGGTAACTCTCCATGATGCAGCCGGCCAGTTCTATCGCGCTGGTGTAGAACGCGATTCCCTTGGTCAACTTGTTCATCTGCTCCACGAAGCTCACCCAATCCATCCCCCAGTAGTCTTCGATCAGGGCGAAGGTCGCAATTCGGCAACCTTCCTGGTTCGCCAGATGTGCTTCTTTCAGCGTTGCCATCGTGCTGCGGTTGTCCGGCGGGTAGATCAGGTACACGTATTGCCCCTCCACATGTGCGGTCGGCTGGCCATCGGTGATGATCAGGATCTGCCGGTTCTCGCCGCCGCGCCGTTTCAGTACCTTCCGCGCAAGCTGCAGGCCCATGTGCAGGTTGGTGAAATGCTGTGGCGCCTGCGCCAGCTTGGCGATCGGGACGCGCATGCGCACCGAATAGTCGAAGATCGTTACCGGCTTGGGCATCAGAAGCGGCAGGGCGGCCTGCGGCACCATGCTTGCCCCTGAATAGAACCCCACAAAATCGATGGTGTCCTGAGGGAAGCGGGAGTTCACAAGCTGCTGCATCGCCATGGCCACCTTCTTGGCGGCGTAGAAACGTCCGAATCGCATCATCGATCCGCTCATGTCCAGCAGCACCACCGTCGAGCAGCTCGTTACACCTTCCTGCAGGTGCAGTTCCAGGTCGCGCTCGCTGAAGCGAATGCGGAACCGGCCATACTCATCCTTCTGCGGCAGTCCCGTCCGCTGCAATGCGGTGTGCATCGTCTGATGGATATCCAGCTCATGGATCGGATCGCCATACTGGTACGGCCGCGTGCCCTCCAGCCGCTCCCCGCCGACCCCGGGAGTGCTGGAGGTATGTCCCTCGCGCATTCCCTGCCGCATGTTCTGAAAGATCTCCTGCAGTGCCTTGAGCTGCATCCGATTCACAGCACGCGGAGTCAGGCGCAGGCGGCCCTGTCCATCCTTTTCCAGCAGGCCCTCCTGGATGAGCTTCTCGACAATCTCCGCATCTTCCTCCCCATCCTTCATGAGCTGTTCCATCGCCTGCAGCGCCTGCTCCCCATGCTGTAGGATGAACTCCATCAGCTTGTCGAAGCCGAAGAGTTTATCTTGCGTCGGGAACTCATCCCCATCGAACTCACCGTAAAAGTATTGCATGACCCGCAATTGTAGGGCAGCGGAGGCCCGTGGGGTCTTGTCCCCACCGTTTGTGTACCCGATGATACCGAAGACAACAGGAGGACGCATGCAGATTGCCAAACTCGACATCCGCATCAACCGCGCCAAGCTCAATCCCAATCCCGTCCGCGATGCCCTTCAGACGTTGTCCGGCGCCGGCAATGTCGAGCTCACTCTCGAAACCGACGGCGGCATACGTGGCACGGGCGATGTCTACTTCGGACGCGTCGCCGGCGCAGTCGATGCTCTGGCGGCGCTTATCGAGCACGTACTTAAGCCACTGGTCATCGGCACCAGCCCCGCCGATGTCCGCGGCACCCATCAGGCCATGCTGAGGGAGACCGAATATCACGGCTCCTCCGGCCTCGCGATGTTGGGGATCTCCGCCATCGATACGGCCCTTTGGGATTGCCTGGGCAAGAGCCTTGGCGTTCCCTGCTGGCATCTCTGGGGCCGCGTGCATGACCGCCTCCCGGCCTACGCGATGGTGGGCTGGCTGAACTACGATGATGTCGAGGTCCAGCGCATCTGTGCCCAGGCCGTGCAGCAGGGCTTTCGTGCCGTGAAGATCAAGGTCGGCTATCCCACGCTTGCCCAGGACATCAAGCGGGTCAAAACCGTCCGCGAAGCCATCGGCTCGGATGTCCGGCTAATGGTGGATGCCAATCAGTCGCTGACAACGACCGAGGCGATCCAGCGTGGCCGGGCCTTTGAGGATCTGGGCTGCTTCTGGTGGGAAGAGCCCATCCCGGCCGACGATATCGACGGCTACGCCGAACTTGCCCACGCCCTGGATATCCCCATCGCCACCGGCGAGAACCTGTACAGCACTCATGACTTCGCCCGCTTCCTCAAGCGCGATGCCGTGGACATCATCCAGCCCGACCTGCGCCGAGCAGGGGGGCCGACAGCGCTATTGGACATCGGCCGAATGGCGGATGCATTCCGCCGGCCATACGCCTCGCACGGCGGCGGGCCGGTGCAGTTGAACATCATGGCCTGTCTGCCCAATGCCATGTACCTGGAAACCGGATTGCTGAGTCCCGGATCAAAGCTGCGCCTGGTCGACGGTTGCGCCATGGTGCCCAATGGCCCAGGGTTCGGCTGGGAGTAGGCTCCGGTCCACCCCTGCGGTCGGCCGGCCTGAATGGGTTTGAGGGAAACACAAAGCTTTCGCCGGAGCTAAAGAACCATTTTCGGCAGGTTCCCTACAACCCCGAGTGAGACAGATCCGGTAACAACGGTGACCACTTCGGCTGGCGCAAGCGGGATTTCATAAAGCAGTACATCGCACCGCTGGTGCACGGCAACCGCTGAACGATGCGTCCAAGCAGAGCAAGCGGCTCCCACGCGATATCCCAGCCCCCCACGCGTTTGGGGCTTACTTCAATGATCATGTATGCTAGAATCGCTCGGACCTCTCTGGTGGAGGGTACAGGTAGGTAATCATCTTGAGAATCGTATTGCTGCTGATCACGGCGCTAATCTCGGGCTGCACACTGAATTCGCCGCCCCAGCGCGCACTTCGCCCCACGGTGCCCCCGCGCGCGGGCGAGGTGTTTCTGGTGCGCGGGCTCCTGGGCGTGTTTTCGACCGGCATGGATGAGCTGCATGATCAGCTTATCGCGCGAGGTGTAAGCTGTGTTGCGTTGCAGCACACCGAAGGCGCTTCGGCCGCCCAGTGGATCATCGACCATCACCGCGATGACTCCGGGCCGATCGTGCTGGTAGGGCACTCCCTTGGCGCCAATGAAGTCGTCGCCATGGCGACCAAACTGGAGACTGCGAAGGTTGCCGTTGCTCTGATGGTCACGCTTGATCCGGTGACGGCCGGACCGGTCCCTGACAATGTGCGCCAGACCAGCAATTACTACCGTTCCCAGGGTGTTCTTGATGCTTTGCCCGTGTTCCGCGGGATACCGCTCAATGCTCGGCCGGGATCGCCTGCCGTCGTCCGCAATGTCGATCTGAACGATCATCCTGCGTTGCTTGAACCTGCGACCAATCACTTCACCATCGACAAGAACCACCGGATCCAGCAGGAGATCCTGAACCAGATCCTCAGCGTGTGCCCGCCCGAGCGCGACGTCTCGGGAGTGATCCGCGCTTCAGCCACAGTGGCGCCGTCGGGACCATGACCTCACACCAGATCCCCTATCTCCTGACCGGTTTGACCCTCGCGGGCTATTGGGCTCGCGTGCTCAAGATGGCCGCCAAAACCCGCCGCCAGACTGGCAACGCCGCGAACCTCTTTCCCGCCGAGCCACTGGGCCGGGCCCTGCGGATCCTCTGGTTTCCCGCCGTCGGCCTCTGGATCGTCGCTCCATTCCTTGCCCTGCTCCGCCACCCGGGCGCGGGCGCAGGCGCGATCCTCAGGCCGACCGAGATTCCCTTGCTCATCTCCTGGGTCGCCGCTGTCGGGGTGGTGATGTGCCTCGCCGTATCCTTCTTCTGTTGGAAGCGCATGGGCAAGGCTTGGCGCATGGGAATAAACCCCGACGAAAAGACACATCTGGTCGTGACAGGCGCTTACGCCTATGTGCGGCACCCGATCTATGCCATCTCGACGGCAATGGCCCTGCTGTCGGTGGTGGCGGTGCCATCGCCCGCCATGCTCAGCGCGGTACTGATTCATGTGCTGCTCTTGCAGTGGGAATCACGCAGAGAAGAACAATACCTGTTGCAGGTGCACGGCGAACTGTACCATGCATACTGTCAGACAGTTGGTCGTTTTCTGCCCCGGCTGCGCAAGAACGCAAAGGAGTAGAGCATGGGCATGGTACGGATGAATCCATTCCAGCGCCTGGCCCGCTGCTGGGATCAGATCCACCCCTATAACGCTGCCCAGCTCATGCTATTGAGGATTCCCTGTTCGGCCGCTGCCGCGCAATCTGCGTGGCATGGCACGCTTGCTGACCTGGGTCTGGGCAAGATCGAGATTTACGGGAAACGGTATTCTCACGCGCCCGGCAGCAGCCCGATGATCGAAATCCAGCCCGACGCCGATCCGGACGTGTTTATCTCCGGCCAACTCAATACGCCCTTCGATCCGCAGGAAGGCCCTTTCCGCGTCTTCGTCCAGCCGGCAGGCCAGGCGACGCGGGCGGGCATCATCTATCACCACTGGGTCGCTGACAGCGTCTCCATCCGCATCCTGATGCGCGAATGGTTCTTCCGGCTGACCGGCGCCGGTGAGCCGCGCCGACAAATCTTGCCGATGCTGGGGGATGATCCAGCGGGCGCAGCTTCTGGCGGGCTTTCCTTTCTTGAACTGGTCCGCCGTACGGGCAGACTTAAGTCATGTCGACGGTTGCCGCGCGCAGCCTGCATTGATCTGTGCGTCGGCCATCGCCTGATCCACTTTGCCGACGGAACCGCTCAGGTTCTCCACGATGTTGCCCATGGGTTTGGAGTGAAGGTCACTGATGTGCTGTTGTGTACACTCGCGGAGATCTGTCAGCGCCATCTTCGTGCTCGCTCGTCCCGCCGTCCGAACCTGGCACTGGGAACCACCCGCGATTCCCGGCCCATGCAACAACTCGACGATCCCGATGCTTTTGGCGCGGCCCTGACGCTCTCCAATGTCGTCTGCCCGGCCGATACCCTCTCTCGCCGCTTTGACCTGCTTCGGCACATTGCCGCGCAGACTGCCCCGCAGCGCGACCGCCGCAACGCGTCTGTCACTGACCTTGAGATCAATCTTGCCCTGCTGATCTGTGGCGTGTTCCGACAGCAGCGCACCGCGGATTTCTTCCGTAGGCGCATGCCGCTCTGCGGCGGTCTTTCAAATGCGGACCTCAGCCGCACCTGGGTTGCCCAACATCCGACACTGCTGAGCGACTATTACCGTGTTTCCCCGGCCGGTCCGTCTCTGCCCCTGGTCATTACCTCGACAACGTTCGGCCAGAAGTTCAACATTTCTCTGACCTGGCGAAAGAGCGTTTTCAGTCAGACAGCAGTTGACGCCATAGAGACCGAACTGCGGGAAGGTCTGGCTTCCTGGTCCCATCCGTGCGAGCCGGCAGTTCCCTAAAGTCCAATCATTCATTAATTCGATGCGCGTCCTGCTTTCCGGTTGAGCAGCAACACAAAGGGCAACACCAGCAGCCCCAGGGTGGTGGCCGGCTCAGGAACCAGCGATTGGCGAATCAGCACGGCGTCGGTCATGGCCGAGAGCGACACGCTGGTATCGGCAGGCTGAAAGGTCCAGGTACCGCTCAGGGGGTAGGTTGCGCCCAGGTCGAGCGCGCCGCCGGCGCCGGGGGTGGCCAGGAGCAGGGGCTCGGATTGGCCTGTAATGGTGTAGGTATCCGTCGCGAGGCTGTCATTGGTCAGGTACATGCCCCAGTCGAAGGTCCAGGGGACAATCTTGTCCACGCTGACGTTGGGGTTGACGCCGTAGATGCTGCCGGTCTCGGTGATCAAGCCCAGGTGCGGAGCGCTGTTGGAGGGATTGGTGGCGTTGTACCACTGGTTGCCGGTGAACGTGAACGTGGCGGGCAGCGTGTTACCGCCGATGTTCACGAAGTTGGTCCCGGGCTCATACAGGTCGCCCTGGTTCCAGATGAAGCGGTTGGACAGGACCGAGCCGTTCTTGGCTTGGTAGGTGATGCCGTTGATGGTGCTCTCGGTGGTGATCCAGGCGAAGTAGCCGATTGGGCGGTAGACCAGGTTGTCGCGGAAGGTGCCGCCGTCATTGCTGGCAAAGTCCACCGGAGCCCTCCAGCCGCTGAAGACGTTGCCCTCCATGGTGATGCGGGTGGCCTCGTAGAGTGGCGGAGGCTGGGGGCGGAAGTAGGGCACGCCAGTCGAGCCGCCGTTGTTGATGCCGCGCTGGCCGGTCCTGAAGGCGTCATCGAAGCGGTTGGCGCGAATGGTGATGTCAGCCGAGGCGCCCTTGAACTGGATGCCGTAGCCGCTGCCGCCGCCGACAGCCGCGCCGGTGGTGTTGAAGACGCTGTGGGTGACGCTCCCCTGGTGCACGCCGACGCCGTCGATGCCCAAGGCGCCGGCCATGTTGCCGAAGCCGAGGAACCTGCAGTTGTCGATGGTGAAGCCGTCCACGCCCGCCATCTTCAGGCCGATGGTCTGGACGGAGGTGCTGTAGACGGGGTTTTGGAACGTCATGTTGCGGAAGGTGAAGTTCGTGGCCGCCGGACCGGAACTGTCGGAGTTGAAGGCGTTGATGTAGTTGCCGGCCGTGTTCTGCATGACGATGTCGGAGACGGTGATGTTGTGGGCGTCCGGGAACTGCATGCCGGCGCCGCTGAAGACGGCGGGGTTGGCCGGGTTGGTGCTGCGTATCGTGACGCCGGTGAAGCCCGCGTTGGGGTACATGCCCGTGGTGTAGGTACCGGGGTTGAGTTGGATGATGTCGCCGCTTTGGACGGAGTTGGCCAGCGCGGAGAGGTTGTCGCCGGGGTTGGCGGTGTACACGGTCGCGCGGGCGGCGGCCGCGCCGAAGACGGTGCCGAAAGCGGCGCCCAGAGAGAGAGCGGTGAGGCGGTTCATCAATACACCTCCATGGACTCCCAGACGCCCTGTTGACCATGCCTCGCCATAGCGTTCCCGGTTTCTTCGCAGGTCGCGGTGTATACGACGCATAATGGGCAATCCTTTCATTACAGCAAGACTTTACCGGCAAGCTCAGCTTCAGTCTAGGAAATCATTGCACAATCACACCAAGATCGATATCGCGAAGCCGACGAAGGGCTTCGGCGATCACCTTGTCCCCGCAAGCGCTTATCCGATGTCACCATCCGCCAAATGTCACCCCAAGGCAATCCAAATGACACAAAGCCCCAAAGATGCGCACCGATCCTGACACACCCTCCGCTCGAATGGCGAGAATGCCATGTGCGGGGGAAGATCCGCGGGAAGTCTGAGGGATCCCGCGGATCAGGAGTAGAAAGAGCGGCGGCTGGGTAAGCAGGGCGACGATGGAAGCGGCCAAAGAATAATTGCCATGAGTCGCCGGGTTCGCCCGTGTGCTACCATCGCGGGCTATGGGCTTATTTGTGCGGGCGACGATGGCCGTCGTCGTAGTAGTGTCGTTGTGCATGGTGTGCGGTTGTCAGCTTGCAGGCAAGTCCGACTCCATTCGATCGACGAATGTGGTGCTTGTCCTGCCTGGCATTGACGGGGCGGGGCCCTGGTATAACAGTCTCATTGGCGGACTGAAAGAAGGCGGCGATGACGTGGAACTGGTGTCTTGGGGCACGCCGCTGATGTTCTTCGCAAACCTCATGTTTCCGGCAATTCATGGCCCGGCCGAGCGCAATCTGGCCGAACGCATCCGGCGGGAGCGCGCAGAGCATCCCGATGGCCGAATCATCCTGGTGGGGCACAGTGCGGGATGCGGTGTGATCTTGCAGGCGTTGGCGCGGTTGGAAACAGGACTGCAGGTCGAGACGGTCGTGTTGCTGGCGCCGGCCGTGTCGGAGAAGTATGACCTCGCCCCGGCGATCTCTCACACCCGCGGAACCGTGCATGTATTTTACAGCTCGCATGATCAGATGTTGCCCAGCACATGTGTTACGGGGACATACGACCATGTCTTTTCCAATTCAGGAGGTCTGAACGGCTTTGCCCTGACCGAGCGATTGCCGGCGATGGCACGGGAGCATCTCGATCAACATCCCTACGACCCGGCCTGGAAGAAACTGGGGTGCGAGGGCGGCCATTTCGGCTGGCGCAGCAAGCCGTTTGTTGAACAGGTGCTTGTGCCGCTGGTGGAGGAGAGGCCAGCGAGAGCGGCCATCACGAAATCGCCTGAGCTTGGAGCGGGGACATAAGCTCTTATCATCCGTGTGAATCTGAAACAGACGCGGTCACACCGTGAAACCTTTGCTCAGGCTGGCATCGTGCGAGCGAGAAAGTCGCCCAGCACGCGCTCGTACTCCTGGGGCATGGTGCAGAGGGCGAGAAGATGTGGAGCATTGGGGACAGTCAGGGCGTTGCTCATGCCATCACGTGAGGCACGGCTAAGCACCCGCTTCTCCATTTCCGCCTGATCGTCCCGGCTGATGAGTTGATCTGCGCCGGCCTGGATGAGCAGGACTGGGCAGGAGATGGCTTGCACCAGGTTGATTGGGGCGACGGCGGCGAAGTCGGCGTCGAGCAACCAGCGCATCAGCCAGTTGGCCGGGTGCTGCACGATCGCACCGGGGAGGCCAAAGAGGCGGGCGTGCAGCAGTGCGGCCCGGCGGAAATCTGCGAAGGGGCAATCCATGATCACGCCGGCGATGCTTTCGCGCAGACACGCAGCGCCGCCGGCGACCGAAGCTCCCATGCTCAGCCCGAAGAGCACGATCTTCTGCGACAGTTCGGGTGACGCCTTGCGCATCTGATCGACAACCTGCGCGAGATCCTCGCGCTCGCGCCACCCGGCCGTGCTGATCGCAGCATCGCTTTCACCATGGCCCGGCAGATCGAGCAGCAGCACATTTACTTTTTGCCGATGCAGCATCGGCAGCCAGGCGGCGGTGCCGATCTTGGCATCGGCGTAACCGTGGACGACGATAACCAGTCGTCCCTGGGCTTCGGGGTGAAGAACCAACCAGGCAGCCAGACGCAGCGGCTTGCCGTTGGCTCGGCGCACGGTGAATGAACGTGGCTCGAAGGGCAGCCCCAGATCCTGAGGCGTCATCCGCTTCAACAGGTACATGGCGCGGATTTCGGTCAGCCGCGGCGGCCGGAGGCGAGCCAATGCCAGCAGCACCACGGCGAGTATCCATGCTGAGACTGCAATTAACGATGCTGTGAGAACTTGGAGAAACATCAAAAACCAGGAGGCTGCGGTAGCATAGCGGTCTGCCGGTTTGGGGCAAGGTGAGGTGGCATACGCAATATGTGGTGCTTCATTGTTGAGTCTTACGCCACATATTGACGCAACGAGGCTGGAGCGAGTAATATGCGATCTGTGAGCATCCGGTTGCTTTTTGGCACATGCCATCCATGTAGGGATGGCGCGGGATGCTCCTCGAATTCACCATGCGAAGCATGGAGGCTCCTGTGAATCGTATCATTCCAATTGCGTTGCTGAGCTCTCTAGTGGCTGTCGGCTGTTCTCACGATAGCAAGACCGCCGCTAAGGATCCGGTCCCGCCGACTGAGCTGACATCTGCTGCCCAGCCGCTGCCGATGCCGGTTCCCGCGACCCCGGTGTACACGGCGTCTACTGAGACTCCGGTGACGGTTGCCCCGGCGCCGCAGACCCCGAAGACTGCGGTCAAGGCTGCGCCGACCGCCAAGACCGCGGTGGCTGATAAGAAGCCGGCCGAGACGAGCAGCAAGAGCTACGTTGTGAAGAAGGGTGACTCGCTGAGCGAGATCGCCAAGATGCACAACACGACGGTCAAGAAGATCATGGCGATCAATCCGGCGATCAAGACGGCCGACAAGATTGAGATCGGCCAGAAGATCAAGCTGCCATAGGTCGGGACCTCCAGTCGATTACGATTTTTGCGAACCCGGCGGAGCCTTTGCGGGCATCCGCCGTGTTTGCTGCGCGGAGATGGCATGCAGACATACCCCTTGGTCGTCGAGCAGGTGATCACAGCGCGCCGCTGCCAGCTTATCGACATCACGCGGCTGATTCAGGCTGTGATTGATCGGCTGCAGATTCAGGACGGGCTGGTGGTGGTTCACGTTCCGCATACGACGGCGGCGGTGACCGTCAACGAGAATGCCGACCCGGATGTGCAGCACGATCTGCTTGAGAAGCTCGCTCGCGAGATTCCGCAGCAGGAGAGCTATTACCAGCACAGCGAAGGCAACAGCGACAGCCACCTAAAGTCATCATTGGTCGGCTGCGCGCAGACGCTGATCATTGAGCGCGGCCGGTTGGCGCTGGGGACATGGCAGGGGATTTACTTCTGCGAATTTGACGGCCCGCGCCAGCGCGAGGTGTGGCTCAAGGTGCTTGGGGCTTAGCAGAGACAGCGCCTATGGCCGGTGCTCTTTGGCATATCTACACATTGCCTGTACAAGTTCCGGACGGGTATCGCGGGGGATTTCGCAGCCGGCGCCGACGATATAGCGCGGGCCGGCTTGCAGGTGGCACTTGCCGATGGCGGCGGAGACCGAGTCGGGCGTGCCATCGCGCAGCGTACGGACGGGATCGATATTGCCTAGCAGCACCTGATGCGCGGGCATCATCTTGCGAGCATCAAGGATCGATGCAGGGTAGTCGAGATCGATAATGTCCGCACGCAACTGCCCCAGATCTTCCAGCATGGAAGTGGTGTTGCCGCAGATGTGCAGACGCACGCTCACGCCCAGGTTGTGGATGTGGTCGATCAGCAGGCGCTCATTGGGGAGCACAAATCCATCGTAGATCTCGGGACCAACCAGCGAGGCGGCGGCATCGCCAATGCCGATCAGCGTGGCTCCGGCCTCAACCTGCACGCGGGCGAACGCCACTTCCATATCGATAATGAACGCGATCAGGTCGCGGACAAACTTTTCATCATCGTAGAAATCGAGCATGAGGGTGTTGATCCCGCGCAGGTCGGCCGCCTGGGCGCAGGGGCCTTCGATCCAGCCTTCGACGATGCGATCGCGACCCATGCGCATCGACAACTGCTGTACGGCGAGAACGCGGTCGGTCATGCGGCCGCCGCCAAGGGGATCGGGTCGGCGCAGGCTGGCGAGTTTTGTCTTGTCGGCCAGCAGAGCGTTGGCTTCGTCGATGGCCGGTGGGGCGTCAGGCGGGAAGAAGATCGATGCGCCGCAGTCGGCTGCCTCGCGCGCCGGATCGGAGATCGCGGAGACATGGTCGAATGAAAACTCGTCGGCCACGCGCATCTGCGCCTCCGCCAGCACGTGGTAATCGGTGGCGTAGTCGTGATACGTTCGTCCGATGCGGTCGGCCGCGAATTGCATCGTGATCGGCATCAGCGGCAGGCAGTCGCACTGCTGGCCGCTGATCATCGCCATGACTCGCTCTTTGCCTGTCATTTGCTCTCCGCCTTCCTCATGACAAACAGATAGTTGAAGCCTCTGAGATAGAAGTTTCCCTCATCCGCGGCTTTTCGGTAATTGCCCATCTCGAGAGTTTTGTTGTGGCGGACGACGCTGATGATGTCTACCGGTTCGAACCGTTGCTTGAGCAGGGCATAAAGTTCAAAGCCAATCGGATAGAAACCTTTGCCGTGCACGTAGGAATCGCAAACATACAGGCCCATGTGCCTGCCGGGCTTGAGAATGCGCCCAATCTCGGCGAAGACCTGATCCATGGCCTGGTAATACTCGCCGGTGGATGCCTCAAGCTTGCCAATGTCGCGGTGGTCGGGGCCGTAGTTCACATGGGTGGAGTAGGGGGGATCGATGAAGACGAAATCCACCTTATTGGTCAGTTCCGGCGGCAGTTTGCGGGCGTCGACGCGGAAGATGTCCTTGCGCGTAGGGTGGACATCATAGCCCAGCGAGCGACGTTTCAGATCGCGGGCCACATCCAGGGTCGTGCCCGAGCCGGCGAAACAGTCCACCACCAGATCTTTCTCCTTTGTGTAGCGCTGCAGCAGGTTCCAGATGAGGTAGGAGGGAGTGGCGCCGACATAGGTTGGATCGCCCTGCTGGCCTTCGCCATAGTTCTGGGAAGGGTAATCCCAGAGGGTTGTCACCTGCGGTCGGAGTGGCGGCCGTTTGAACTTCATGGGGGAGAGTGTAACCGATTGGGCAACTACGGGCACCCGCCGAAGGCGGACCAAGACCGTCGCGGAACGCGACCAAAACCAAGATACGGCGGCCGCGCCGACGGTGTTGCGGAGCAATGCGGCAGCGTCAGCAATCGCTCCACGTACACGTGGTGGAAGCGGGGGCGTCCAAGGGCGGGACGCCATCGCCGGGGAGCGGAGCGACCAGCAGGCGCAAATCCAGAGCAGGGCGGCGATTCGAATCCCATCCTGTTCTTATATCTGGCATTACCTTGGCGTGGTCGTATCATCTGGTGGAGAGGATGGTTGACGCGGCATGGTACCCGAAGCTCCGTGATGTGGAAGGTCGTAGACGATGATTGGGTCCAATCCATTGTCACGAGATGAATGGCAGGCGATCGTACGCCATCGCCGTGGGAACGCCTTTTTTGTAGGAAAGCCCTCGATCCGCGAGGCAGAAGGCGTAACTCGGGTCGGGTCTGGTTGGTGGGACAGGTACGCAGGAGCCGTATTGTTCGTGGCATTTGGCGTGGCGTTGATTGTCGTCCCGTTGATGGTTGCCCCGGAATTCTGCCGGGACGTAGGGGGCATGGCTATTTTGTTGCCGTCCCGCGTGCTAGGCATCGCTCTTGTCGGCATGGGCGTTGTGACACCCTTCTGTGGTACGACCCTTACATTTCGGCGTGGCGAGCCGACGATGGAGATCAGGCTGAGCCGAATCACCAAATCGCGGACGATATTTGTGCCGCTTGCCCGTGTGGCTGTCGAGTTGGTGGTGTTCGGCGCGCCGGATGCCGGCCGTTATACCCAGACTGGTGTGCGCTTGCGGTTGCGCGGAGGCGATGAGCCGCCGGTGCTCGTGTTCTGCGGCCGGTATTCGCAGGCACGTCCGTTGTTCCAGCAACTCGGCACGATGTTGCCCGAAGCGGTTGATCGGACGTGCGGGACTGAGACAAGCGGCAACGGTCCTGGCAGGCATGACATTGAGATCACAAGAGCGCCCCTGGGAATGAATCCCGGCTCATTCGAGCGGGTGCGAGGCGCATCCGATGCACCGAATGTGCTGGTGTTTCGGCCCGCGAAGAAGCTGTGGTGGGCGTCACTGCTGTGTCTGTTGGTTGGGAGCGTGGCGTTGTCTCTTTGGGCTCCAATGCGATGGGCGGATGACGCAGCGGGAGTCATCCTGGTGGGCGTTGTTGGATCCATATTCCTTGGACTCGGCTTTTTTGCCGGTTACGCCGCGGCATTCTTGCGGATTACGGTGGACATGGCGCGGGAGGTGATCGAGGTAAGGCGGCTTATGCTCGGGCGACGGCCGCGTGCCATTGCTTTTTCCGATGTGTATGCGTTACAGCTATGCACACGGTTTGCGCGGGGAGGCGGGGATAGTTCCGATTCCATGACGCACGAGTTGAACCTGGTATTGAGCCAGCCGGCCGATGAGCGTGTTTCGCTGATGAGTAATGTCACTGTGCGCCCGCTGCGTGAGCACGCGAAGCAGTTGGGAGAGATCATGGGGAAACCTGTACTGGATCATTCGAACCAGGATTGGCCAAAGATGCCCGAGAATGCCCGACGAATCTCTAGAATGATGGGGCTTATGCCGCGTGACGAAGCATACCGTGTGGAACTTGGCGTACTTCTGGGGCTATACCTTCTGGTTGTTGCAATCTTGGCGATTTACAGGATATGGTCTGGAACCGCTACGCCATAACCGCAAGAGATAAAGAGCCACGGTCGTGAGGGCTGTAAGCCAGCCCGAGCGCGAGGATGTCTGTCAGATTCCAAGGATGAGATTCATCGGGTTCACGCATCGGGCGTTAGCATGGCCTGGAGAGGAAGAGCGGAATAGAGTCGATACTATTTACGTCCCCGTATCATGTCTCCCGCATTCTACCACACGCTCACCATAGCCACATAGCCAAAGCAGAGAGCCCGGCAGGCCACTTTCGGCATGGCCGAACGTAAGCGTGTCAAAGTGCCAAACGTGCCAAGCCTGCCAAACGATGAGGGAGTACTGCCTGAAGTTTGGGTGGCTCTTCGGGTGGGCTTGGGGGTGGGTTGGTGGTCAAAACCACTAGCTGCGTCCCTGTCCCATTCCCCTTTGCTGCGATGGCGAGATCGTGCGGAGCGGAATCATGGCAGGTCAGAGCTTAGTGCCGTGTGTTACCGGCTTGCGTTTCGACCTGATGGGCGGTTTGACGTGCGACCGTTCCTGACGCCTCATGCGGCCGAACAACCTGTGCAGGTCGTTGCCGCACTCGGCAAATATCTCAGCACGCGCCTTTCGCACCTCGGCCACCACGGGGTCCTCGATACGAGCCGGCGTCTTGGGCGAAGTCTTCATAGCAACTCCTCGGGCGTACAGATGATCGGGCACTCTATGCCGCGGCGTTCACATACCGATTGTATCAGACGAATCCGCTGGGCGTTGTTGATGTGCGTGCAGTTCCAGGTAAGCAGGTAATCCATCCCAGCGACTGTAGCCATCGCGAGCTGATGATGGTCGTCTCGATATAGACGGTCGGCTTCATGGAAGAATCGTACCGCGCCGGTTACGCGGCGAGTAGATGTGCAGCAGTATGTGCTTTCGGTGCTAAGCGGTCTTGTTAATGCTGGCTTCTGTTTGCGCGGGAATGAGAGTTCCACATTCTGGGCAGTGGTCTTTGCTGGCTCGCAGGTCGTAGCCGCACTTAAGACAGAGACCCTTGCATTGGGCAAGGCGACGTCGGCGATGTGACCGATACCAGAGCCATGGAAGAATAGCCGTGATAGAACAGATGAACCAATCGGGTATGAGAACTTCTAGTCTTGTTGCGGCGAATGTGGGAAACTTGAGGAGGCGCACGTCAAAACCGACGTGCTTCCACGGGAAACCGCCAGAGTCGGCTGCGAAGAACACATGGAATCCAGGAGCCCGATATATATGTGGCTGGCGGAGGACTACTAAGTCCGATCGCACGTAGTCCACTTCAATGCAACCATGGCTGGACCGGCCAGAGAAAGGCACCCCATCCGGATCTCGATATTCCCACTCCGTCACCACCCATATATTGAGTATCCACAACACCATCGTCGCCACGCACAGCAGCAGCGACAGAGCCGAGAGGATGTTGAAGAGGCGGCGTTTCATACTTTGGTTTGCGATTGTAACACACAGAGCAGCCCATATAGGGCATTCCTATTTGCGGCGGGGGATTTGCCAATCCATGAATTGAGAAGAGGTCTCACGCCCGCCGGGTACCGGCTTACGGCGCCACGAACGCCACGAAGAGGAGAAGACCGGTTGTCGCATGGTCCTTAGCCGATTGGTTGAAGCTATGGCCCGGCGCGCTCATCCTGCTATAATCGGTCACCTATGACAGTATCCGTGCACAAACATCTTCGTTCGGCCACCATCGAGCTTCCTGAGGCGGCAGCGATGATCGGTAAGGATGTCCGGATTATTGTCGTTGAGGAAGTTGAGCCTCGTGCCCCTCGCGATCTCGCCGCCCTTGATTATATCGCCGGTAAGACCCTTCTCGACGATGACGCGATCGAAGACCTTCGCCGCCGGAGCGTGATGTGATTCTGGTGGACACATCCGTGCTTGTCTCGTACATCAAGCGTCCCACGCCGGCCGTGCGCGAGGTCTTCGCTTCGCTCGACTGTGCAATCTGTGGCGTCATCCGGGCGGAAATCCTTCACGGAGCCAGGAGTCCGGAGGATGCATCCAAGCTCAAAGCGGCACTCGATTGTTTTACCTGTCTGCCTACCGACGAGAGCATCTGGGATGTTCTTGGCGAGCATCTTGCCACCTTGCGCGCTGCCGGGCTCCCCATGCCTATACAGGATAGTTTGATTGCCACTCTAGCGATGCACCACAGTGCTGAGTTGTGGACCTACGATAATCACTTCGCCAAGATCCAATCGGTCCTGCCCGGGCTCAGGCTGTTCGCTGGTCCACAGGTTTGAACACCGATGAGTACGGATGCGGCCAGTGTCCCTGGCCCATTGTCCTGGTCCGGGCCGATTCTAGGAGGATCGATTGAAGCACCGAATCGCACTCGCCGCTACCCTTGTTGCGCTGTTTGTGCCCGCCGCCTTTGTGCGTGCCCAGACGGTGTCGGGCCAGGACCTCTCCTCCACGCGTCCGGCCGACGGCCTGATCGACGCAATGGGCCAGCCAGAGCGGTGGTTCACCGAGGAGACGGCCCGGGCATTTGTGACCATGGCCACCTGCGAGGGCCGAGACGGCCAAGCGGCTTCCGCCCTGTCGGTGAAGGTGGGCGCGGAGAAGCTCTACGGCCTGGCCATGCGCCGGGTGACGCCGAGCCACGCATGGAACGAGGCCGATGGGCTGTGCTTCTGGGTGAAGGGCGACGGCTCCGAGAACTGGGGCAACCTGCATATCCAGGCCGCCGATTACCGGAAGGCGTGGGTGGCCTCCTTCCCACTGAACGACAGCCAGTGGCACGAGGTGCGCGTGGCTTGGGGAGACTTTGTGCCCACGACTGCCTTCTGGCGCGAGTTGGGAGACGCCGATGGGGCCCGGCCGGGCGACGTGGACCTGGTCGGTTTCGGTAAAGAGTGGAACTTCAACCTCGTCCACAAGAGCCCCGAGATTGCCTTTGGCGTGCAGAACCTGGGGCTGGCCAGGGGCGTCAAGGCGAGGAGACCGAGGGTCGCGGTGAGCAAGCTGCCGCCGCTGGAATCGGTCGTGCGCAAGCTGAAGGCGGGCGAGCCGGTGACGATCCTCGCGCTGGGCGACTCGATCACCTGGGGCACCTCAGCGGGCGGCAACCAGAACGCCTATCCGGCCGTCCTGGTGGCGCTGCTGAAGGAGCACTACCACAACGACCGCATCACCCTGGTGAGCCGGGCGATCGGCGGCTCGACAACGGCCAAGGGACGCGAGTGGCTGATGCGCGATGTCCAGGGCCTTGAGGCGGACCTGATCACGGCGATGTTCGGCTACAACGAGCGTCCGGGCGCGGGCGCCGACCCGGCGGCGGCCACTACGCAATACACGGCGAACCTGGTGCGCTACGTGGAGGAGGTGGCGGGCATTCTCAAGGCGCCGCCGGCGTGCGTGCTTCTGGCACCCACGCCCGGCCGCCAGGCGAACTGGGAAGCGCTCGACGCCTACGCCCAAGGCGTGAGAGACCTCGGGAAGCAGTACGCGAACCTGACCATCGCCGACGCCAATGCTTTCATGAAGCAGATGGGGCAGGAGGCCTATGGGAAGATGATGGCCGACGAGGCGCACCCCAACCCTGAGGGGCAGAAGGTGCTGGCGGGGGTTGTGTTCCGGGCGATCATCGCCGAGCCGCGCAGGTGATGTCGCCTCGGCTGCGTGAACGCGGCTGCCCGTTTGGCAACGAGCATTGGCAGCAGCAGATGGTGCGGGAGCTTGGCCTGGAGTCGACCGTGCGAAGGCAAGGCCGTCCATCGCGAAGAAATATGGTGGAAGCGGCCAGAACTCCGGTACAATAGCGGGGGTTATGACCAGATGGACCGGCTATGCGCCGATTATTCGAATTGCGTCCTGTTTTCCGATCCGCGGATGTGGCGTTGACCCCCAAACACCCACATATAGGCGTTCCAGGCACAGACCGCCGCCGCAATGAACGTCATCAGTTTCAGCGCTCTCTGAGTGGGCGACATGATGAATCGGGGAACAGCATTCTTGTATGCAACGTCGTCGACGCTAAACCCATAGTCAGGATGGAATTTCGTCAATGCATCCGTGTTAATCACATCGGCATCCTCAAGCTGGCGGAATGCCATCCGTCCTTGGAGATCTGCTTGCATATACGAGAAGGCACCTAGCAGGACGACGAGTACAGACACAGCCAGGTTCACAACTGCCACCATCCTCGTGCTCACGTTTGGTCCTCCCAAATCACTCAAGGCATACCGGAGCCACCCCCGGGCTTCCCCGCAGTATACCACACGGTCCGCATGGGTAATGCAGAAAGTCAAGGGGAATTCAAGACAAAGGATTGGGTTGCGCCTGTTGGTCGCTCCGCTCCCCGCCTGCTGCGGGCCTGTGTTTGGCCCGCCTCGCCTCCCGCCGGGTACGGCTACGGCTTGCTGAAGGAATGGCAGTGGGTCAGGGATCATTGGTGCGAAGCACCCTCCCTCGCCGGGCGGTTACGCCAATGATCCCTGACCCCTTCGTCCCGCGACGGCGATTCCGTGAAATCAGATTTGCTATCCTGTATCATGCAGTGAAGTGGACTGGATTTCCTTTTGCGCACAAGGAGTTTGCTCTTGCAGTATCGCACGCTGGGCCGGACCGGGCTACGGATTTCGCAGTTGGGCTTCGGGGCGATGCGTCTGCCTATGACCGGACCCGGCAAGGATGCCAAGGTCGATCTTGACAAGGCGATCCCGATCATCCACCACGCTTTCGAAGCCGGGATCAACTACATCGATTCAGCGGTCTTCTACTGCAACCACGACAGCCAGCGGGCCGTCGGCGAGGCCCTGAAGGGCTGGCGAGACCGCGTGATCGTCTCGACCAAGAACGACTACAAGGGCACGGACGAGGCCGCCTGGCACAAGAACCTCGAGGACAGCCTTCGCCTACTGCAGGTGGACTGTATCGACCTGTACAACATCCACGGCATCAACTGGACGGTCTATGAAGAGGCCGTCGAGCCCGCCATCGGCAAGTGGCTGCTGCGCGCCCGCGACCGCGGGCTGATCCGCCACATCGGGGCCTCCTGCCACGATAAGCCCGAGAACATGATCCGCCTGATCGACACGGGGCTGTTCGAGGCCTTCACCGTCCAGTACAACCTGCTCGACCGCGCCTATGAGGCCGCCATCGCCCACGCTGGCTCGAAGAACGTGGGCATCGTGGTGATGGGGCCGCTGGCCGGCGGGCGGGTGATTGCTTCGGGCGAGGCCTTCGGCACGGTTCTACCACATCTGTCGCACGTGCCGGAACTGGCTCTTCGCTTCGTGTTGGCCAACCCCAACGTCTCGCTGGCCCTGTCCGGCATGGAATCCTGCCAGATCATCGACCAGAACGCCCGCGTGGCGGCTGAAGCGGCCCCACTGTCGGCCGATGACTACGCCGTGATCGACGCCCACCTCAAGAAGCTCCGCGCTGCGGCGGACCTGTGCTGCACGGGCTGCGGTTACTGCATCCCATGCCCGCAGAACGTTCGGATTCCGCGCATCTTCAACCTGTACAACCTCGCCCGTGTATACCGCAATTGGGAAGGCGCCCGCCGCGGCTACGCCGGGATCAAGTGCGATGTCTGGGACCCCGAAGCAAAACAGGCCGACGCCTGCAACGAGTGCGGCGCCTGCGAAAAGAAGTGTCCCCAGAACATCCCGATCCGCCGGCAACTCAAGGAAGCCCACCAGGCCCTCAACGGAACCGTCTGAAGCGGGCCTGCGACGCGGCGACTCGCTGCCCATCCAACCGTTGCCACCGTGTGCTGAAACAGGACTGACGCGTCGACGGCGATACGTGCTGAGGCGATCCCGGCAGGGGATTGATGGCTACCGAAGCTGCCCCGCCAGTGACTCGGCCAGTTGCTTCGACGAACCCACCGACCCCGTGACGCTGCCCCGTTTCACCGGCGGCCGGCCATCAGACTGCCCCAGAGCACCGGCCAGAGTCAGTTGATCGCCCTTGAGCGTCGCATAGGCGGCGATAGGCGAATGGCAATCGCCGTTCAGAGCCATTACCAGCGCCCGCTCGGCCTCGATACAAGTGTGCGTGGTGGGATCGTCCATTTTCGCCACGATCTCGCGGGTGCACGTATCATCCTTGCGGCATTGCAGCAGCAAGGCCCCTTGCCCCGCCGCCGGCAGCATCAGCTCGAACGGAATCGGCGTCATCTCCTTGTCATTAAAGAGGTTAGCTCGCTTTACGCCCGAGTATGCCAGGATGACCGCATCGTATTGCCCCTCGCGCATTTTCCGCAATCGGGTGTCGATATTGCCCCGGATCATCTCAACCTGCAGGTCCGGCCGGGCCGCCAGAAGCTGGCAGCGCCGCCGCAGAGAGCCCGTGCCTACCTTCGTTCCCTGCGGTAAGTCGCTTATATACCTATACTTAAGGCTTGCCAGGATATCGCGCGGATCCTCGCGCAAGGGGATTGCGGCAAAGCACAAATTCTGCTGATCCACCAATGGCATGGTGACCGGGACATCTTTAAGCGAATGCACCGCAAGGTCGATCTGCCCGGCCAGCAGAGCCGTCTCCAACTCTTTCGTGAAAAGCCCCTTCCCGCCGAACTCATGCAGCGGCCGATCCTGGATCTTGTCGCCCGAGGACGAGATCAGCAGCGTCTGCACCTCCAGTCCTGGGTTCAGTTGCTGCAGTTGGGAGATGACCAGCGCGGTCTGCGAGCGGGCCAACAGGCTGCCGCGAGTACCCACGACAATGCTCTGGCGGGAGTTGGAATTGTTCTGTAACATCCGGCCTGAATGGTAGTTCCCGAAAGTGCCGCCCGCTAGGCCCTGTCTGAAAAATCGATGGCCGTCGTGCGGCCATCGGTTTTTCAGACAGGACCTTGACCAGCACGCTGCTTTTTGAGATTTACCAGGCACTGGTGGACATCGTGAATCATCAGTTGAGGTAGTAGAGATCGGCCCAAGACGGAGAGAGCCCATGGCAACATTTCAGTACCAGGCCCTGAACGCATCCGGCCAGGAAGTAAAAGATGAGATAGATGCCGGCAATCGCGATGAGGCGATCGCCAAGATCCGCCAGAAGGGGCAAATCCCGACGCGGCTCAAAGAGAAGGCCGGCAAGAAGGCGGTCAAGAAGAAGGAAGCGGATGTCGTTGTAACGCCCAGGCGGAAGATGCCGCTTTCGTTCGGCGGCGTCCCGCGCAAGCAGCTTGTGAACTTCACCCGCCAGCTTTCCACACTGCAGGATGCAGGCTTGCCGATTTTGCGCTCCCTGCAGATTCTGGAACAGCAGCAGAAGCCGGGCCTGCTCAAGGCGATCATCGGCGGCGTTGCCGAAGAGGTCGAGGGCGGCGGGACGCTCTCCGATTCCATGGCCAAATACCCCAAGGCCTTCGACAAGCTCTATGTGAACATGATCGCGGCCGGCGAGGCCGGTGGTGTGCTGGACCTGATCCTCTCCCGTTTGGCCGACTTCATGGAGAAGGCCGCCAAGCTGAAGAAGAAGGTCATCGGCGCCATGATCTATCCGACCGTGGTTATCACCATCGCCGTCGGTGTCGTGTCGATGATCATGATCTTCGTTATCCCGAAGTTTGAGACCATCTTCAAGGATTTCAATACCGAACTGCCCGCCATCACCAAGACCCTGCTGAGGGTATCGCGCTGGTTCGCCAATGAGTATGGCTGGGCCTACATCCTGTTCTCGCCGATTGCATTGTCGCTGATCGTCAGGCTCCTGAAAATGAGCGCCGGCGGTCGTTATTTTGTTGACGCGGTGAAATTGAAGATCCCCGTCCTGGGCAACATCCTGGGCAAGACCGCGATTGCCCGCTTCACACGAACGCTCGGCACGCTGATCTCCGCCGGTGTGCCCATTCTTGACGCCATCAACATTACCAAGGAAACCTGCGGCAACGAGGTCTATGCCAAGGCGCTGACCAAGGTGCACGATGCGATTCGCGAAGGTGAATCGATGGCCGATCCGCTCCGCGCTGCCAGGGTCTGCGATGCCATCGTGGTCAACATGGTCGACGTCGGCGAGGAAACCGGCGATCTGGACAAGATGCTCATCAAGGTCGCCGACAACTATGACAATGACGTGGACGTGCTGGTCGGCTCGCTGATCAGCATCTTGGAGCCGATCATGGTCGTAATCCTGGGTGTGATCGTCGGTTTCATCGTGATCGCCCTGTTTGCACCGATGATCGCCCTGATCTCGTCCGTGTCCGGTTCCACCAAGAAGTAAAGCAGGAATGGCCGGTGAGCCCATTGAGGAGAAACTAATGAGTGATTCACGCACTGGGTCAAGCAGCAGGCAGGTGCAAAGCCCCCGCCGGCGCAGCGGTTTCACACTGGTCGAATTGCTGGTGGTGGTAGCGATCATCGTGATCCTGGTCGGGATATTGATCCCGGCCGTCGGCTCTGTCCGCAAGGCGTCGCGCGTTGCATCGACCCAGGCACTGATTGTGCAACTGCAGAGCGCGATTGAGCAGTATCACATGGATTTCAATGCCTACCCGGGGCCGCTGAGCAATGACCAGATCTACCAGGATAGCACGAGTGTCGCACCTCCTGTGTACTGGCGAACCGACGCCGATGCTTCTGCCGGTCCCCCTGTGTGGCCGGCGAATGCCGCCCACCGCCTATACCACATCTCGATGGCCGAGAATCTGGTGTTGGGTCTGCTTGGCGGGCTTGAGGTTAATCCTGCCACCGGCGACATCTTCTATCGCGCCAGTCTGGTGGGTCAGGGTCCCAGAGGCCTGGCGCAGACCGGCATGAACAGCGGTCGAGCCCACAGCCCATATATGCCGAGTGCTGCCGACCTGACTACGAGTTCGGTCAACAATGATCCTGCCAATCCAGGGCATTTTAAGGACCTCGTTGGCGATGCCGATGACTCCATCATCCCAGAGTTCGTGGATCGCTTCCCCAGTCCGATGCCGATTCTGTATCTGCGGGCACGCGTGGGGGCGTCGAATTATACGAACACTGGGGTCGGCCCCCCCGTCGTTATCGGGGATGTCGGCAATGTGCGCAAAGGCTGGGGACCCAGCGCGCCGCCCGTGGCCCAGTACGATGTCAATCAGTACATTGGATACACCGGCGTGTTCAGCGGAACTTGGCCCTGGCCGACCCTGAACGTTGTGGCACTGGGTGGTCCCGAATTGCCCATGAATGGCGGTTGGGCGATTGGTGACGGGAAGAACGCGGTGTACTGGTATGGCCCTTCAGAAGGTGCATCGGCCGTGCCACGCTCGCCCAGCGCGTTGATAGCCGCCGGCTATGTGCCCCATCACGGCCTGAGTTCGTTGAATTGGTATCCGCTGGGCCCCGTTGGGAACCCGCTCGTGCAGGTTCCATTTACCGCGCCTACGTATTTCCGGAATCCGGCATTCGTGGCCCCCGGCGGCGCGTTCACGACTCAGGACCAACCGCGCGGCAAAGACACCTACATCCTGATCGGCGCCGGGCCGGACCGGGTTTATGGCACGGCGGATGACATCACCAGTTTCGGTTTGGTAGTGCCTTAGGAAGGTTCTTTGGTATGCGGTACGAAAACAGTCATTATACAACCGATAACGTTACGAACTTTGATTTCGACAGCAGTGTGCTGGTTAAGTAGAGAACAACACGGTTTGGCTTCCGGGCAGCGTTTGTCCGCTGGTCAGAAACAACGGAGACAGTTTATGACGAAGGCAACACAACGTCGGGCGTTCACACTTGTGGAACTGCTCGTGGTAATCGGGATCATCGCCCTTCTGATCAGTATTCTCCTGCCATCGCTTTCGATGGCACGCGAATCTGCCAACCGCACCAAGTGCGCCAGCAACTTGCGGCAGATCGGCCTGGCGCTTACCGCCTATGCCAATGAAAACAACGGTGCTTTTCCTCGTGTGATCTATCAGCGCAGCACCGTGGCCCCGGTGGGCAGCGTCAACTTCGTTATCGATAACTCCGGCTACCGCGATATGGGCCCATTTGACTATAGTCGCGTCGTGGCCGGCACCCTGCCGTCTCCGGACTGGACTGGCGCCAACAATCTCCCAGCCGTGTTCTATATGCTGGTCCGCCAGGGTTTGACCACAAAAGATGTGTTTATCTGTCCCAGCAGCGTCAACGGCCTTCAGACCGCTGAGTCCACTGTTGATCCTAATCCTCCACCCGCTGCTCTGCCGACTGATCCGATTCTGCGTGCCAACTTCTCCCAGATTGGCGCGATCGGCGCTGCGAACCTCGCCTATAGTATCCAGAATCCCTATCCGACGGCTCTGACCCAGCAGGCCGGCTTCGTCTGGAACACCGGCCTGAACTCGAGTTGGCCCGTCGCATCCGACAGCAGCCCAAACGACGCTGATGCCCAGCACATCCGCCTGAACCAGGACAAGAGTGGTGTTGTTCTTGTTCCAGCCTTCTCCGCAACCTCTCCTGACGTCTATCAAAGAATGCTCAACAGCATGAACCACAGCAAGGTTGGCCAGAACGTGCTTTATGCTGACGGCCACGTGGATTTTGTCAAGACGACATGGGTGGGGCCTGCGTGCAGCACCAATATCGTCATAAACGCCAGCATCACAGTGTCCGCAGGCTCGGCGACATCCATTTTCATGGTCGACAACAACTTCGCCCCCATCGGGACAGGCGATTGGTCCCAGCAGCCCATCCTGCTTCCGGTTTTCCCGCAATAGCGACAGCAACACCACCTGGTCGCCGGCAAGGCGATCAAGTGGCATTGGTCCGGTGGACATCGCGTATGGTTTGTGCAGAGGAGTTGGCCAAGTGAACCGGAAAGCCTTCACAGTCGTCGAGCTCATGGTGGTCATAGTCATCATCATGATCATGGCCGGGCTCCTGCTGGTCGGTATTCATGCGGCCCGCCGAAGTGGCGAAAGAGCACGGATGGCGTCTGATCTGCACACGATTTCCGTGGCGCTCGATGCGTACAAGGCGGATTTCGGCGATTACCCGCGCGTGCGGATGGATGGTGCCACCGTCGCACTTCCGGGGAAATTCCCGATCAGTATGACCTTCATTCCGCCTCCGCCGCTACCAGATTTATTCAATCCTGCATACATTTCGGGCTCTGAACTGCTCTGCTGGGCGTTGATTGGCCCATATCCCCAAAACCCCACTGGCGCCTGGTTTGCCCCTGGTGACGGTACCGATGGTCCCGGCTTCCGCCTGAATCGAGATCCGGGCCCTGATGGCATCATGGGAAATGCCGATGACGTATGCCGCGGCCAGGTCTATCCGTCTTATCTCAATGTCGAACGCTTCAGGTTCGGCCAAAACGCCGCTGTCCCACGCTACTCTGCAATCCTTGATAATCAGGGCAATCCAATCCTTTATTTCCCACTCACGCCCACCCTGCCTGGACAAGGGTGGACCTCGATTTGTGATCGCTGGAATCCCGCGGCCGCACCGGGCGCATTGAACTACCATCCAGCATATGACCTTCGTGATAACGATGCCCCGTTCTGGCGCCAGGCCGACATTTTCCCTCCTAACCCGGCTGCGCCTCTGGCCCGCATGCGGGTAATGCTGGGCGACCTCAACAACAATGGCGTCATCGACGCTGGCGAAACGCCGCCGCCGACGCTCCCGTACCTTTTGTGGTCGGCCGGACCGGATGGACTGTACGGGCCGGCCGATCCGACCAATCCGTCGAACGTTACCAATTGTGACGACGTGACGAACCTGAAGAATTAATCGGCTGCGGCCGGATTGACCGGCCGGAGCTGGAGTTGGCAATGAACAGGCGAAACCTGGCATTTACCGTGGTCGAGATCCTCGTGGTGATCTCCATCATCCTCATCCTGGTGGGGATGATCCTCCTGGGCGTCCGCAAGGTGAACCAATCCTCTCGCAGCAATTCGACCAAGGTCACGCTTGAGCAGTGCCGGTCTATGACCTCCGAATATGGGCGCGCCCAGGGGTTGCCCCTGCCGAGCGAGCCGCTTGACTTGAGGGTTGCTCCTGATTCGACAGTCATACCGCTTCCAACGACGGCAGTGCTACCCTATTGGCCTGGCGACCTTCGCAGGGAGGCGAACTCGGATTACGGCCTCGCCGTCCCCAATGGCCGCTATGGCGTGATGGTCAGGTTCACCTCAGCAGTCATGGCGCGCATGATGCAGGCGCCGGCGATCAGATCGAGTGTGCAGGCATTGCCGGCAAACAGCCTTCTTATTGTCCCACCGAACGTGACCATGCCCGGGGCTCCGGGGTTTGCGGCCGGGACGTTCTATCCCACTCAGGTGCGCGCGAACCCCGGGCAGTACATGTGCATGACAAGGATCGCCACCGCACCGGGTGCCATCGAGGAGCCAGGCGTCGGTAGCCTCTCTGCGGATTATTGGCTCGATCTTTCCATCGCCCAGGCAGTGCTTCAGGATGGCTTTGGCAATCCGCTGCTGTATTTCCCAACTTGCGGCTTTGTCTTCATCGACAACTCCGGCATCCCCAGGTGGCTTACCTCGGCAGGCACCTTCACCGTCTATCAGCCCGATGTCTACTGGACGTTCGGCCGGACCTATACGGCGAATGTCGATTACGTTGCCTACCCGAATGCGGTTCCGCCGTATTCCTATTCCGTATACAAGTGCATAGGCAGCAATACTGCCGCCGCGGGCAATGATCCCCTTACGGCTAACAGCCCGAATTGGGTCCGCGTGGCAACCGTCCCGTTTTTTGCTTCCGCCGGCTCGGACGGAGTGTTCTTCGACCCGAGCCGGCCGGCGACGATGGATGACAACATGTACTCGTTTGAGAATTAAGCCATGACCCGAGCAATCCGACATCACGAATGCCGCGGTTTCACCCTGATGGAACTGATGGTCGTCATGGGGATCATGGTCCTGATCCTGGGCATGGGCGTACTGGTGTACAACACTCTCACCGGCAATCGCTCGATTTCCATGGCCCAGAACCAGGTTGCCGGAATGCTCGCCCGTGCCCGGGCGATGGCGATGAATTCAGCCAATGGGTTACCTGAGGCATACGGCGTATGCTTCTTCCTCGACCAGCAGACGGATCGGTCGGCCATGATGCTGTTCCGCCGCACTGATACGGCCGGTGGCGACCCGGACCCCATGAACAACTACAAGGGGTGGAGCAGTACGGCGACCTACAACGTTGGCGACCGCGTTCTGGCGGTTGTTCGCGATTGGACTGAGAACAATGCCCCGCAATCCCGCGTCTTCCGATGCAAAGTGGTGCCGGCTGTGGGCGTGCGGCCGCCCCGTTTTCCGGGCGAGAATGCAGCGTACCCGTTGCCATTCCCGATGGAGAACGCTTTCTGGGTTGAGGATACGGCAGGCGGTACGGAATCCGTAGATGACTCGGTAGAGCTTCTTCCGGCCGGTGTCGGCCTGCAGACGATTACCGACTCGACCGTGACGCCAACCGACCGCTATCTTCGCACCGGCGCGATTCTTTTTGACAAACAGGGCCACCTTGAGCACCTGACCTACGTCATTCCCGGTGCCAGCACGCTCGGGCAGCGCATCGGCCTTAGCCCCGCCGGCGGGATCGGGGGGGTGTCGCTCTATTCCCAGATGGGCGTGGTTCTCTATGACACGGAGATGTTCCGTAACCAGGCCGGCACATCCGAGGGCGATGCGAGTGCGTACGTGCAGGTTCCAGGCTTGGCCCCGCCTGCCTCCCTGTTCCTGGAGAATGCAGAAGAGACGTGGCTGGACAACAATGCGGCCATGCTGCTGGTCAACCGTTATGGCGGCGAACTGATGCGGGCCCGGTGATGGAGGATGATATGAACACAACGCAGGCACGCAGGCACGCAGGCACGCAGGCACGAAGTGCTCTGGGTTTCTCCATCGTCGAAGTCATGTTCGCGATCATGATCTTGGGCATTGGCTTTATCCTTGTCGCCGCTATGTTCCCCGTCGCCATCCAGCAGACGCAGGCCACTGTCGATGAGACGCGGGCGCGGGTTGCCGCTCAGAATGGTGTGTCATCGCTGACGATGGCGTTTCGCAATCTGAGTGTGGGCAACAAACTCCTTGAGAATGCCCACCCGGCGTATGCTGTGGGGTTCCCGGCAGCACTAACTGCCCCTCCTCCTGCCACCGCCTTCCAGGAGTTGTACCAGAGTATTCAGATCGACGTGGCCAATCCTCGTTACGCCTGGACCGCCCTCTACCACTACGATGCTGCCGGAGCCCCGGGCACTCTCAATGTCTACCCGGTCGGGCTCGTCTCCACGGTGAATGCCGAGTTTTCGCCGACCGACGCTCCGCTGCTGATTGCTCAAAGTGTGCCGGTTCTCACCTTTACCCCAGCGGGCAGTCCGCCGCGTGTCCAGTTTACAGACCCTGTGGGCCAGGCTATTGCGGTCGAAGGCGCGCTTATCTTCGATCCGATCGCCGGCGTTCCCTATCGCCTCGCTAACTTGTTCGATCCTGCGACAAATACATGGGAACTGGTGGGTAACGCTGTTCCCGCCAATTCCCCAGTATACATCATTGGCCGCTGGTATAGCGGCGGAGTTGCATCGGGGCCTAACCAGGTCCGCTATGCCCCGACCTTGCCGATTGCGGTTTCGGTCAACTAGGACAGAGAGCGGTAACCTATGACTTGCAGGTCAATGTACATTAAATCGCGAAACATCCGAGCTCTCCGCGGTTTCACACTGACGGAAATACTGGTCGCCGTGGCGCTGCTGGTGGTCATCATGCTCTCCGTCAGCACCATCTTCCGCGCCACCAGCCAGACGGTGTCGGCCGGCATCGCCACCACCGACATCATCCGCCGCGTCTCCGCGGCCCAGGCCTCGCTGCGGACCGATTTCGTCGGCGCTGGCCACGATGACGTCCGCACGGGGGCCATGCTTCCCGTTGATGCGGCCGCCAGCTACCCCCCGTTCCTGATGATCACATCATTCCGGCAATATGGCTTCATGAACAAACAGCAATGGATTGCCGAGGGCTCGCCGCCGGCTGCGCCAATCGACGCAGCCCACGCCTACCATCAGGACCTGCTGGGTTTCTTCACCTCCACCACCGGAAACTGGAAGCGCCAGACTGGCGGCCGGCAAGGCGGCGTTGTAGAGACGCAAACGCCACAGACCGCAAATCTGGCCTACATCTGGTACGGCCACCTTTGGCTTCCGGGTAGTGGCGATCCGCTGGTCGATGCGACGTGGTACATCGGCGGTAGTCCTGCGTGGCCCGGCACGGGAAGTCCAGTAACCAACCCCAACAACTACTTCGCGAATCAGTGGATTCTTGGACGCGTTGCCCTGGAGATGTTCACCCCAAGTGACATCACGAATCCATCGAGCGGCATTACTTCATACAGCGCGATCCAGGCTACCCCATTGGACTATTCTTATGTGACCTACTATGGCCGGGATCCAGCCAGTGCTTCGGTGATCACTAATCTCTCGCCCCTCGGCATCGTCAGCGATGGAACCTGGCTCAGCGGGACCCCAACGTACTACTCCTTCGACCAAGTCTGGAGATCGAGATACGATGCCATCGGCACCTACTACGATACCGCCGCCGCCAAATTGTTTTCATGGGATGACTATGCCAACCTGTTCGTGACCCGTCGCGATCCTTTGGGTGCTGGGTACAACACGGCCGCCAGTAATCAGTTCACGGCGTCCGCGCAGTTGTCGTATCGATTTCGAGGGATTCCGAATCCGGATGTCTATGCCGGCACGACGGCAGCGCAGTTTGCCGAATTGCTTGCCAAGAACGTTCCTGCATTCCTCCCCAGTTGCGCTCGCTTCAAGGTCGATTTTGCCGGAGACTTTATCAGCCAGGTCCCCGCCACCGGACTCGTGAACGTAGCCTACACTCCAAAGCTGAACCAGGGGTTTGACGCCACCGACTATGCCGCTCCACTGACAGACGGGGTGATCGATTTCAACATCGATCCTTTGACGGGAGCACGCTCGATCCGTTGGTATGGGTTGCCAGATGATCCGGCCATGCCCATCCCCAATCCCGCCGCGCTCGCCGCCCCCGGCGATCTTGGACGGTCGATTCCTGTTGCCCCTGTGTTCTACTCGCGTGGCAACGGTGCGGCCGCGGCAACCCATCAATGGATGCCGTTTGAGGAGGCATCTCCCAACCATCCGGTGAATCCTTCGATCGACCAATACATCTGCTCTTGGAGTCCGCGCGAGATGCATCCCAACGGCTGGGCGGTAGCCCCAACTGCCAACCAATTTGCCCCCCAGTTGATCCGCATCACGATCCAATTCGTGGACGCCAACGGACGCGTGCAGGATGGCATGACCCAGCAGTATGTTTTCCCGGTTCGGTTCCTGTGATTTAGCCTGGGGGTACACGCTATGACAACTATACAAATGATCCGCAGAACTCGAAGGCAACACGGCAGCGCCCTGCTGCTGGTTGTTGTCCTCGTGCTCCTGCTGGCAATGATGGGAACAGCTTTCCTTGTTGCTGCAAGGCTTAGCCGCGAGCAGATCACCGGCACGGGCGGCACCCCCGCCATCGCCGCCAACGAGTGGTGGCCGCCGTTGCCCGCCGGAAAACTCAATACCGCCCTTACCGTCAGCGCTGAATCTCAAGTGACCACGGACCTTGGCAATGCTCTCACCGGTGGCGTACCAGGACAATACCGCCAGCCTGCTGCGGGGACGCCCGACATCGTCGGCACTGGCCTGACCGCGAATCTCCAGCTGTACGCTTCCCGCGCCCCGTATTCGGTGCCCGTCGTCGCCCCCACGCCCGCCGAGATCCACTGGCCATTTCTGTCCCAGTTTCCAACCTTTCCTCTTGTCGATCCACGCGATGCCACGGCTGTCCCGCGCAACGACGCTCGGATTACTTCGCTTACAATATCGTATCCCCCCGCCTATGCACCGATCGCCGCCCTTGCCGGCCGGACCCGCGTGTTCCCGGCCTTTCTTAATCCCATTACGGGCCTTCCGCAGCTAGCCGCCGACGCCGACGGCGATGGCGTCGCCGACGCGGGACTGATGGACATGCTACTTCCTACCGATACGGTGTTGTGCCAGGATGGCATCAGCCACACCGTCAAGTACTACGCTGCGATTCGCATTGTCGACAATGCTGGCGCGGTGAATTTCAACACCGCCTGGAGTTCGCTCAACGACTACGATTTCGCTATTTCGGGTGCCAACCTTGAGCCGGACCTCGTTCCCTTGGCAGATCCCCGCCGGGCGCTGCTGGGCACGTTCCGATCGCATATCGGCCTGCGGGAGCTGATCTTTGGCGACTACTCCGCTACTCATGTTCCGACCCCCGATGTGATGGCCGGCACCGACCTGCATGCTCTGAATCAGTTGCGGATGAATCCTCCCACGGGCACGGAGCCCCTCGGGTCTAACGTGATGATCGGCGATGATGTTGCTAACACGCCGCAGCCGGCACCCTATCTGTACCGATCGCAGGGCGATGCCCTGGAAAACTCCTTGGCCCGCCGTCTGGCGAACCCCGCGAAAAACGCCTATGCCGGCAGCGTCATCCGCCCCTATCAGTCCTACACCAGCACCATTGCCCCGCAGGCCCTGACTCACCGCTTCGGTCTGACCGACAACGACGCGAACGATTTTACGACTCGCTTTGTGACCGCCAAGAGCGCTGTCAATGTTGTCGCCGATCCGCGCAAGAACTTCCGATACTACGGCGCCAATCAGTACGATTTCTGGTTCTACTCGGCCATGGAGCAACGCGACTACGCCCGCAACTTGTCCTTCTATGGGTGGGCCAATTCGTCGCTCGCCAACTATCCCGGAACCTTCCCCACCGATCCAGATATGATCCGGTCCTACCGGCCGTATGTGGTGACGAGCAATCCGATCAGCAACCGCGTTTCGTTCCACAGCACCGCCTTCACGGGCCTGGGCACTCTGGGTATCGTCGGTGCAGGCGCCAACCAGATGGCCGCTCCATACTCTCCATCAGCCGGCATTTTCGAGGCCCCGCCTCGCACGTCGGCCAATACCGCCACCTTCAACGATCTGTGGCGAGCGTTTTGGGAGGTCATGGTCAGTGACCCGGGTGTTGGCACGCCTCCTCCTGCGGCCGATCTGAACATCTTCCGCACACCGCTGCGATATGTTTCTACTGTGGCGAATCTCGATACCGGCTACACCGCGCTGATCAGGTCGGCCGCCGCGGCCGCCAATACTGTCGCGCTTCGCGACCCCGCGGTGACCACACCCGTTCAGCCCATCGCAGGTATCGCCGCTACTCTTGATGTGGGTGGTGTCCCAACCGCAACCCCCGTGAACGCCACCGTATACGGCCTGAAGCGCCAGCTCTTCGTCACCGAGGTTTACGCCAACAACGACGACAACACGACACTGGCGGGCTTGGCCAATCCGAATGGCTACATAGCGATTGAACTCTATAACCCGTATCCGGCGACTGACCCGCCCATGGATTTGACGAATATCTATGTTGGGAGTGTGATTCGCAATTCTGCCGCACACACCATAACGGCCGGCTCGCTTCCGCTTCGTCAGCTTTCTACCCTCGTTGGCGCGAATTCACTGGCGGGCCAGGGCCGTATTGTCCTGGACAACTACGCACCAGGAACGGATGCCAACTGGCGACCTGCCGTGGTGACACTGACTGGAACAGCAAGTTATTACTTAAACCTGCAACTGGTGGCGGGTCAGGAATTCGTTGTTCTCAGGGCGGTGAATCCCGCTGCGCCACCCGCCGATCCGACCGACGCTGGGTTTGTGCCGCTGGATACCTTTGATTTCGCCGGATTCACGATACCAACCGCCGGTACCGCACCTGTAACCCACGAGTCCTGGCATTATGTCCGACGCAATGGTCTTGCCGCTGATCAATGGCGTTGCGTCTATCCCGGCCAGTACAAGCCTGCCCTGGCTACTCGGCGGAACGAAGGCACTGTCTACCAGACTTGGACCATCGCTTCCCTGCCCCAGACGTCAGAATTGGAGACCACAACGTGGCTCGTTGATGCCCTTGGCGGCTGGCGCGCAGCTGCCGCCGCGAGCACGCAAGCTCCGGTCGCTCTGGGTGCTGCAGATACCAATCAGACGTATGCATATTCGTACCAAATCCCGCTGAACCTCACCAACTGGCCCGGCCCCAATGTTGCCGGCCAATTCCCCTTCGGCCTCTTTGCCCGCGATGGTGATCTGCTCCAGGTTCCGTTCATCGGCGCCTATCGCATTATGAACGGCGCCAGCGTCGTGGAACTGACTCCAGTTACCATGGATGCCGCCTTTGCGGATGACACCAATGACGCGAACAACGCCGATGAGCAGCTTGGCCGGTTTATCTCCATTGCCGCATCGACCGGTGTTGTGACTTTGGGTGATCCATACGCCTGGACTTCCAAGCTCACCAGCTATCTAACCACGATCCAGAATCCGTCGGATGACTACATGCCGAATGTGCCGCCATCGCTATATGCCGGCGCGACGCCGGTTGCGAACCGTCCGGGCGTGGCCAATGGCTTTGTCGAAGACAGCGTCCCGATCCAAGGCAAGATCAACATCGAGACTGCCCCATGGCAGGTTCTGGCGGCGCTGCCCATGATTCGCGCTGGTGATGATCCGCGCAGTTCTGGAGTACCCTTGACCCAGGATCAGGCGGCATTCGAGAATCGATGCCTTGCCAAGGCGATTGTCCGGTTCCGCGATGTTGACGGCTCCCCGGCCGCTGGTATCCAGCCTCCCCACGGGGCATTCAATAGCATCGCCGAGCTCAACCTGGTTCCCGGATATGTCTTGGCAGACCTGGGGGAAGATCCCGCCGATCCCAACATTACCCTTCCCGGCTCTCCAAGTGTTGCATTCCGTAATGCATTTGGCCCGACGGCGACCAGTACCCCAGGTTTCGCCCAGGGCGATCTGTCGCCCGATACCCTCCTCGACACCTTCAGGAACCGGACGCTGGCGATTACGCGTATCTCCAACCTGATCACAACCCGTTCCGATTCATTCACTGCCTACATCCTCGTGCAGGCATGGATGGACGCTGGGACGCCACTGCCCGTCTGCGTAGGCGAGCAGCGGGAAGTCCTGGTCATCGATCGCTCCGGCATGTCAGTTGCGGTCAGCACAATCCCCGCAGCCGGTATCCAGCGTTTTCCCGTGCAACCATAGCAATCGCTAACACCCCAAGCGGCCGGGCCACCCCCGGCCGCTTCTTTTCTTTTTCCGCTTGAAGTTTATCCCGATTACATCGGGGCTTTCCCCCTCCCCTTCTGTCTGCAGTTTACCCGCCGTGGCGGGACTCCAGACTTCTGACTTCTTCCCGCATAGAAAATCCGCAAAGATTCTTGGCCGAACGCAAACCCTTGTCCTTCCACAAGTTCCATTTTTGGACCCCTCCCAAACACCCCATATATATGGAGGGACCGCGCGCTAACCTGTGAGCACCTTTGGTCTGCCCCTTCGTGCCTCAGTGCCCGCGTGCCTACGTGCCTTCAGAATAAACATGCGCAACGAACCTGAGCACCTTTGTCCAAACCGTGAACTGGCTTACACAGCGCCCCGCACTGCGCGCGCTAACCTGTCCTCGACGCTGCCTTCGGCTCTGAGGCTCAGGCTCGAAGAGAGCTCAGACGAAGCGAGCACCTTTGTCCAAACAGTGAACTGGCTTACACATCGCCTCGCAGTGCGCGCGCTAACCTGCGCACCTTTGTCCTTCCTTCGTTTCCGCAATCCGCAATCCGCTCTTCCCCGGAGGACTTATCCACAATCCGAAACAACTTGCGCACCTCCTCCCCAATTCTGACGCAACTGCCACGCCAACCACGACTTGTGAGCAGGGGGGTATCTCTCGCGCAACTTGCGCACCTGTACACTTATCCACATCTCTACGCCCAACCCTGGCTACGCACCCCATGATTCTCCTATAGGAAAGATAGGAATCATCTTGACAGATGCGGCCA
>Ga0209083_1000607_pt1 | contig 50281 bp, 47 predicted proteins | sample AM7aDNAmetaG_FD_184132 | JGI IMG/M metagenome (GOLD analysis project Ga0209083, IMG submission 184132) | Freshwater microbial communities from Finland to study Microbial Dark Matter (Phase II) - AM7a DNA metaG (SPAdes) (version 3) | ecosystem: Environmental > Aquatic > Freshwater > Lake ...
CCACAAAAATGAAAGAAGACTTACATCAATAGCGACAGGTAGGCAAATGCTTTTTGTTAAAGATGTGATGCCGGTACGAAGTACGGCCTTGAGAATGAAACGGGAACAAAGATTTAGTATGCCCAACTTTGTATTAGACAGCCCAACAGGCGTTTTAGTTTACGCCTCAAGGTGTGTTTTGGACACTTTACTCCCTCAACCTCTTGTTTGTCAACAGTTCCCACTGAAAAAAACACCCGATTGCAAAACGTGAGCATGTTTGAGCAGATTAAATGGTCAATGCACCCCAAATGGCGTATTATTTTGCGCCTAGATAGGTGTATAATTATATATTATCGTCATATAATCAATCATTTAATTGTATTTTATGAACAATATGCACCCCATTGAAAAAACAAGTAGCCATCTTACCCGTAACCGCATCGTCTGGATTAAATCATACCGAATCTAAAACGGGAAATGCAATCGTCTTTTCGTGGGAATCGTGGTTTTTTTAAGAATTTGGGTAATATTACCAAATTCAGTGTTAGCAATATTTTTTGGCACATTTAATGTTATCGGCAGTGTTGCCGGCGTGGCTTTTTAAGCACAGCCCTACCGTAAATCCCCTTGCCCATACGGCGCAACAAGCGGATTACCGCTATTGCGCCCTTGCGCTAGTGTACAAATTGGGCTACCAACTTAAGGCTTGACAGTTCAGGGCCGTTCGTGGTGGATCCTGAGCTTGTCGAAGGATCGAACCAGGAACGGCTTAAGAGTCCACCCTTCGACTGCTCGACAGGCTCGCAGCTCAGGGCGAACGGTTAAGCCTTAGGCGATTTTCGATAAATAAACTACCTAAAGTAGAAGCGGCATCTTGCCGCTTTAAGCGGCTGGAAGCCGCTTCTACTTGGTATAAACATTCTTGGAAATCGCGTTACTTCCTAGTTGTTAAAAAAAACTTATGAACTCCTACTTAGTTGCTTAGGGTTTAGGTTCCAAAACTCTAGTACAATGTATGTCGCCTAAACTAAGGTCAAAAGTAGGAAAATCCCAGCCATGTCCACTTCCCAGTCAACCCCGGCAGAGACTAACAATCCTTCCACCCGTGCAACGCTTGCAACTGTTCCGCTGCTGCGGCTAGAAGGGGTTAACTTCGGCTATCGCGAAGCGGGCGAATGGCGTGAAATTTTGCGCGGTGTCGATCTTGTCGTGGACCCTGGCGAACAGCTTGCGCTTGTGGGGCTAAGCGGTTCGGGAAAATCAACCTTGCTGCACCTGATCGGGGGCTTGGATGTGCCCAGCGCAGGCCATATCACCTTTGACGGCATTGATCTGGCCGGCTTGGGAGAACCGGCTCGTAGCCTATGGAGACGCAGCCATGTTGGTTTCATTTTTCAGTTTTTCAACCTGATACCCACGCTTAACGTATTGGAAAATGTGCTGCTGCCTTTGGAACTGAATGGCATTAGCGAAAAAATGGGACGCGAGATGGCGCTGGATTTACTGGCAGAAGTCGGTTTGGCCGACCGTGCAGGGAGTTATCCTGACCGGCTTTCCGGTGGCCAACAGCAATGCGTCGCCATTGTCAGGGCTCTCGTACACCAACCCCAGTTAGTGCTGGCCGACGAGCCGACCGGCAACTTGGATTTTGCCACCGGGGAAAAAGTGCTCGATCTGCTGGACCGGTTGGTCAGGGCGCTGGGCAAGACTCTAATCCTGATAACCCACAGTGATAAGGTGGTCCGCCGTGCGGATCGCATCATTTGGCTGGTCGATGGGCGTTTGGACGCGGCATTTTAACATGGCAATTTTAGGGCGCGCCAATCGCCGTCATTTTTTACGCCACCCATTGCAGTTGCTGCTGGCAATAGTCGGCGTTGCTTTGGGTGTGGCAATGCTGGTTTCCATTGACTTGGCTGCCGGGAGTACCCACAGGGCCTTTTCCCTGTCCATGGAAGCGTTGACCGGACGCTATACCCATCACATCACGGGTGGCCCTGCCGGCCTGCCGGAGTCATTTTTTACCCGGCTGCGCGTCGAAGAAGGCTTGCGTGAAAGTGCCCCCGCGATTGAAGGCTATGTCAGTGTTGATGGCAACACGCTCAGATTGGCGGGGTTCGACCCCTTTTCTGAACGGAATCTCCGCAGCCGCTTTGTCAAGGCGGCAAGGGGTGACGATGCAGTTCGCCTGTTGACCGAACCGGATACAGTCATGCTGTCGGCACTGACCGCAAAACGTCTCGGAGTCCTTCCCGGAGGTACTTTGCAATTGACGGTCAACGGCTTGCCCCGCCAACTCAAGGTGGTTGCTTATGTGGAAGGCAATGAAATACCCGACCCAGGATTGGAAGGTTTGATGCTGGCAGACATTGCCACGGCGCAGGAATTATTGGGGAGGTTGGGTGTGCTAGATCGCATCGACCTGATTCTTGCTGACGATGCCAAGCTGGAACGGCATATTCGTAGCCTATTGCCCCCCGGCGCGGAACTGGAAAGCGCGGCCGGACGCACCTCTGCGACACAGAATATGACGGCGGCCTTCGAACTGAACCTCCGTGCAATGAGTCTGATCGCGCTATTGGTTGGTGCTTTTCTAATCTACAACACGATGGCGTTTTCCGTCCTGCAACGACGCGAACTGCTCGGGATGTTGCGAATTATAGGCGTGACACGGGGTCAGTTAATGTGGGAAATACTCGTCGAAGCGGCTGTGATAGGACTGCTGGGAGGGGGGTTGGGGCTGGCGCTCGGCATATTGGCGGCACAAGGTTTGTTGCATATGGTCACTCGCACCATCAACGATATCTATTTTGTATTGACTGTCACTGAATTCATCCTCGATCCGGTGATATTGATGCGCGGCCTGGTGCTTGGCATCGCGGCATCCGTCCTCGCGGCCTTAGGTCCGGCGCTGGAGGCAGCATGGTCTTCGCCTTTGGCATCCCGGACACGCTCGGGTCTGGAAAACAAGGCACGGCAAGGTTTGCCATGGCTGGCTGTGGGCGGCATCCTAGCGTTGGCAATTGCCATTAGCTTGCTATTATCGGATGTTCCCGGCTTGGTTTATTCCATCGCCGGGGTTTTCCTGTTGCTGCTGGGTTATGGCTTGTTGACCCCATTGTTATTAATAGGTTTTGCTGCCGCGATGGTCGGCCTTGCCCGATTGTTTAATGCTTGGCTAGTCCGGTTGGCGGTTCGCGACGTGGCGGCTTCGGTCAGTCGGGCGGGGCTTGCCATAGCCGCATTGACCATTGCCGTAGCGGTCAGCATCGGTGTCGGCACGATGATCGAGAGCTTTCGCGGCACGATTACGGAGTGGCTGGACCAGATTCTACAAGCGGATATCTATATATCCACCCCGACCTCAGCAGCCCGTTATAGCCCACCATTGCCGGAAGGCTTGCAAGAGCGGCTAGGCCGCATCGCCGGGGTAGATAAAACTGGGGCAGGGCGGCGTACCCTCATTTCGACTTCGTTAGGGGAAAGCGAATTGCTGGCACTTGAAACACCCTATATCGGACACCCCGGTTTCCGCTTCAAACACGCTGATGGCAAGGCGCTGTGGTTGGCATTTCCAGCGATGGAAGCTGTCTTCGTCTCGGAACCCTACGCCCAACGGCATGGCTTAAAAGTCGGTGACCGTTTGACGCTAGCCACCGACTCTGGGCCGATTGAGCTACCGGTGGCGGGGATTTTCTTTGACTATCGCTCCGATCAAGGGCTGATCGTCATACATAAATTACTTTACGAGCGTCTCTGGAAAGATAGGTCGGTTACCTCGGTGGGGCTTTATCTGCAACCTGGGTTTGATTTGGAGAAGGTCAGAACCGAGGTAGGGCGCATCCTTGCCGTAGAACACCAACCGCTGATAGTCCGGTCCAATCGGGAAATCCGCGCCGGGTCGCTGGAAACCTTCGAGCGAACCTTTGCCATTACCCAAGTGCTGCGACTTCTCGCCGTTGGCGTGGCATTTGTCGGCATCTTCAGCGCGTTAATGGCCTTCCAGTATGAGCGTCGACGCGAATTCGCCGTGTTGCGAGCCACTGGCCTTACCCCTTTGCAGGCTGGGCGGCTGATGTTGTTGCAAACCGGCTTCATGGGTTTGACGGCGGGCTTGTTGTCCATCCCTCTTGGGCTGGCAGTCGCGGTTGCGTTAGTCCGTGTCATCAATCTGCGATCCTTCGGCTGGACCATGGATTTGGTGATTTCATTCCCGCCTCTGTTGGCAGCGGTTGGCTTGTCAATTGTCGCGGCATTATTGGCCGGCCTTTACCCTGCTTACCTAGTCATGCGGGTCGAACCTTCGGCCTCATTGCGAGGGGAGTGAGAATGGACCCTATTGAAATAAGCAGAAGCAAAGAACATTCGGTATTGCACTATTCACCTTGGCTGACAGGAATTTTCTTGGCACTAAGCTTAGCTGCTTACGGCCAACAGGAACAAACCGGCGAAGGTGCCTCGGCCACATTGCGAGAACCGGATCACGCCGGATTCGAGCGGGCTTTCGCGCCCAGGCAGTTTGAATTTCCAGCGGACCATGGGCCGCATCCGGATTTCCGCGATGAGTGGTGGTATGTCACCGGCAATCTTGATGGGCCCCAAAAGCAGCGCTTCGGCTTCCAAATCACCTTCTTCCGCCACGGACTTAAACATGGAATTCCGAACCGCCCTTCCCGTTGGGCAGGCCAAGATGCCAATATGGCGCACTTTGCACTGACCGATGTGGACAGTCAAAAATACACGTCATTCCAGAGGATTTCGCGCAGTGCCATAGGATTGGCCGGAGAACAGGCCAAACCCTTCAAAGTCTGGTTGGATGACTGGCGCATTGAAGCCGCTCCGGGGGGTGATTTCCCTTGGCATTTTCGGGCGAGCCAGGATGGGATTGAACTGGACTTGGAATTGGACCCCCGCAAACCGCCGGTGTTAAATGGCGACCAGGGCTTAAGCCAGAAGAGTTCCGAACCGGGAAACGCCTCCTATTATTATTCCATTACCCGCATGACCGCTAAGGGACAGTTGAAATTACCGGGCCAGCAAATTCCGGTCAATGGCTTGGCTTGGCTGGACCGCGAATGGAGTACGAGTATGTTGGCCGAGTATCAAGCCGGTTGGGACTGGTTTTCCCTGCAATTCGACGATGGCACGGACCTAATGTTCTTCCGTCTGCGTCACAAAGACGGCAAAGACGACCCGGCCAGTTCCGGGGCCCTCGTTGCACCGGATGGGCAGTCTACCCGCCTTTTCCGCGACGCGGTTGCCATTGAAACCTTGGATTATTGGGAAAGTCCGGCAGGTGGCCGTTATCCAGCCAGTTGGCGTTTTACTATCAAACCCACTGGGCGCATCCTTGCCATTCGCCCGGTGCTTGCCGATCAGGAATTTCGCCATGATGCCCGTTACTGGGAAGGCGCTGTGGATGTGCTTGATGCCAAAACCGGGAAAGCTGTCGGCAGGGGGTATGTGGAATTGACCGGTTACGCACCGGGGAAGGTGGAAAAGAGCGGGGATTAAGTTTTTTTATGGTTCCCACGCTCCAGCGCTAATCATTATGCATAATTTTCTAGGCATCCGATGCTAAATAGTCTGATTTACGCTGCTGAATTTGTAAAGCGCGAAGCTGCTCGGTTTTTTTTCTCCAGAATTCAAGCTCTTGCTCTCGCGACATATTGGCAATTTGAGAAGCAACCTTTTCTGCGCCTTGACGTTTCCATTGAATGCATTTTGGTTCAGGATTCCTCATAACTGATTACCTCCGAAGGCGAGTAGATGTTGATTGAACGATACCCATGCAACGCATTTACCGCGTTATATTTTGGGATTTTCTGAAAATGCACAATGTGCTTGAAGTTCCAACTCACGATGATTTCGCACTGCGAGATTGTGGCAAGGGCTACATGCGTAGCATCGTCAGTGGATTTAGGTGTGACGATGCCTGCGCTAAGATAGGCATCTCTCAGGTCTAGGACAGCTGGACTAATCTCTGCAAGCTCAGATGTAGAAACGAACCGCATAAAATTAACTCTTACAAGTTCAGGTGCAGATTCGATTTCCTGCTCAACCAAGGCAGAAATGACAAGACTAAACTTACCGATCAGTACATCCTCGAAAAACTGCCTACTATCTTGGGCGAATTCTTCATCGAAGACCCCTCCAAACACAGATGTATCAGCGTAAATCTTCATATAATTAGTGCAGCGAAAAAGGCTGTAGTACCTTTTTTATGTTTAGCCATCGCCTCGACTGCGCAGCTTGTATTTGATCGGAATAAGTTCAAATTCCTTCCGTATCTGAGAAAGGCTAAGGTCTCGTATGCTTTTTACTTCATTCTCTGCATCAAAGGACACAATTACAACTGAAGAGCAATTTTTATGAGTTTCCAGAAACGCTACCTGACCGGATGATATGTAAATGTTTGGGTCATTCTCTGCTTTGCTCGACTTGACCTCAAGATAGTGATCCCTGTACTCCGCACCAATCTTTTTGACAGTCTTTATGTCATAAGGTGCTTGCGGTATGGCCTGTGAGACCCATTCCACTAAACTGGACGCAAGCCCGAAAGTCTTCACAGTTGCAAGCTCACGCTCAAATATTTTTCTTTCTCCAAGTTTGCCAAGCTCTTTGTCGGGCATAGGAGGTATGCGACTTACTGCGTTATTGCGTCCGCTCCAGGCTACCCGTCGATCAAGCGAAAGGGTGTATTGCTCCGCGATATTCGTTAAAACGTCGATCTCCCGCTCAATCGCAAGTTGGCGCGAACCCTGCGAATTAATAATCGCAGATCGAGCGCCAGCTAAAGCGGCTTGGATGATATTTTCCGCATGTTCCGCAGTGATGTAGCGCAAGCCATTGCCCCATATATTTTTCCTAAAGACAGGGGTGTATAGGCCAGCGTTTAGGTCGTACTCAACTGGAGGGGTAAATAACGTTGAAAGTTCGGTGGGGGCTTCTGCATGAAAGTAAAGATCAACACCCGGAATTCGCAGGATGCCAGCCCGCATCTTGCCGTCTTTCCCTATTACATTTGTACCCGCATGAACACCGATAATGCGAGAAGGCATCTCACGATCTTGATGGTATGTGAAAGAAAAGATCATGAAATCGTCTGCTAGTCGCTTTTTACCCGGCAGGCACGTTGGTGGCAGATAAATCTGGACCGTACCCTGCTCAGGAATAGAAAAGTTCAGGCATTCGTGGAAACCTTCGCCTCCTACATTTTCGTCGCGATACAGCGAGAGGTATTCTTTATGCTCATCCTCCGTAGCCGCACGTGAGTACTTCAAGTGAGCAAGAAGGGATTGGCGGTGATCGTAGTGAATCTTTACCGCTATGAAGTTGCTCATTAGAAGACTACTCCGCATGCATCCACGCTACAAATGACATCATTATTCATGCCTTATAATTGTGTGCAATTTAGACATTACTCCCATATCTCAATTTTTGTCAATGCCCCACCTGCCCACCGAAGTTAGTTACCACAATGAAGAAAGCCGGTAAGCACCCTCAACTCAAAATCAACTCCATCTTAAGCTGAGAATTTCATATATTCTACAGCGTTTTCATGTTTAAATTATACAAATTATAACTAAAAACAATAATGGGATTCCAATCAAATCATTGATTTAATTGTAGAACCTAAAAAAGATTAATTTATCAAAAACTTATGATATTGAAATCGCTGTAATGAAAAAACTAATCGTCGGCCTATCCGGTTCCAGCGGGGTCATTTACGGCATCCGCCTTTTGGAAGTCCTGCGGGGCATCCCGGAAGTCGAGTCCCATCTGATACTGAGCAAAGGGGCGGAAGTTACATTGAGGCTAGAAACGCCGTATAGCGTTGATGAAGTCAAGTCCTTGGCTGATGTGTCCTACGACCCTGGCAATCTGGCCGCTGCGGTCTCTAGCGGATCGTTTAGGGTCTCAGGCATGGTCGTGATGCCTTGCTCCATGAAAAGCTTGGCTCAGATAGCATTGTCGCTGAATGACAATTTACTGACCCGCGCCGCCGACGTGACCCTCAAGGAACGTCGCAAGTTGGTGTTAGTCCCTAGGGAAACCCCGCTGCACCTCGGCCATCTGCGCCACATGACCGCAGTGACCGAGATGGGCGGGGTGATCCTGCCGCCTGTGCCTTCGTTCTACCATGCCCCAAAAACCATCATGGACCTGGTGGATCAGACAGTGGGCAAAGTTTTGGACCAATTTGGCATTGAACACCGTCTATTTCAGCGTTGGGGCGGCGATGACGCCTAATCAATTCGAAATTGCCGCAGGCAGCATTCTGCTTGAAATTCCGGCCATGACTCTGGCCACCTGTAACCAAGGAATTCCCTGGGCAACCGATGTTTATTTTGCCGCAGTGGGCTTTGAACTTTTCTTTTTCTCATCACATCGGTCCAGACATTGCCGAAACTTGGCGGTCAATCCATGCTGTGCCGTAACAGTTCACCCCACAGTCAATTCATGGAAGGAAATCAAAGGGCTGCAAATGGAAGGTGTTGCCGAACCCGTCTCGTCGCTGGGTGACAAGGCGCAGGGGCTTGCCGCTTATCTTGATAAGTTTCCTTTTGCCCGTGAACTTTTCGCTAATCCAACTGAAACCATCAGTGCGATTAACAAAGCGACGATGCATGTGTTACGCCCATCACGCATCCTACTGTTGGATAATGCGCTAGGTTTTGGGTCGCGCTATGGCATCCGGATCATAGAGGGATGCGCGGACGGACCCCCTGAACGGGTGAAAAGCGACTGAATCAGTGGAGAAAAGCTGGCAAACCGACTCGGTCTTCAAGACCGAGTCGGTTTTAATTCGGCCTATCGGCCTTGGCTGATTAACTTGGAATCAATGTAATCGCCAAGACACTCGGCCATCAATGTGTGTCCGACAGGCCCTGGGTGATGATAGAACTCCTTGTCGAAATCGACTTGTTGCGCAAGAGCTTTCGGCTTGACACAAGGGTCCAAATCCAAATAACTTAATTTAGCCGATTGCCATCCCGTTGGATGAACCAATCCAGAGGCTGCCAATTGAACAAGCTTGCCTGAACCTTTGAAATCATCGATGTTGGTAAGCTTTACAACAACGACAGGTATCTTCCATTCTTGAGAAAGCTGCGCCAATCCATCGCCAATGAGACGATATAGTCGTGTGTAGTAATCTGTAAACAGAGCAGGGACATAATATTCCTTATTCTTCCAATAATACGAAATGAACCACCAACTCAGCCGAAAACTGCTGCGGGCATCATCATAACCTTGATTAAATTCTGCTATGTCTTCTGCCAAAGCAAGCTTGCCATGCGAACCTGAGAAGCGAAACCTTGGTTTAGGCAAACCAAAATTGAAATCATTGCCCGGCCTGATCAAGTCATGTGGAATGTAGGCAAAAACGATGGCATCCGGATGGTATTTGCCCGCAGTGGTCAATAATTTAAGCCACATCTGATCCACGCCATACCCCCGGACTGCCAAATTGACAACCCTTACACCCTTATCTCCCAGCATTGCCGAAATTCGGGCAGGATAGTCTTCCTCGCCCGCTTTAACATCATGCCCTGCGGTGACTGAGTCGCCCACAAACAAAATAGTCTTGATATTGTCTAGATTGGACGATGGTTCATATACCCTGACATCGGCTTTGCCCCAACCGTGATAAGCGTCGAGCCCAACTTTTTTTCCATATTGATCAAGTGAAAGCCCGTCTTTTTGGGCATTGTTACGAAACTCCGATAGGTAACGCCAAATTCCGGAATGATTGGCTAAAATCAACTGGACCGTACTTTCTATAATAACGTGGGCCAGTAAGGCCATTAACAGAAACATGGCTAGCCACATTATCCAAGGTTTTACACTCAATTCAGTATTTTTCATCAGTCATCAAATTACAACAAGTTGGCTCAACGGGTGCGATTAAAAGCGCTGCACACAAACTGGGCGTTAGTAAGCGTTCACTCCCCCTGGGAGCGTCACTGCCATTAAGTTAAGATGCATTAAGCGTGAAATCAGCCCTTGACGGAACGCCAAGCCCCAGCTTGGCGCGGTACACCCTGATGCCAAGCTGGGGCTTGGCGTTCCGATAAACGCTTAACTTAATGGCAGTGCCATGGGAGCGTGGGCGTCTCGCCCGCTGAAATAGCGTCCAAGATGGCCGCGCTGCCAGGATAAAGGCAGGGGAGTGAACGCTTGCTTACGTGCGTTAATTGAAATCAAGCTAAGAGTGCAAAGCTTGCCTTGCCAGCATGCCTTGGCAAGCCTCGCACCCCCGTTTCGCTTTTGCCACACCCTTAAGTCAACCCCCCTCAAAATGCCCACGCGGATTGAAGGTCGAAGCATCGGCAAGTGACTGGAACAATTCGCGTTCATGTTCGTCCACCACGGTTGGCACCACAATCTGCACTATCGCGAAAAGATTTCCCGCCCCCCGGTGCGGCATGGGCAAGCCACGGCCTGTAACCCGCAATTGCTGTCCGGAATGGGTTCCTGGCGGAATTTTGAGGCGCACATCCCCCCCCAAGGTAGGCACTTGAACCATGGCACCCAACACTGCTTCCCAAGGCGCTAAAGGGAGTTCAAGGTACAGGTCGTGGCCGCTCACACGGAAAAAGGGATGCGGGTGCAAGTTGATGTTAAGAAACAAGTCTCCGTCAGAGCCTCCATTTTGACCTTTCCCGCCCCGGCCGGAAAGGCGCAGACGCTGCCCATCTGTCGCTCCCTTTGGGATTCGCACCTTAAGGTTTCTAGGCATTTTGCGTAGTCGGCCTTTACCGTCGGACTCGGTCGTGGTCAAGCTGAGTTCCAACTCGGTGCCATGATAAGCCTCTTCCAAGGTGATATGGGCATTGACTTCATAATTCTGCCCAGGCTTGGGGATTTTTGCGCCCCGCCCGACACCGCCAGCCTTTCCAGTGAAAGCAGCGAACAAATCCGAAAGATCAATCCCCTCGTTGGAAAATGGATCGCCACCAAAATGCTGCTCCCAGCCTGGTGGCGGACGGAAATCCTGTCCCTGCTGATAAGTGCCCAATTGGTCGTAGACAGAACGTTTTTCCGGGTCATGAAGGGTCTCGTAAGCCTCAGAGACTTCTTTGAACTTGTCCTCAGCGCCAGGTTCCTTGGACACATCAGGATGATACTTCCTCGCAAGCTTGCGATAGGCCTTCTTGATCTCCTCTGGGCTGGCCTTCCTGCCTAACCCCATGGTCTTGTAATAATCTTTATATTTCATTGTGTTACTAAATATAATCGCAAAGCATGAATAAAGCTTGACCAGATTGTCAAGTTGTTTCAGCAAAGCCCAAGTGGCTGGATCATCTTTCTAATCAGGAAGCTCGATTGAACGACTGGCGGAAACAAATCAGTGCGCCCTTAGCCATCTATTTTACACATCACTGTCATCTCGTTGTTGAACTAAACCGCTTCGCGGCGGATTAACGCTATTCGTTTAATTTCACCCTTATTCAGGACAATAGACGCCATAGGTTATCACAAAAAACTCTAGTTTAACGCATGCTGGAATTCAACCGGGGATTCTCAATACTGACATCACAGCCTGATTTCACATGCTCTGTGATTGGGTCTTATCGGTTAGCACGAAAAGGCTCGATAAAAAAATTATCCATAGTTGTATTTTAAACTCTGGATTTTTTCAGGTATACTAGGGTAATATAAATAGCATTATCCACAACCAACACCTTGGAGCTCCAATGAACGAAAAACTAAATGAATTGTCCGAATTTGAACTAGCCCATCTGATCGATACCGCACAAAAAACCCTTCGCGAGAGGCAACTTGGAAAACGCAAAGAAGTAGCCGCGCAAATTAAGGAATTAGCCGCATCAATTGGATATGCCGTTGAGTTAACCGAAATATCTTCTGAAAAGACTGCAGGAAGTTCTAGAAAAGGTTCTAAAGTGGCTGTTAAATACCGCAACCCTGAGAACCCAAAACATCAATGGACAGGGCGTGGCATGCAACCAAAATGGCTGCGTGAGCTAATTGAGCAAGGTAGAACTTTAGATGAGTTCACTGTTGCGTAAAACCCTGTTTCGGGCGTAACAAATCAAATACCATGCCCGGCTTACGGCTAGGCGCATAGGTTAATGTCAATCTAGGTGTTCCTATGCCTAGATAGGATTCGGTTACAACGACTAGATGACCCTGCGCATTGACGCAGGGCCATCCTGTCGGTCAAATCTATACCAGTAAAAATCCTTTTACATTGGGTTCTGCGTTTTTAATGTAATCTTTTGAGACGCAATTCACTACCCTTCCCATTCAACACAACTTATGTTAAGGAATCCACGATGAAAGCATTTTCCATTTTGGCGGCTGTTGCCATGACCTTGGCATGGTCAGGATGCTCTACCCTGCCCCAAGGTATGGCTCAAACTGGCGGCTTGGGTTTGCCGTCTACCGGATCAATGGCAGGCCAGATTCCAACGTCCGGGTCGTTAGCCGGACAAGCTCCGATGACCAGTGCCGCCGTGGGCGCGGCAAGCAAAAGCGTGACACCGGCGGCAGGCCTTGGGCTCAACCTGACTGACACCCTGGTTCAACAACTGGGGGTTACACCAGCGCAGGCTACTGGCGGGGCTGGCTCCTTATTTTCAACTGCACGACAAGGCATGAGTCCGGCCGATTTCGCTCAAGTCAGCAAGGCCGTGCCGGGAATGGACCAATATTTGGCTGCGGCACCCAGCCAAGCCGCTCCCTCACTCGGTACGGCCGGCCTTATGGGTGCGGCAGGGAGCGCCCTAGGTGGTTCTGGAAGTGCACTAGGAACTGCTGCCTCGCTGGCAGGGTCGTTTCAGAGCCTAGGCTTGAATTCCGGCATGGTGAGCCAATTCATTCCTATTGTTTTGCAATATGTGAATACTACGGGCGGTTCCTCCACCATGGGCTTGCTGCAAAGTGCTTTGTTGCATTAACCGGGCATAACAATACTAAACCACCGGGATACTCTGGATGCGGTCACTATCATTTAATAGGCCGCAAAGTCATGTCAAAAATCAAAATATTCAATTCATTGGCTGATATCGATCCGGACCAATGGAACACACTGGTGGGCGATTACCCATTTTTGCACCATGAATTCCTGATCGCAATCCAAGACAGCGGATGTGTGTCGGCGGAGACTGGTTGGGAGCCTTTATATCTGACCCTATGGCATGGTCAAACCCTAGCCGGTGCGATGCCATTATACTTGAAGAGCCACTCGCGGGGCGAGTTTGTATTCGATCATGGCTGGGCAGACGCATTTGAACGGCACGGCCTCGCTTATTACCCCAAACTAGTATGCGCCGCGCCGTTTACCCCCGTTTCTGGGCCTAGGCTTTTGGCGAACACTCATGGGGACCGGCGGATTTTGGCGGAAGGGGCCATCGATTTAGCGCGGCGAATAGGGGTTTCGTCCCTGCATATACTCTTCCCCAATGAAACCGATTTGGCGGTCATGCGCGAATTGGACTTCATGTTGCGCGAGGGTTTGCAGTTCCATTGGCATAATGCCCGTTACGATAATTTCGATGGATTTTTAGCCGCTTTAAATCATGACAAGCGCAAAAAAATCCGCCAAGAGCGTCGGCACGCCCATCAAGCAGGAATTTCCTTTATATGGTTGAAAGGCAGGGAAATCCAAAACTGGCAAATTGAGTTTTTCTATCACTGCTACGTCAATACTTACCATCAACATTGGTCTTCGCCCTATTTGAATCTGGATTTTTTTCGCCGAATCGCCAAGTCGATGCCAGATAATCTGTTATGGATATTCGCCGTGCGAGGGGACAACCCGGTTGCCTGTGCGATGAATGTACTGGGAGATGATGTCCTTTTTGGACGTTATTGGGGTGCCAAGCAATTCGTCAGTGGCTTGCACTTTGAAACCTGCTATTCTCAAGCTGTGGAATATTGCATTCAGCATGGCATTGCCCGCTTTGAAGGGGGCGCGCAGGGAGTTCATAAAATGGCCCGTGGATTATTGCCATCGCCGACATGGTCCGCACACTGGATTGCCCATTCTGGCTTTGCCAAAGCCATCAACCAGTTTCTTGATGATGAAAAGTCAAATATCGAGCATTACATCGAAGAACTGAATGCCCATACCCCGTTTAAAAAGGCTTGAGCGATGATACTCACGAAAGCTTTAGTGAACAAGCTGAGGAGCGGATCAAAAACCGTAAGACTAAAGTGCAAAGTTGGTTCCTTGATCACAATCTGGTGATGAGTTACTGGGCGACGGCACGAAACGCGCCTACCACCACACAGCCCCAATAAACGCCCTCTACGGGCTTCACAAGGCTTTGGTGAGCTTGCCAAAAGGAAGGCTTGGAGAACTCATGGAAACGCCACTACGACCTTCATCTCGCGCTTCGAGCCGGGTTCGAAGCCATGGGATTGACCCTAAGAGTCCCCGATCAAAAGCTGATTTGCGAGTAGGGATAGTAAAATTTGCGAAAAAACACCATTTTTCCTAGAAATATGCTATTGTGATACAGTTCGCAAGTAGCGAATAGCCAAAAACATACCTCAAAAAACGAGGATGTCTACCAACTTTTTTCTAAGCACAGATTTAGGCCCTTGGAATACATGGGATAAATTTGTTTCATCTGAGGATATTTCCCAATGGGCATTAAATTATACGTCGGCAACCTGTCTTATAGCATGGGCGACAGCGAACTGGAAAAACTTTTCACTGCCTACGGAAGCGTCAGTTCCGCGCAAGTCATCAAAGACCGGGACAATGGCCGCTCCAAAGGCTTTGGTTTTGTGGAAATGGGGACTGGACAGGAAGGACAGGCAGCCATTTCTGCATTGAATGGCAAGGACATTGACGGCCGTCCATTGGTGGTCAATGAGGCACGTCCAAAGGAAGACAAAGGCGGCGGCGGCAGGGGTGGCTTTGGTGGGGGCGGGCGTGGTGATGGTGGTGGACGTGATCGCGGCGGCTATGGCGGCGGACGCAGATAATTTATCACCGCTTGCGGTGACTGTGCAGTGGGTTGCATGGTCTGATGGTTTTCCTCGCATCGCATTGAAAAATCCATTCAGACCATCCTCGCAGAAATTAGTGGGTAGCTTTGTTTCAATTCATGGGCTATCGCTCTACATTGACAAGTAGCTCGGGTAGTATCCGACCATTTTTGGCCGTCGGCAACGTCGGTTCCTAAGAGCCAGGGAGGGCCGATTTCTCTCAATGATCTTGATTAAGTCAATCCCAGCGGAATGTGTAGCCGCCAATAAGCTTCGCACAGGACGAGACCATGGCCCAGCCAAATTATCAATACGAAAAACGCCAAAAAGAATTGGCGAAGAAGAAGAAGAAAGAGGAAAAACTGCAACGCAAAACGTCGGGCAAGGATGAAAAGCCAGACGAGGATATTACCCAGTCAATAGGCGAATCTGAGGAACCCTCGAGTGAGGCCGATGATCAATGAATAGGTGCTGGCAGATACTAATTTATCCGCCAGCCCGTTCTTGAACCGCTGTTTTATCTAAGCCGAGAATGAAGAACCGCAACCGCAGGTAGTGGTTGCATTGGGATTTCGTATCACGAACTGGGAACCCGCGGCATCTTCACGGTAATCAATTTCAGCCCCGTTAAGATATTGTATGCTCATGGAATCAATGAGTACCTTCACCCCGTTTTTTTCCACCTGAGTGTCATCCTCGTTGGCGTTTTCATCAAAAGTGAATCCGTATTGAAACCCGGAACAACCACCCCCTTGAACATAGACACGCAGCATTAAATCCTCGTTGCCTTCCTCTGCGATAAGCTCCCCAACCTTGGTCGCAGCGTTGTCAGTAAAAACAATCGGTTCTTGTATCGTACTCATGATGGGCATCCAGTGGAATTAAAAGCAAAGCCCTAAGTTGAGCTTAAGATGGGTAGATTATGTTGCTAATAAATGCTCAGGTCAAGAAACCTGAATGGCCGGGTGCGATTAAAAGTGATGCGGGAGTGAAAGGCTTGCTTTGCGTTGGCGTGTGCAGGCAAGGCAAGCCTTGCACTCCAAGCGTATTTTGAAACGCCGCCCTATGCGTGTGCATCACTTTTAATTGCACACGAATGGGTTACTAGATTCTTGCAATCCATTTTTATCGTAACGCTCGCCACTTGCGGTGCGCCGTCCATGAAACTTGTCGCTGTAATATGAAGCGATCCCAACCTGCTTTTCCACAGTAATGGCATGGTTTGAATCATTTGTATAGTCGGCCCGGCTTAACGAGCAGAAAGCTGCCAATAAAGAGGCAATGAAGGCTTTCGCAAGCCATTTTTGTCTATGCATCGGTTAGCTCCGTTATATAATAAAAATCACTAAAGTGATTTTTATTATAATCAATGATAGTCGTTTATTAATTTTAATAGATCACTTTTATCTAACGATTAAAAGCGCTAAAGGTTTATTGATGGAAACACAAGATAAAACAAGTCAATCATTCGACGTTTTCCTAAGCCATAATAGCCTAGACAAACCAATAGTTCGGGAGTTGGCTCAAGCATTGAGTGGTCGTGGTCTGCGTGTGTGGGTGGATGAAGAGCAACTTGTGCCAGGCAGAAGCTGGCAGGATAAATTAGAGGATATCATCCAATCAACTCGCTCCGCTGCCGTGCTAGTCGGTCAAGATGGTCTTGGTCCTTGGGAAACTGTGGAAATGCGCACATGTCTATCAGAGTTTGTTAGACGTGGAATGCCCCTAATACCTGTTTTATTGCCCGATGCGCCTAAAAATCTGGAATTACCGCCGTTTCTAAACGGATTTACTAGGATTGATATGAGAAATGGATTAAATGGATTGAACAAGGATGCACTGGACAAAATGGTATGGGGCATCACTGGCGTTAAACCTGTTCGCAAAAATACTGGTTGCTATATCCTATTGACTGAGAGCGACGAGTTTTCTGCAAGAATTTGCAATGAGCTGAGCAAGCAATTAAATAAGGATTTTATCAAAGCACCCGATCCGAAAGACAACGTCGGTGATTACCGACAACATGTTAGGACATTTCTTGACAGTTCCGCCAAGTGGTTAATAACAATTTCGCATGCCGATCAGGTGGATTTTTTTATTGAGGTATTTGAGAGTTTAGATCAAAATGCGGACAAGAAATTTATTTTCTTTGAGTCCGGTCGCGATCTCGTAGAAGCTTGGAGAGAGAGAAAACCCGGTACGCTTCCCCCTATCGTTGTGCTAGAGACAAAGCACGAAGTTGCCGCGAAGCGCTTATTGGAAAACATAAGCAAGTGCCTTCCTAACGGTGTACAAAGAATCGCCGTGGTGATGCTTATTCCGGCGGTATACCCCGGCAACCTGCGTGCCAAGGTATACCAAAGATATTTGGGGGTGGCACTATCCGGGGAGTCGCGCAATATGCCCACATGGATTGACGCAAAGGAGATAGAAGTTTTTAAGTGGCATATAAAAGAATGGCCTAAAGAGGAAAAAGATGTTGAGGTGATCATCTCTCAACATGAGAAATCAATGATGGCTGCCATGGATGCAGATGCTGCGGTTTTTCTTTGTGGAAACGATAAGATTGCGAGGGGTGTGCGATCCGCTCTGGTTAAAAAAAAATCAACTCGAATGATTCGCTCTTCATGGAATGCAAAACCCATTTTAGTCGGGTTCGATGACTTACCAGAGAATCAAGAATACTTTGGGGATAGTGGCTTTACGCTTTTAACGGCAGAAATTAAGTTAGAATTCTGGTGTCAAGATGTCGCAAAGCTCATACACGGTGAGACCGTTATCCCTGAGAGTAATGCTATTTTATCGGTTGCAATCCTCAGGATTTTTCAATAGGACAGCAAAAAGTTGAATCACGATCAAGATCGGATGGATTTTCAAGGTATGTCACAGGAAAAACTTATTGATGCTCTTTTATTAAAGGACTTTCCGTTTTGTGAGCTTATCCGTTATCCGATCTCTGCCATAGAAACAATGGCTTCGCAGCACAACGGGGGCTTCCGGGGTGCATGTTGCGTTGGCTGTCTAGCGTGTTGCGCTGATGCCGTTCATCCTAGCGATTCGAATAACACCCTAGTAATGCTGACACCAAAGCAGTTGCAATCTTTTTTAGACTTTGCGGGTTCGTTGTTCAAGCAAGGTATTGAGATACTCTCCACTGGCCGCCTGAACCTTTTCAGTGCTTCCAACGAACTCGACCATCCTGATGCTTTGAGTTTTCGGCGAATTCTATCAACTTACATATTGCAAAAATACGGGGTGTCACTCGGTCATTTTTCATCGGATGTTGTATTTCATGTGTCTAGATCACAAATTTTCCAACGAAATCTAAGATCGATGGTGGATGATGCCCTACTTTGGGATAACTTGTGCATTGCAATTGACGAGCAGATTCCTTTTCAGAATCAGCGCGAATACATGAAATATCTTGACCAATTGAGAGACACCTGGGAAACCCTAAGACCCGCTCTCCGTTCAGAACTTCCGCATGCTAAACGAGCAAGGAAAAATCAGCCAAGGGTCATATTGAATATGCTTGTCCCTAGTCGAACAAGTTCATTTCGCGGTGAATATAGGCAACTGTTTGAAGGAGGGCCTTTTCGAGCAACAACTTATGAGGAACTAATTCTACGTTATGTAAAACCTTTTGTCGGCGGGTTGGCAAACTTAACATATAAGAAGCCAGTGGGCCACGAATATACGACAGGGTGCGCCAGTCTTGGCGCTGTTGACGGTTCATCCGTATACATCGCGGCAGGCATCTATGCCCAGCAGGGCAGGGCTAAGCATCTTGTTGAATTTACTGAAAGCGGGAGTCAAACGGCTCGGGCCGTCATTCGGACAAAGCTTACACCAATCAATAATAACTCCCTCCAAATTCGTGCGACACTTGCCACCGGTTTTGCCACCGAAGATGAAATTGAGGTAGCAAATTTGCTCAAGCCTAAATGGTTTGATGTTTTAAATACAACAATTATCTCATTTGCCTAACCTACCCCGTCCTGCCAGATTTTACGGTAAGCGCCAAGAGTTTGTCACGAATGTCATCCGTCAACCATTCGCGTTCATATCGCCAAACCCAGTTACTGTCTTTTTTGCTTGGGGTATTCATCCGGGCGCTGGAAGGCAACCCCAAAATATCCTGCATAGGGACGATAGCCATTTTAGCCACCGATGAAAAGGCTAGACTGGTCAAATCCCAATGGATGTTTTCTGAATTGTCAATTTTTAAATACTCTAGGACATTTTCTTGCTGGATTTCTTCCAGGGATTCAAACCATCCCCTTGTAGTGTCGTTGTCATGGGTTCCTGTGTATACGACACAGTTTTCCGTATAGTTATGGGGTAAGTAAACATTTTCTTCGTCAGAGCCAAAGGCAAACTGTAGAATTTTCATCCCCGGTAGATTGAAGTCGTCCCGCAACTGCTCGACTTCAGGGGTTATCACCCCCAAGTCCTCGGCGATGATAGGCAAGTAGCCAAAACGCTCATAAAGGCGTTGAAAAAGAGCCTCCCCTGGCGCGGGAACCCACTCGCCGTTGATAGCAGTTTCCTCGCCATATCTGACACTCCAATACGCTTCAAAACCTCGAAAATGGTCTATCCTAACGGCATCAACATAACCCAAAAGCACAATAAATCGCTGTATCCACCACTCAAAATTATCCTGCTTGAGTTTTTCCCAATTATAAATCGGATTGCCCCATAACTGTCCTGTGGCGCTGAAATAATCGGGAGGCACACCTGCGACGGTAAAAGGCATTCCGGTTTCTTTGTTGACATCGAAATACTCTGGCTTCGCCCAAACTTCGGCACTATCATGCGCGACATAGATTGGCAGGTCGCCGATAATACTAACTTTCTTCTGGTTGGCATAGGCTCGAAGGGCATTGATCTGTAAATGAAATTCAAATTGCAAGAAACTATGGAAATTGATCAGCGCAACATATTTTAACTTCGCCTTTTTGATGGCATCGCGTTTGCGCTTGACCAGTGAAAGGTTCCATTTTACCCATGGCTTGCCGTGATAGTGTTCCTTTAGCGCCATGAATAGCGCAAAGTCTTCAAGCCAGTGGGTATTTAATTCACAAAATTGTTCAAATGCCATTTTTTGGTCGCATGACGCATGATCCCGAAAATTGCGCCAAGCTTTTTTTAATAATGGAAGTTTTTCCGAAATGACCCTCCCATAATCCACCGGAGTTGGATAAGGCGGCAAGGCATTCAGGTCGCTGTCATCCAGCAAGGCTTTATCTCGCAATATTTCTAGGCTGATCAGCAACGGGTTTCCAGCCATAGCGGAAAAGCACATGTAAGGTGAATCGCCATACCCGGTAGGTCCCAACGGGAGAACCTGCCATAGCCGTTGCCCGGATTCGGCAAGGAAATCGACGAAAGAAAAAGCTTCTGGGCCTAGGTCTCCGATGCCAAAACGACTGGGAAGAGAAGTAGGATGCAACAAAATTCCGCTGGATCGAGAAAATGGCATATTAAAATACGTCTAGGTCGTACACAAAACGTGGCGCGTTAATTATCCGCGCCACGAAGTAAAATGGAAGTGATGCTGCGCTTTTTTTTAGCGGGCGAAATGTAACTGTTGACCCAGCGCCTCGGGGGTTACTAGAACCACACCACCCGCACTGACGTAAAAACGCTTTGCATCTTCCTCCAAATCTTCCCCAATCACGGTGTTAGGCTCAATGATGCAACCCTTGTCGATGATTGCTTTGGTAATCCTACAGTGGCGTCCGATATTGACATTGGGCAGGATCACTGAATCCGAAACTTTGCAAAACGAATTCACCCTCACGTTGGAAAACAGTAGGGAACGCCGAACTTCTGAACCCGAGATGATGCATCCGCCTGACACCATGGAATCAACAGCATAGCCCCGGCGATCCTCGTCGTCGAAAACAAACTTTGCAGGCGGGGTCTGCTCCTGGTAAGTCCAAATCGGCCAGTTGGTGTCGTATAGATTGAGTTCAGGATTGACATTGACGAGTTCCATGTTCGCCGACCAGTAACTATCGACTTCGCCCACATCGCGCCAGTAAGCCTGCACACCGCTTTGCGCGTCGCGGAAGGGATAGGCGTATACACGGTAATCCTTGATGACCCTAGGAATAATGTCCTTGCCAAAGTCACGACTAGAACCCGGCATGTCGGCATCCTTTATGAGTTGCTCAAACAGAAATTTAGTGTTGAAAATATAAATACCCATTGAAGCCAAGGCTTGGTCAGGCTGACCCGGCATGGAAGGCGGATTGGACGGTTTTTCCACAAACTCACGAATGCGCTTGTCCCCGTCAATGCCCATGACCCCGAATGACTTGGCTTCCTCCAGCGACACTTCCATACAGCCTATGGTCAAATCGGCCTGTCTTTCCACATGATCGGCTAGCATCAGGCCGTAATCCATCTTGTAAATATGGTCACCGGCCAAAATTAGCAAATATTCTGAACCGCGCTGCCGTAGAATATCTAGATTCTGGTATACGGCATCAGCAGTGCCAGCATACCAAGCATCCTCCGTAACGCGTTGCTGGGCTGGGATAATATCGACAAATTCGCCCAACTCGGCACGCAAAAAGCCCCAACCCTGCTGGATATGCCGAATTAACGAGTCGGCCTTGTACTGTGTCAACACGCCTATCCGGCGAATGCCGGAATTGAGGCAGTTGGACAGGGGGAAGTCAATGATACGGAATTTGCCCCCGAACGGAACCGCCGGTTTGGCGCGCCATTCGGTGAGATTTTGTAAGCGTGAACCTCGCCCACCGGCGAGAATTAGCGCCAGAGTATTCCGGGTCAATACGCTGACAAAACGAGAATGATGGGATTCTGACACGAACAATCTCCTTAAGTGGTTATTATACATACAAGCGGGGTACAAATTTGATAACATGTCCCCAGAATTTACCGGCGATGGCGACTGCCATTCTACTACCAGAGGTCAAATAAAGTGAACTCGAACGAAACACAATTCACAAAAGAACAAAAACCGGGACCAACTGGCCTGGATCCGGAACTTCAAAGAATCGTCGAAGCCCGACACCACGACCCCTTTGCCGTGCTTGGAAGGCATTCTGACCGTGACAAAGAAATCATCCGGGTCATACTGCCATCGGCTGAGTCTGTTCGTATTGGCACCCACGGCCAGCAACTGGAGCGCCTTGCCGGGACAGACCTGTTTCAATATACCGTCCAATCCGGTGACGTAATTGAAGACCACTACAGCCTAGACTGGGTAGACAAATCTGGCAAAAGCTACAATCATGTCGATCCCTACACTTTCCCCCCGCAACTGAAAGATTTCGACATCCACTTGTTCTGTGAGGGCAAGCATTGGCATGCGTATCGTTTCCTTGGCGCCCATCCTCATAGCGTGGATGGCGTGGATGGCTATTTATTCGCCACCTGGGCCCCCAATGCAGAGCGAGTGAGCGTGGTGGGTGATTTCAATAGCTGGGATGGCCGCAGCCATCCCATGCGTGTCCGTGGCGGCAGTGGCGTTTGGGAGTTGTTCATTCCTGGAATCGTTCCTGGATTAAACTACAAACTTGAAATACGCAACCGGCAACACGGTACGATTCACCTAAAAATAGATCCTTATGGGCAACGCTTTGAACTGCGCCCCCAGACATCATCCATCGCCGTCCCCACTGACAATTACTCATGGGGGGACCAAAAATGGCTGGAAGGGCGCAAGAAAAGCGACTGGCTGCATGAACCGCTATCTATCTACGAGATACATCCAGGTTCTTGGCGGCGCGATAGCGAAGGCGGTTTCATTAGCTATCGTGAGTTGGCTGTACAACTGGTCGATTACGTCAAGGAACAGGGTTTCACCCATATTGAATTGATGCCCATCACTGAACATCCCCTAGATGCTTCATGGGGTTACCAGACAACGGGCTACTTCGCGCCAACCGCCCGCTTTGGCGAACCCGACGATTTCCGCTACTTTGTCGATTATTGCCATAGCCATGGCATTGGTGTCATTCTCGATTGGGTACCCGCCCACTTCCCCAAAGATGCACACGGACTGGCTCGCTTTGACGGCACTGCGATGTATGAGCACGAAGACCCTAGGTTGGGCGAACACCGCGATTGGGGTACCTTGATTTACAACTTCGGACGCAACGAAGTAAAAAACTTTCTGATTGCGAGCGCTGTTTTTTGGCTGGAAGAATTCCACATTGATGGCCTGCGCGTCGATGCCGTTGCCTCCATGCTCTATTTGGATTATTCACGCAATCCTGGCGACTGGATACCCAACAAATATGGCGGCAACGAAAACCTGGAAGCCATCGCCTTCCTGCGTGAGCTCAATACGGTCACTCACCAATTGCATCCCGGCACAATGATCATGGCGGAGGAGTCTACCGCATGGCCGCAAGTAACCCGGCCTACATGGACGGGTGGCTTGGGCTTCACGATGAAATGGAACATGGGTTGGATGCACGACACCTTGCAATATTTCAGCAAAGACCCTATTCACCGACACTACCATCACGACCAACTTACCTTCGGCTTGCTCTACGCCTTCACCGAAAATTTCATACTCCCTTTCTCCCACGACGAAGTGGTGCATGGCAAAGGCTCCTTGTTGGCTAGGATGCCCGGTGACGAGTGGCGCAAGTTTGCAAACCTTAGGCTGCTCTACACCCTAATGTTCACTTATCCCGGCAAGAAATTGCTGTTCATGGGTTGCGAATTTGGTCAGGGGACAGAATGGAGCCATGAGCAGACACTCGACTGGTATGTATTGGAATACCCGCTGCACCGTGGCGTAAAAAAACTGCAATCCGATATTAACCGACTTTATAACGAAAACAAGGCACTCCACCGGTACGATTTCGATCCAAAAGGATTCGAATGGATCGATTGCCACGATGCACCTCAATCGGTATTGAGTTATCTGCGTCGCGCCGGTGACGAGTTTGCAGTTGTCATCCTAAACTTTACACCCGTTCCGCGACCAAATTACCGGATAGGCGTTCCTGAACCGGGTGTCTATTTGGAAGTGTTCAACTCGGATTCCGAATATTACGGCGGCAGCAATACCGGGAACTGGGAGTTGAAAGCAGAGGAAAAGGAATGGATGGGGCGTCCCTATTCGATTGTATTGACCCTTCCGCCCTTGGCGGGCATTGTTCTTGCTCTCAAGCCGGAAGCCAAAAAAGTGGTTCCCGAACTGACCGAAACGGCACACGAAACGGGCGAGACACTCACTATAGCCCCACAAAGTGAAATTGAAGAATCCGGTTCGGAAACCAAAGCATGAAAAAAATCCTCTTCGCCACCAGCGAAGCCTTCCCACTGATTAAAACCGGCGGGCTGGCCGATGTGTCGGGTAGCCTGCCAATAGCCTTGAATGCATTGGGCCATGATGTCCGCATTCTGATGCCCGCTTATGCCGATCTGCTTGCCGGTTTGAGCAATTTGCCTAGCAAACGGATCAACCAAACTGGCGGGATGGTCGAAATCTTCGAAACCATGTTGCCGGGTACAACAGTCCCGGTTTGGCTGGTATCCCATGAAGGGGCTTTTGACCGCACGGGGAATCCGTACCTGGCAGAGAACGGCAAGCCTTGGATCGACAATGCCGAGCGCTTCGCATTGTTATGCCGGGTCGGGGTGGAAGTCGCCATGAACCGCATCGGATTCGGCTGGAAGCCTGAAATAGTCCATTGCAATGACTGGCAAACTGGCTTGATTCCGGCTCTGCTGGAAGACGAAGTGGACCGCCCCGCCACGGTTTACACCATCCATAATCTTGCTTATCAAGGACTCTTTCCGAAGGAATTATTCCAAAAGCTCGGCCTACCGCAACGGTTTTGGTCTCACAATTCGCTAGAATTCTATGATCAACTCTGTTTCACCAAGGGGGGCTTGGTTTACGCTGACAGAATCAACACTGTCAGCCCAAATTACGCCGTTGAAATCCAAGGCAAGGAATTCGGCTGTGGCATGGAAGGACTCTTGAAACAGCGAAAAGACCGACTCAGTGGCATCATCAACGGCATAGACGAAGATGCCTGGAACCCTGCCACTGACCCTCTCATCCCCAATACTTTCGATCTCAGCGACATGACGGGCAAGCAGAAAAACAAGTTTGCCCTGCAAAAACACTTCAACCTTAGCGTTGGCAACAATGTGGCGGTACTTGCCATGGTTGGCAGGACTGTACAGCAAAAGGGCATTGATCTGGTCATTGAGGCTATGCCCAAGCTCATGGAGATGCCTTTGCAATTGGTGATCCTCGGCAGCGGGGAAAAAAAATACGAACAAACCCTTAAGCACTGGCAAACGCTTTACCCGGATCGGATTGCTCTGAAACTTGGCTATGACGAAGCTTTGGCCCATCTCATCGAAGCTGGCTCCGACCTGTTTCTTATGCCATCCCGCTTCGAACCCTGTGGACTCAACCAAATGTACAGCCAACGTTACGGCACTGTGCCAATAGTACGTTGCGTGGGTGGCTTGGCTGATACGGTGGAAGACACGACCCCCGCCAATTTGGAGATAGGCACGGCAAGCGGCGTGGTCTTCCATGAAACTTCGGTGGAAGCCCTGCTTGCCGCAACCCTATGGGCTTTGGACCTGTTCAACAAGAAACCGCAGTGGAAAAAAATCCAAAGGGCTGGTATGCAAAAAGATTTTTCTTGGAAACAAAGTGCCAGGAAATATCTTGATTTGTATAATTTAGCCTTGCAGGATCGGCATTGAAACTGTAATGACCAACCCTCGATGCATCCGCGCTGGTGCGAGAGATCTTCACAAGGGGGCAGCCAAAGCCCCCTGAGTTTTGCTGAAACGAGAGATCAGGCTATGAGAAAAAAATTTCCCAGGGAAGTATTGCATTCAAAGGCGGAATGGAAGAAAGTGAATATCAACATGCATGGAGAATTGGAACCTCCGCTGCTGGAACTTAGTTACCTTAAGGGTGCCACCCATAGCGCCAAGTCGTTTGAACTTCCCGACAACCTAAGGTCGGTGAGCTCCCAAGAAATTAAAGAGTTCATCGGGAATCACAAAATCACCAAAATCATGCTTTCCGGCCACTTTGAGAATCCGGGTAGCGACAGTCCCCATGGTTTTATCGAGTACGAAATTGATGACGGGGGAATGGATATTATCCTTTACCGCGTGAATGGCGAACCTGCAACCAAGCATGTCACCATCAAGATTGAGGAAGTCCACCACTTCAACAACCACGAAAACAAATGGGTTTACAACGAGTTGGAAGACCTGATCGAGACAGCCGGACTGATCAAAAGGAAAGTGGCAGCAGCGGTGGCTTAGGTGTGCGGATAAGATTAAGTATAATTAAAACTATAAGGCCTAAAAGGCCACACTGAGGAGGTTAGCACTATGTCAGATACAACCGGCGTTGACCGCCGCAAGTTCCTTCAACTGGCCGGATTAAGCGCACTGAGTGCGGTGGCCCCCTCAAACTGGCTATACGCTGCAAGCAATGCACGATATGCCAAGGACGCATCGCCTGATTTCCATCCGAACGTGGAAATTGAAATCACCGCCGTAGCCACCGAGGCACCAATTTTACCAGGCAAGCCGACCCGCGTTTGGAAATACGAGGGCAAGCTGCTAAGCGGGCCTGAAGGAACTATCGCGCAGTTGCCGGGGACGCATTTAGGCGCGGTGTTCTTCTTGGAAAGAGGCCAGAAGGTTCGTTTTTATTTCAAAAATGACCTGCCCGAGGCCAACATTATCCACTGGCATGGGCTGCATGTTCCGCAAGTCATGGATGGCCACCCCATGTACGACGTGCCGGCCGGTAGCGGCTACGTCTATGAATTCCAGGTTGACAACCCTGCCGGCACCTACATGTATCATGCCCATACCCATGAGAAGACCGGACAGCAGGTCTATAAAGGCTTGGCAGGGCTGATTATCGTCTCAGACCCGGATGAAAAGACCCTCAACCTCCCTAGGGGGGAATTTGACCAGCCCATCGTGTTGCAAGACCGTAGTTTTGATGCAGACAATCAACTGGTTTATGTGCAAAACATGCGCGAACGCCACATGGGCTTCCTTGGCGACGAAATGATTGTCAATGGCAAGCGTCATTTTGTGTTGCCTGTGGCGACCCGCCCCTATCGTTTGCGCGTGTTGAACGGTTCCAACTCCCGACTCTACAAGCTCGGCTGGGATGACGGCACCCCCCTGACGGTGATTGCCACCGACGGCCATTTGCTTGAGAAGCCGGTGACACGGCAGTTCGTCATGTTAGCCCCAGGCGAACGCATTGAGCTTTGGGCCGATTTTTCCGGGCGTAAAGTTGGCACTGAAATAGTGCTGAAAAGTCTGCCCTTCTCAGGCGCGATGCCTGGTCATGGAGAAGGCGGCATGATGGGCGGCATGAACCACGGCGACGGCAAAGCCCCGCAGGGCGGCGGCATGATGGGCATGATGAACCACGGTGACGGCAAAGCCCCGCAGGGCGGCGGCATGATGGGCATGATGAACCACGGCGACGGCAAAGCCCCGCAGGGCGGCGGCATGATGGGCATGATGAACCACGGCGACGGCAAAGCCCCGCAAGGCGGCGGCATGATGGGCATGATGAACCACGGCGACGGCAAAGCCCCGCAGGGCGGCGGCATGATGGATCATAAAGCCGAATCGCCGACCCAAAGTGAAGAAAATGGAGAAGGTGAGCATGGCGGCATGGGTATGATGTCCACCTCCAAACTTCCTCAAGGCTCCGAATATGCCCTATTGAAAGTCCGCATCATGCGCGAAGAAAACGTCTCCCTGCCTTTGCCGCAACGTTTGGCTAGGGATGAGCGATATGAGCGCAGCCAAGCCGAAAACCCCAACCAACCGCGCAGCATCAAAATTTCCATGATGCGGATGAAATGGCTGCTCAACGGCAGGGAATTCGAGATGACTGCGGCAAGCCCGGAAGAAACCGTCAAGATGAACACGATGCAAGTCATCGAGTTCGACAACGGCTATACACAAACCATGGGCATGATGTCCGGCCTACCTCATCCGATGCACATCCACGGCCAGCAGTTCCAGATTATCGAGCGGGTCATCAGGGAAGATAGGCGCAAGGACTACGAAACCGTCAACAAGGGGTTTGTCGATGACGGATGGAAAGATGTCGTGTTGGTCATGCCCGGCGAGAAAGTCACCCTGCTGAAACGCTTTGACGACTACAAGGGGTTGTTCCTTTATCACTGCCACAACCTCGAACATGAGGAGATGGGGATGATGAGGAATTTTAATGTCGTTTAAAATTCAGCACGGGGTAGAACCCCGTGTAGAATTTTAGATGGGGGAACAAGGGGCGATAAAGCACCGTCTTTTCGGCATGGATGCCGAAATCCAGGCCATGGATGGTAACTTGCTGGTTGCGAAATTGTTTGGTCTGAGCAAAAAATCCCGTCATTCCGGCAGGGATCGCCGGAATCCAGATTGCAGGGATGCCAACAATCCACGCCATCCATATGTAGGGGCGGGTTCCTAACCCGCCCTTACATGGCTGTCCACCTGCCAGAAAGACGATATTTTTGTCGGCTTGATGGCTTTGGTTCTGGAGCCTTGTAACGATAAATTGAGCCACGCTAACGGACCTAGAGCCTTGCCAGCCAATCTGACTTAGAGTAGCCTTTTGCAAATCCACACCGGGAGTATCTGAGCTTGCCCTAATGAGCATCCCCACACTACATGAAGCCGACCGTTTCGCATGGCTCGAACAGCAAACGCATTTGTTGAAATCCGGCGAGCTTGACGGGCTGGACATCACGCACCTGATTAAAGAACTAGAGTCAGAAATGGGCAACGAACGGCGGGAACTTTACCGGCGCTTGCGTGTGCTGGTCGCACATCTGCTGAAATGGCAGTTCCAACCCGAAGGCCGATCCAATAGCTGGAAAGGCACGATCCGCACTCAACGCAACGATATTGCCCGTTTGTTCAAAGAAACGCCTAGCCTGCGCCGCTTCCTTGCCGAGGAATTGGCCGAAGCTTACCCCGAAGCCATGGAATGGGCGGCGGATGAAACGGGTTTGTTGGACGACAGTTTTCCCATCGAATGCCCGTACACACACGATGAAATCTTAAGCCGGGATTTTTGGCCTTGATATATATAAATACAGCATTATCAATATCACACGTTACTGGATAAATTTTTTATTTTTAGGATTTTTATTGAATTAATCGTAATCATTATTTTTGCTTTCCCCCTTCTATTAAGATGTTTGCATTTTACAATGAAGAAATGATGCCATGACTTGGTTAGAACCAATATCAACCGCAGTTACGGCTGCCGAACTTGCCCAGACGTTGGCTGGCTCCGCTTCCTCTGTGCGCAGAATTGCAACCCGTATTTGGAATCTCATTCAAAATGGTCGGATAGTGATACCGGTATTTGGAGCGGGAGGGGCAGGCAAATCGACCATTGCGCGTCTCATGAGCGGAACCGACCCGCTTGATGTTGCCCTTGCCTATGACGAATCTTGGCAGATCGAACGTCAGCAATTGCCCGGAACTATTCCCGGTCAAATTCTGGTCGCGCCTGGACAGCTTGAGCGAATTGATCGAAGCTGGCCCTTACTTATTGAAGAGATATCTGCAGGGCGTGCGCCCCTAATCTTGAATATTGTCTCGTTTGGGTTGCACTCATTCTCCATCCCCAGTTACACAGAGTTGGATGTTTATACATCAGGACAGACACCCGCGCAATTCATGACCGTATATTCCAGCAGCCGTCGGGCAATTGAATTCAAACTGTTTGCTGATCTGTTGTCAGCACTACGTCATGTCAATCATCCGCTATGTATCGTTACCGTCGTAAACAAGCAAGATCTCTGGTGGAATGAACGGCGGAATGTTAGAGAATACTATAGCAGTGGAAACTATGGAAAGTGTTTGGCGGAGTTCGTGTCCGAAGTTGGAGGCCGTGGTATCCAGCACGAGTTCATTCCGATATCCTCTGTCGTTACTAATTTAACGACACAAAACAACGAAATTTTGGCATCTACATGTGCGGGTTACGATCAGGCAATTCATCTTCGCCATCTTCATGCGTTGTTCAATAAGATGGAAGCAGTGATGCAGGAGGCAATTCATTGATTACAGGCACAATTGAAGCGACTCGGGAAGACCTAAATAAGGTCATGAAATTGCTTAATGAATACACCGATAAGTTAAGAGCTATTTGCGAAGAACACGAAGTAAGTCGATTTCGTCGATTACAGATGATGTCAATGAGTATGATAGTACTCATGTCAGTGGTGGCATCGTCAATGTTATTCGCACTCCGCGATCACGGACCTTTCAGTAGTTTCACGCTCCCATTGCTGGTACTTGTAGTTGGAGTTACTGCCTCTTCGTTTTTCTTTCTAACGACAACGATGACATCCCGCCGATTTCGGTACTCTTTCCAAGCAAAGCAGATAGCATTGACAGTGCAAAAACTGATCAGTCTTGCGTCTCAATACAGTGAACATAGTGCGAGCAAAATTTCGGATAAGTTTGAATTTGATCTGCGAGTAGCCGAAGCGGAGGCTGCACTTCATATGTACGAAGAAGTGTTCAATCGCCGCGAGTCACCCGAAAGATCAAAATAGCTGACCTAAGAACAATACCTTCGCCAAATATTACACTGCCTTTGCATGAATTTGGCTGGTTCCTAAGCTCCGGCTTGGGAACCCTTACCTTGCAAGCTCCTGCTTGGCCGTTCTTTGGGAAGCTGGAGCTTCAAAAGCCGCATTCCCAAGCAGGAGCTTGGGAACGAGCAAACAGATGCACTCTGTCACCAAGGGCATGAAAAAAAGGGTGATAAGTTCGTTTTGCATCAGGCACTTGTAAAACTGGCTGGTTACCGTCCATGGCCTGGATTTCGGCATCCCTGCCGAAATGACGGGTTTTGTTGGTTTGGCTTGACTCGTGTGTAACGATGAGAACCTCGCGGATCGGGATTTGTAATCCCGACACGGACGTTTTGTGCAGGGTTCGCAGCCCTTCGTCATGCACGAAATATCGCGGAAGGGATGACATATCACGACCAGCTTGGCACCGTACACTTTATCCAATTTTGTAGTGAATAGGAACTGCTTTCGGTATTACAGCGTTTTCATGTTTATAAACTCCCCAAAAATGAATATTCAAAAAAACTCTGATTTAGAAGAATATCCAGCACAACCATACACCTTATCAAGTAACCATTTGATGTTGAAAACGCTGTAAAACATGACCAACCTCAACACCGATTATTTTTCCCGTTGCATTGCGGCCTTGGAACAAGCCTATGATGGGTTGAACCAACAGCCTGCTGACAGTCTGTTATATGATATTTACCGGGCGGCTTGTGTAAAGGAATTTGAAATTATTCTGGAGCAAACCGGCAAGTTGTTGAAAAAATGCCTGAAGCCTTACTTTGCATCTAACAAACAAGTGGACCAATTGGTGTTCAAAGAAATTTTTCGTCATGCCGCCAAGCATGGCCTGATTAGCTTGGAAGAGGCGGAGCGCTGGTTAGCCTATCGTGACAATCGCAATGACACCGCGCATGATTACGGCGCAAGCTTTGCCGACGAAACCTTGGTGTTATTGCCGCAATTCATCATTGATGCACGTCGTTTGAACGAGGTCATCGACAATCAGCCATGACCCAAGACAGCCTATTTTTGCGTGATAAGGACAGACAAAAATTACTGGATTTATTGGATCAATATATACCGAGCGTGGACGCATGGGCTTATGGCTCACGGGTCAATGGCGAGGCTCACGATGCCAGCGATTTGGACCTTGTGTTGCGTAGCGCCGATTTAAGCCCGATCCCGATAGAACAGTTAGTGGACTTTTTGGATGCCTTGCGCGAATCGACCATACCCATCATTGTGGAGGCACGCGACTGGGCAAGACTGCCCACCTCTTTTCATCAGCAAATTATGAAAAAATATGTCGTGCTTAAAAAAGGCTGAAGGGATGCACACTTCCTCCCCCTTTGCAAAAGGGGGATCGAGGGGGATTTATCAATAGCTTACTTACAACCAATCCCCCAGAAATCCCCCTAGCCCCCCTTTTGCAAAGGGGGGTACAATAATCATAGGTGGTGAGGCAAACCCCCGTCACGCTTCTTAATTTCCCCGTTTGGCAGTAAAATTAAAGGCTAGTGTTCTCTATTGGAAATTCCCGTGACTGCAACCCCCCCTATCCATTTCCCGCCCGAATGGGCGGAACAATCTGCCGTTCTGATAGCTTGGCCCCATGGCGAGGGCGAATTTAGCCCTTGGCTGGCCGATGTTGAAGCCAGCTACGAATCCATCGCATTAGCCATTGCCAAACGGGAAAGGCTAATCATCGCCTGTAGGGATGAAGCCCTTCAGCAACATGTGACAAAAAAATTGTCCACAAAGCTTGATTCAATAAGCTTTGCAGTCATTCCTTACGACCTCGAATGGGTGCGCGACACCGCCCCGCTCACCGTGGAAGTCGGCCAAGGGCCCAAGTTGTTGGATTTCCGCTTCAACAGTTGGGGCAACAAGTACGAGCATGGGAACGACGCCCGGCTAGCGAAGAATCTGTACGATACGCGCGTATTAGGCAAAACCCCCATGGAATCGGTTGATTTTGTTTTGGAAGGGGGCAGTCTGGAAACCGACGGCGAAGGCACTCTGCTCACGACCGCCCGTTGCCTGCTCAATCCCAATCGTAATCCCAGTTTTAGCCAAGCCCAGATTGAAGATCAGTTGAAAAACTTTTTTGGCTTGAACCGAGTGCTGTGGCTATATCATGGACACACCGAAGGTGACGACACCGATGCCCATGTAGACACCTTGGCGCGATTCTGTTCTACAGGCACTATTTGCTACACCACCTCCGACAACCCGCAAGATGCCATTTATGCAGGGCTTAAAGCCATGGAAAATGAATTGCAGGCACTGAAAACCACTGACGGGAAACCTTACAAGCTGGTTCCTTTACCCGTTCCAGAGCCCATCTTCAGCGAAGAAGGCGACCGTTTGCCTGCCACTTATGCCAATTTCCTAATTATCAATGGCGCGGTGTTGGTTCCGCTTTACGACGACCCGGCTGACGCATACGCCTTCTGTCGTCTATCGGAATTATTTCCTGACCGGGACATAATCGGCATCCCTTCGACCCCATTGATTCGTCAATATGGGAGCATCCACTGCATGACCATGCAATTCCCAAAATCCGTCAATGCGGGCTGAAACATGAAAAAGAGCCTCAGCGTCGCCCTCGTCCAGCAAAGCTGTGGCGCAACGCGAAAAACCAATCTAGCGGAGTCGGTCAAGCACATCAGACTAGCCAAACAGCAGGGGGCGGAATTGATTTTATTGCCAGAACTGCATCTAGGACCCTATTTTTGCCAAGTGGAAGACACCGCCAGCTTCGACTTAGCCGAACCGATTCCCGGCCCGAGTTGCGAAGAACTGAGTCATTTGGCCAAGGAACTGGGCGTGGTCATCGTTGCATCATTATTTGAGCGCCGTGCGCCAGGACTCTACCACAACACCGCCGTCGTGCTGGAAACAGACGGAAGTATCGCCGGAAAATACCGCAAGATGCATATTCCCGACGATCCCGGCTATTATGAAAAGTTTTATTTCACCCCCGGCGACATTGGCTTCCGACCCATCAATACCTCGGTGGGAAAATTGGGAATTTTGGTCTGTTGGGATCAATGGTATCCTGAAGCGGCAAGGCTGATGGCTTTGGCCGGGGCAGACCTGTTACTCTATCCAACAGCAATAGGCTGGAATCTCGATGACACGGAAGCAGAGCAGCAACGTCAGCTAGATGCTTGGATCACCATCCAGCGCAGCCATGCCGTAGCCAACGGTTTGCCGGTGTTGTCCTGCAACCGCATCGGCCACGAAACCGACCCCAGCGCTAATGGCCGGGGTATACAGTTTTGGGGCAATAGCTTCATAGTCGGGCCACAAGGGGAATTCCTAGCCCATGCCGATGCCCAAGAATGTAAAGTAATCATTGTGGAACTAGACCTTCGGCATTCGGAGGATGTGCGTAGGATATGGCCTTTCCTGCGTGACAGGCGCATCGACGAATATGGTGGCTTGGTTAAAAGGTTTTTGGATTAGCAACATTAAGTCAAATTCCCCTCTACACTGTGGGAGAGGGTTAGGCGAGGGCAATAAAAAAACATTATGAATAAACGAAAATTCGAACGCGACCCAGATGACAGGATAATAACCGGTGTATGTGGAGGCTTGGCTCGCTACTTTGGTGTTAGTTCAAGGCTTATCCGGTTTCTGTTTTTCATCTCAGTTTTTTTCAGTTTCAGCCTCACCTTCTGGATTTATATCCTATTTTGGTTGATCGCGCCGATGCGACACTCCATCCGCGAAAAACTGTCTAGGGAACTGCGAAAAAAAGCCCGCAATCTGGATAGGCTGGTCAAAGATGCCCGTGAACGTGCCAGCCCTGGGTTGTCTGAAAAACTGCTTAACATACAGGAACTCATCGAGCCTTTGCTTCCCGAGCTTGAGAGCCGCACACTTAACCGCGAACCGGAGTTGCGTCCCGTGTATGAAGCAGCCTTCGTGCATTTACCCGACCTGTTGGAAAACTTCCTGCGTTTGCCGGCAAATTATGCAAAAGCAACGCCCATCAACGGTGTAAAGACAGCGCAAAGTCAATTGACCGATGAATTGCAACAACTGGAGCGGACTCTTGCCAATGTCACCAAAGGGCGATACGGTCAAAAATTTGCCAAATCCGCTGATGCCCTGGACAGCCTTAGCGCCCGCTTCGAAGACGATCCGACCACACCCTACAGGCTGAAATTGGAATCCCTGCAAGGCCGGGTCGCAGGGCGGCTGGATCCGGAAGCAACAGCAAAGATCGAAAGCATCAAGAACTCCCTGCTGGCCGCATTAAACCGGTTGATACAAACCGTCGATGGGTCTGACCCCAATCTATACAACGTCAAGCAGATTGCACTGGAGTACCTGCCTAACACGGTGGATAAATACTTAGCCTTGCCACAGGGCTTGGCCGATAACGAGCCATTGTCGTTAGGCAAAACGGCACAAGCGGCTTTTCATGAACAGTTGGACCTACTTGATGGCACGTTGACACGGATGGTAACCAGCCTATACCAAGAAGATGCCCAAGGCTTGTTAATCAATGGGCATTTTCTGCGTGACAAGTTCATCGACGGGCAACTTGAGTGGATGGGAAAGTAGGGGCGGGTTCCAAACCCGCCTGTTGCCACGAAAGAACGGTGTGCGTGTAGGGTACGCTGTGCGTACCTCCCGGAATTTGGATGGTACGCACAGCGTACCCTACGGTTTGGCTTTCATCGTCCCGGGTGCAAACGAAATTGCATGATTGTTGGGCGATACAAAAAGGCATTAATTTAATAGCATTGAGGGTGGTGGCTGTCTAATGAGCTTGCGTTCCTTGAGTCATCTATCATCCCTGGAAATCTGTGCAGGTGCCGGCGGCCAAGCATTGGGTTTGGAACTGGCTGGCTTTGACCACGAAGCCCTTGTTGAAATCGAACCGCCGGCCTGTGCGACCCTGCGCCTGAACCGTCCAGGCTGGAATGTGATTGAAGGCGATTTACGGTTGTTTGATGGCAAGCCTTTCAGAGGCATAGACCTGCTGGCCGGCGGTGTACCCTGTCCGCCGTTTTCAAAAGCGGGTAAGCAACTGGGTTCCGGTGACGAGCGGGATTTGTTTCCAGAGGCTATCCGCCTAGTCGATGAATGTCGGCCACGGGCGGTGATGCTGGAAAATGTGCGGGGCTTATTGGACGCTGTATTTGGCGACTACCGGAACAAAGTCGAAAAACAATTAAAAAAATTAGGCTACCAACCGGGCTGGAAACTGCTGAACGCCTGCGACTATGGGGTTTCGCAACTGCGACCTAGAGTTGTTTTCGTCGGCATCCGCAAAGACCTGGCCGGCCAGTTTGAATGGCCGGAACCGCTCAGGATACAGCCGCCAACCGTCGGCGAACTGCTCTACGATCTAATGAAAATGAATGGTTGGCAGGGTGCCGAGCGCTGGCGCAAACAAGCCAATATGATCGCCCCCACGTTAGTGGGTGGCTCAAAGAAGCATGGTGGCCCGGACCTAGGCCCGACTCGCGCCCGGCAAGCTTGGGCCATGCTCGGCGTTGACGGACTTGGGCTGTGGGACGATGCCCCGCCGCGTGATTTCGTCGGAATGCCGCGCCTGACCACCCGCATGACCGCCCGCATTCAAGGCTTCCCGGATGATTGGCAGTTCTTCGGCAAAAAAACCCCGGTTTACCGACAAATCGGCAACGCCTTTCCGGCCCCGGTAGCCGCCGCCGTGGCAGGCAAAATATTAGCCGCCCTGACGGTTAGGCGCAGTTTCAAGGCAGCGTAGTCTATTCTCATTAAGGTGTATTCCAGAAATGAACATACCAGCCCCCCCTTTGCAAAAGGGGCTAAACATTCTTGGAAATCGCCTAATCTGACAGTTGGAATGACTGTATCGTTCACTTTCCATAATGATTTGCTCTTAACGTTGCGTCGTTGCGCCGTTGCGTGAGGACTTCTTTTCCCTTTGTCGCAGTGCGGTGTCATTCAATGGGCGAAGATTTTTTGTCTCACGCAACTGCGCAACGACGCAACGTAAAAGCGCAGTGGCAATGGGCGGCTTGACGGGCTTGACCGGTTTATTCCGCCGCAAACGCTCGCTTTGACGACAAGGGAGCAATAGCTTACCGACGGATTGCACATTACCGCGTTGCTTAACATCAGTGAATACAATGACATTATTAACCTTCCCACAAGTCATTACCGAATTTGCCCTAGCCCGCAAAGCATTCCACAAGGAATTGTTGGAAACCGTCTTGACCCTCAACGCCGCCGGGGTCGCCAGCAACGCCGACAAAGACAACCGGGCCAGCGTGGCAATTGCGGCTGGCATTGCCCGCTTGCTCGAAGCAGAAACCCAGGCCGAACGGCTGGCCGGGCAAACCTCCGGCAACCGATTCGAGGATGCTTGCGCGGCTTTCGTCCGCAACACCTTCTGCAAGCTGACCCACCTACGCCCTGGGTTATGGGATATCCATCAGGTCACCGGGCGCAACCGTCTCGAAATTGCCAAATACGAGCAATTCGCCCATTTGGTCGCGTTGGACGAGGCAGCCAAGGCCAACCCGGCCTTGGCCGCCGCATTGGGCAGCGACTACACCATCACGCCGGATGTCGTCGTCGTCCGCCACACCGAACCGGACGAAACCATCAACGCGACAGCCCCCTTGGTCGATGGTCAAGTCTCGCGCCATGCCAGCTTGCGCAGTGCCAACGGCGGCGGGCCGCTGCTCCATGCCAGCATTTCCTGCAAGTGGACCATCCGCAGCGACCGCGCCCAAAACGCCCGATCCGAAGCCTTGAACCTGATCCGCAACCGCAAGGGCCATCTGCCCCATATCATGGTGGTGACGGCAGAACCCACCCCCTCACGCCTCGCCTCGATAGCTCTAGGAACCGGCGACATAGACTGCGTTTACCATTTTGCGTTGTATGAACTGCAAGAATCCCTGCAATGTTTGAACATGGACGATGCCGCCGATATGTTGGCGGTGATGGTGGATGGCAAGCGGCTCAAAGACATCTCCGATTTGCCGCTGGATTTAGCGGTTTGAAAAGAAGGTTTCACGCACTCAATAAAACGCGATCATCTTCGATTCAACAGTTAAAATGACCCTGCCTTAAACATTATGGGAAAAGCCCGATGCCTTACCTGAAAATTCAAATTAACCAACCTATAAGCCAGGAAAAATCCAAAGCGCTGATGGTTGCGGCTTCAAAACAATTGTCGATTGACTTGGATAAACCGGAGCGTTATCTGATGGTTGAATTGACAACAAATCCGACAATGCTGTTAGGTGGAACGGACAACCCGGCGGCTTATCTGGAATTGAAAAGCATAAACCTGCCCGTTGGACAAACCAAAAACCTGTCACAATCTTTGACTTTACTGCTGGAAGACGAATTGGAGATATTGCCATCTCGCATTTATATCGAGTTTTCCGATGTGAAGGGGGGCTTCTGGGGTTGGAACGGTTCGACTTTTTGACAGGGGGACTTTTATCGACCACCAAGAGGGAAGTGCTGAGGTCGGCATGAATTGGAAGCAATGTAAGCGTTCACTCCCCTGCCTTTTCATGGGAGCGCGGCCATCTTGGCCGCAATTCTGGCGGACGGGATGCCCTCGCTCCCAGGGGGAGTGAACGCTTACGAAGCAATGATGAAAAGTTGTAACACAATTTTCATCTATCTTGTATATGCTTACCCCAAACTGCCGCATATCCCATGCCTTGGCTGTGACACGCAGAAATATAGATGAAAAGCAATTATTATCGAACCATCTGGATTTCCGATTTGCACATCGGTTCCACACAATGCCAAGCCGATGTTTTGCTGGATTTCCTTAAGTACAACGAGAGCGAAAAGCTTTATCTAGTCGGTGATATTATCGACTTTTGGTCGCTTTCCAAAAAAGTTTATTGGCCTAGGGATCACAACACCGTCATTCAAAAGATTCTGCGCAAAGCGCGGCATGGAACCCAGGTGATCTACGTTCCTGGCAACCATGACGAAAACATCAGAGATTACGACAACTATGTTTTTGGCGATATCATCGTTAAAAACCGGGATGTGCATACGACCGTATTGGGTCAGAGATTCCTGATTGTCCATGGTGACGAGTATGACACAATTGCCAAATACCACCAGTGGATAGCAAAACTTGGAAGCAAGGGCTATGACCTATTGCTTGACATTAATCGTTTGCTAAGGTTGGCCAGGCGATTTTTTGGCATACAGTCACAATTCTCCCTCGCCGCTTTTGTAAAGTTTAAAGTCAAAAATGCCGTCCAGTTTATTTCCGATTATGAGGAAAGCATTGTCAATACTTTAAAAGATGGACAATTGGACGGTGTCATATGCGGTCATATACACCATGCTGAAATCAAGGATATAGATGGATTCCTATATGTGAACACTGGCGATTTCGTGGAGAGTTGCAGTGCGATTGTGGAACATCAAGATGGCAGTCTTGAGCTTGTGAGGTGGCATAAAGCTGGGTTGGAATTGTCAGAGGACGTGGTTCCGCTCGAAGCCTGATTGACTCATGTTACGCACAGACTGCGGTTCTGTGGTCGGCAATGGGTTGCCGACCTATAGCGCTTTGATTTGGAGTGTCAAGGCTTGCCTTGACAGGCAAAGCGAGCTTTGCCACTCCATGCGTAACATCAGAGATTCAGGTGAATTGGCTCGGCATCTGCTAAGGATGACCCCAATACTGTTGAATTAAGGAGTAGGTCGGCATCCCTATGCCGACTGGGTACACGGTTTGTCTCGGCGGCAAAGGGTTGCCGCCCTACGATTTGGTACGTGAGCGTGCTTAATTCAACAGTATTGAGGATGACACCCCTCTGCAATGGGATCCCATCCCTAATCCCATTCGATGGATGATATTATGAATCGTGGTTTCTACACTATTTTGGCGGCGCAGTTTTTTTCAGCCTTGGGGGACAATGCCCTCTTATTTGCCGCGATTGCGATGCTGAAAACCTTGAATGCACCCTCTTGGGAAACCCCAGTATTGCAACAATTCTTTGTCGTATCCTTCATCGTTCTCGCACCCTTTGTTGGACCTTTCTCCGATGCCCTGCCCAAGGGGCAAGTTTTGTTTGTTAGCAACCTCGTCAAGGTCATAGGATGCGCTGCGATGCTGATAGGGCTACATCCGCTACTGGCCTATGGTTTCGTTGGCATCGGCGCTGCCTTATACTCACCTGCCAAATATGGGATATTGACCGAATACCTGCCAACGAATAGGCTAGTTTGGGGAAACAGTTGGATGGAAGGCTTGACCGTTGCGGCTGTCATACTAGGTGCCATTTGCGGGGGAATGCTGATTGGACCTGGTATTGAGGATCAATTGTCCAATCAATCGGGATGGCTTCAAGACCTCGCCAACGTAAACACAGCCGCTAAATTTGCCATCTTTGTCATCCTTGGCCTTTATGGGGTGGCGGCATTATTCAATTTGTACATCCCAAAATTGCCCATTGAAAACAAGCCAAAAGCTCGCACTCTGGGATATCTGCTGAGCGACTTCTGGCGCTGTTTCCTATTGCTTTGGAAAGACCCGCTCGGACAAGTATCGCTTGCAGTCACTTCCTTGTTCTGGGGTGCAGGGACGACTTTACGCTTCATTATCTTGACTTGGGCTGCCTCTTCCCTGGAACTGAATCTGGAACAGGGCACTCAACTGACCGGTGTCGTGGCGGTCGGCCTTGCCATTGGTTCCGTTGTGGCCGCCAAGACAATTTCGCTACACCATGCGGTAAAGGTGTTGCCCATAGGCATCGCCATGGGGCTTGTAGTCATCGGCATGGTGTTCGTGACCGATTGGCGTCCGGCAGTGGCCATGTTGATCCTGATTGGCGCATTGGCCGGCAGTTTCCTTATCCCTATGAACGCGCTTCTGCAACACCGAGGCCATCTAATGATGGGTTCCGGGCACTCCATCGCTTTACAAAATTTCAACGAGAACCTAACGATCATAGTCATGCTAGGGGCTTATTCTGCGATGATTCAGGCTGAATTCTCGGTTAATGCCATAGTGGTTGCCTTTGGGTTATTTATATCGGTTACAATGGCATGGTTAAACAAGCGCCATTTGCACGACCAGGATTAGCTAATACCATTAACTAAGACCGACGCGGTTTTAAAAACCGAGTCGGTCTAGCCAAAACCCTACCCGCTGTTTTTTGAGGACCGCATGCCCAAACCCGTCACCCCTTTGCTAGCCGCCGATGCCATTATCGAACTGACTGATGTCCCCGGTCGCCCGATTGTTTTGATTGAGCGGGCTAATCCGCCTTTTGGTTGGGCGATTCCAGGCGGCTTTGTGGACGTTGGCGAAATAGTCGAGTATGCCGCCGTGCGTGAAGCCAAGGAAGAAGTCTGTCTTGACATAAGCCTGATTGCCTTGCTGGGCATTTATTCCGATCCAAGCCGTGACAATCGTGGGCATACGGTCACGGCGGTCTATGTTGCCGAGGCTTCGGGGACACCCAAAGCGGCGGATGATGCGAAAAATTGTTGTTTTTTCAATTTGGACGCTCTACCAGAGCCATTGGCGTTCGACCACGCCCAAGTTTTGGCTGACTATAAAAAGTACCGAGAAACTGGCCGGGTGGCCTTATTGCGTAAAGCTTGATTTTCGATAGTGCCCGAATGAAGAAGCGTGTATTAATTATGTCGGCAGGGGCTGGAACCGGCCACATTAGGGCAGCCGAAGCCTTGGAAAAGTCTTTCAAATCCGACGACCGTGTCGAAGAAGTCTTCAACAATGATGCCCTACGCTACACTAACAAACTTTTCCGTGATTTTTATTCCAAACTCTACACCTCATTGGTGAGGTCCGCCCCCAACTTCCTAGGTTGGTGGTATAAAGCCAGTGACGAACCTTGGCGCACCGACCGGATGCGCCATATGATCGACCGCTTGAACACCAAGCCTTTGGTGCGGTTCATCCATGACTTCGACCCGCATATCACCGTCTGCACCCATTTCATGCCGGCCGGGATCATCAGTCATCTGATTGCGACGAAGAAATTGCAAGCCCGCCTGTCCATTGTGGTCACCGATTTCGACTTTCATGCGATGTGGTTGTCCCGCTCGTTCCACCGCTATTTTGTGGCGCTAGACGAAACCAAGGCACACCTCGAAATGCTCGGGATTCCAGATGAGCGGATCACCGTTTCCGGCATCCCCATTGACCCCCTATTTAAGCAACCCGTCGATTGCGAAGAAGAGCGGGCAAAATTGGGCCTCAACCCTGAGTCACCGATTTTATTGCTATCGGCCGGTGCCTTCGGCTTAGGCCCAACCGAGTTCATGGTGGAGCGCTTGCTCAATCTAAAGCACGAAAATGCACAAACGGTGGTCGTCTGTGGACGCAATGAAGAATTACGACAACGCTTGTTAAAACTAGTCGGCGAGCGAAGTTCGAAGTTTAAAATCCTCGGCTACTCCGATGAAATGCACAAACTAATGAAGCTGTCCGATATTTTCATCGGCAAGCCCGGTGGGCTGGCCTCTTCGGAAGCCATCGCCTGCGGTCTGCCCATGTGCGTGGTCACGCCTATTCCAGGCCAAGAGGAAAGAAACAGCGACCATCTTCTTGAAGAAGGGATAGCCGTCAAGTGCAATGACCTTACCACCTTGGCTTTCAAACTAGACCTACTTTTGGATGACCCCGCAAGAATGCAGCGAATGAAAGCCAATGCCCTGCGTTTCGCCAGACCCGACGCTTCGCAAACCATCGTCAACACGTTGCTGGAAGATCGCCTGCCACAGCTTGCCTTGACAAAAAAGCAGCGTGCGGCGATGACTTTGGCGGCGGGGCCGGAATGATCCTGAATAAGGAATCTTATTGCAAAGGGTTCCTCTGGGGTGTAGCGACATCGGCCTATCAAGCGGAAGGCGGGTACAATGGGAAAAACCAGCCGCAAACCAACTGGGCTAGGGTCGAAAAGGAAAAGGACGTGGCCCCCCTCGGCAATGCCGCCGAGTTTTGGACACGCTATCCAGAAGATTTTGCCAATTGCCGGAAAATGGGCTTGTCTGCATTTCGCTTGGGGCTAGAATGGAGCCGGGTCCAACCCAGTTTGTCCCGCAAACCTTCGCAACCGCCGACCATGGATGGGGCCGCACTTGACCATTATGCTGAAATGTTGATCGAGTGCCGAAACAATGGACTCGAACCCGTCGTCACACTCCATCATTTTGTGCATCCTGCCTGGCTCGGTGACGACCCTTGGTTGGAGCCATCCACGGTCGATCATTTCATCCATTATGTACAGTCCGCCGTGCTGCACGTCAACAGCGCCTTAACCAGCCGGGGCTATCCGGCGGTTCGTTACTACATTACCATTAACGAACCGAATATGTTGTTATTCAATACCTACCTGAGCGGTCAATTCCCAAGCACAGCCCAGCACGGTTTTAAAACAGCCATCAAGGCTTGTTGCAATCTGCTTTGTGCCCACATTAAAGCCTACAATGTCATTCATGATATGTATGAAACCCAAGGATGGGTACAACCGATGGTAAGCTTGAACAACTATTGCAGCGACTTGTATTGGGCAGACAAACTGCTGCTCGATTTATTGGCCTTGCGTGAACACAATATCCCATTAAAGGATATGAACAACCATGTTCGCAAAAAAAGAAACGCTTTTGAAACCTCGCTGGGTGCGGCGAACATTCCTCTGCGTAAAAACCTGTCCTATTGGTTCGGCACATTCTGCAAGAAATTAACTGACAAGCTATGTTGTTTGTACTTTGATATTCACGGGTTCAAGCCATTGACCGACGGCTTGCTGGAATCATCGCGTGAAAAAGTCCTTGATTATATTGCCGTGGATTATTATGACCCCTTCTCCGCCCACCTATTCCGTCCACCGGAACTGTGGGACCATGAATTTAAAAACAAATCCATCCATTCTTGGTTAATGAACACCATCTCCAGCAAGTGGTGGGATTGGCGGGTGCTTCCGCAGGGGTTGCGTTTTTTTTGTCAATATTACGCCGACGAATTTCAAGGCAGACCGATACTGATAGCGGAAAACGGCATGGCCCTGCGCCGCAAAACCAACAACAAAAACTCCCATCGTCGTGACCGTATTTCCCGTAGCCAATTTTTAGAATTGCACGTAGGCGAGGTCGTCAATATGCTCAATGAAGGGATACCCTTAATTGGCTATCTGCACTGGTCGCTTTTCGACAACTATGAATGGGGTACTTACACGCCCCGTTTTGGGCTTTATAGCATAGACTACCAACGGGGCTGCGACCGTGCCCCTGTCGATCATCTTGGCGATTGCCCGTCGGCGACTTATGCGAAGCTTGTGGGGTTATTCAAATCCCGATCACCTGAAACTGACGTAAGCGTTCACCCCCCTGGGAGCGCGGGCGTCTCGCCCGCTGAAATAGCGGCCAAGATGGCCTCGCTCCCAGGATAAAGGCCACTGCCATTAAGTTAAGCATTTATCGGAACGCCAAGCCCCAGCTTGGCATCAGGGTGTACCACGCCAAGCTGGGACTTGGCGTTCGCATCTGTGACTCTTTTGTCACTAACTTAATGGCAGTGAGGATAAAGGCAGGGGGACTGAACGGTTACCACGTTACGCTTTTGCGTCGTTGCGTGATATTTTTTATTTTTCAGAATTTCAAGGGTCATAGCCATGTCATCATCCGCCGAAGAAATTTGGGCGATTTTGCGCGAAGTTGTCGAGTCGCAAAAAGAAACCGATAAAAAGATCAAGGAAGTGACCGCCAATATTGGCCGGCTGGGCAACCAACTGGGCGAGTTCATCGAAGATACGGTGCGTCCCGCCGCTGTGCGCTTGTTTCGCGAACGGGGCATTGATGTCCATGAGGTGCAGCAGAATGTCAGTGTGCAACGGGGCGATGGAGGTCTTGAAGTGGATTTGATGGTGGCCAATGATTTGGATTTGGTCGCCGTCGAGTGCAAAAGCAATCTAAAGCAACAAGACATTGACGAGCATCTGGCGCGGTTAGCCAAAATCAAACGGCTGCTGCCGAAATATGCTAACACGCGAGTCATGGGCGCGGTGGCGGCGATGGTGATCCCCGACAACGTGGCTCGTTACGCCTACAGCAAGGGTTTATTTGTGATTGGACAAAGCGGCGAGCATTTGGAAATCCGCAATGATGCCGAGTTCAAGCCGGCGGTTTGGTGATTCAAGGCAAGCCCCAAAGCGCGACGGGGTTTGCAACCCCGTCGTTTACGTTTTGTGTAGTAACCATGCCTGACAAACGACAAAACATTATGCAGCAACTCTCAATTTTAGGCCAGAAACGCTAAATGTAACCCCGTCATTTCGGCAGGGATGCCAAAATGACGGGGTTTTGAGCCAAACTGAGAATTGCTGGCTCCTACGGGGTTTCAGGTTAAAATGAGAATTGCCGGGAGTGCAAGGCTTGCCTTGCTAGGTTTTACAACTTGCAAGGCAAGCCTTGCACTTCATCCGAATTTAATGACAGGCAAAACACATGGTCGATTCTGCCAACCACCCACATCGGGTTTTCATTAGCTACAGCCACAAAGACGAAGCTTGGAAAGAGCGTCTGCATACGCAGCTTAACGTCTTGGAACAGCAAAATCAGCTTTCCATTTGGGAGGATCGTCAAATTGCCGCCGGCGATGATTGGTATCCCGCCATCGAAAAAGCCATCAATTCGGCCAATGTCGCCATTTTGCTAATCAGTGCCGAGTTTCTTAGTTCAAAATTCATCACCGGCGAGGAAGTGCCGCGTTTGTTGGCGCGTCGAAAGAAGGAAGGTTTGCTGGTCATTCCAGTGATTTTGAGTCCTTGTGCTTGGCAAGCCATCCCTTGGCTTGCATCCATCCAAGGCAGGCCCAAAGACAACAAACCCCTATCCAGTTTACCCAAAAATAAAAAAGATCAATGCCTAGCTGATTTAGTGCTGGAAATCCTTGAGTTGGTCGGCCAACAGGTCGATACCGGCGAAGACGACTCGGAATTCACCGAACAGGAATTGCAAGACCAACTGCGTGAATATAAGCGTTATCTGGTCGAAAGCTATAAATATCTGGACTTCAAAGGCATCGACAGCATTGCCGAGGCGGTCAAGGGTTCCAGCGGCATCACGCTAGAGTCGGTTTATGTTCCGCTACGCGCCCGTTTGGACGCGCCGGACGCAGAATCTTGGCATCGGCTAGGCGGACGGCTTTATCGCGGATCAACAGCGGTTGCAGATGCGGCACCCGACAAGCTGGAACAGGAAATTAGCCGTGCCGAACAAGATGCCTTAACGGTTGAGGACTGGTTCAAGCAACGACCCGCCTTGGTGATTTTAGGCGATCCCGGCAGCGGCAAATCCACGACGATGAAGCGGCTGGCTCTGGGGCTTGCGCAACAAGACAACACGCCCTTGCCTATTTTAGTGTCGCTAAACGCTTATGGCAAAAGGCTAGAAGAAGGCATCATCAGCTTTGAAGAATACCTGCCTGAGTATTTCCATGGCAAACGCGCCCAGCTTGACCCGCATAAAATGCGCAAGCTATTCACCGATGCACTGAAGCAACAGAAGGCTGTGGTGTTGATGGATGGCTTGGATGAAGTCGGAATCTACCGGGGTCCACTGGTAGGCCAGATTGAACACTTCGTGAGGGCGTGGATTCCCGAATGCCCCGTTTTAAGGCTACCTGAGCATCCTCTACGAGGGAAAAAAGACGAAAATGAATATCAACGTGCGTTAAGCCAATTTAATAAAGAATCCGCAAAGATCAAAACAGATTACGAACGTGATTTGCGCGAATGGCAACAAAGTGGCAACCGCATGGTTGCCACCAGCCGGTTTGTCGGCTACCGCGACTATCCGTTATCCGATCCGCGCTGGCAAACGGTGGCGTTAAACGACTGGAACCGGGAGGAAATCGACCGGTTTTTTACCGGGTTCACCTTGGCGTGTGAATTGGCATGGAAAGGCGGCGAAAACCGGGAGGAGGCGCAACGCCTAGCCAACCTCGAACGACTTTCCTTGTTGCGGGTGATTGATGCCAACCCCGGCATTCGACGGCTGGCCGGCAATCCCTTGCTGGCTTCTTTATTAGCATTGATCAAACGGCAAGGTGTCACTTTGCCGGAGCGTCGAGTGGAATTGTATAAGCTCTACATGGAGACCATGCTACGCAGTTGGAACCGCGCCCGCAGCTTGGACAAACAACCGATAGGCCCGGAGATCGACTTTTCCCCCACGCAACGGCTGTTAGCAAAGCTGGCTTTGCATCTGCGCCAAACCAACCCGCAAGGGGGCTTGATCCATGAAGAGGCAATGAATGACTATTTGCTGAACTATTTCCGGGACGATGACTTCAGTCGCATGGAGGCGGAAGGTAAGGCCAAGGGCTTCCTCGACTCGGTGCATAAATATTCCAATCTGTTGATTGAAAAAGGCCATAGACAATACGGCTTCATCCATCTGACCTTCGAGGAATATCTAGCCGGCTTTGGCTTGGCCTTGGAGCGCGACGAAGAGTTGCAAAAACTGTTTCCAGATTATTTGCAACAGCCTGAATTGTGGCAGGAAACCCTGTTACTGTCGTTGGGCGTGATGGCGGTAATCAACAATGACCGAGACAAGGCTAATGCGGTGTTGGACGGTCTGCTGAAAAGCGCGAAGCCCGACGCGGTGTTATTTGCAGGTGCGGCCTTGAATGATGTCGGGGCGGGGGTGGTCGGCAACCGTATGGTCCGGCAAATCCAACAGGGCTTGCTGGCTTTGGGCCAAGACGAAAATCAAACGCTGTCTGTTCGCCGCCGCGCAGGTTTGTTGCTGGGCGATTCGGGCTGGTTACCGGATGATTTGGATTTATTGATTCATATTCCCAAAGGGCCGTTTCTTTGCGGGGAAGGCAAAACCCCGGCAGCAATTCAGCAGGACTACTGGATAGGCAAATACCCGGTGACAAATGCCCAATACCAGCGTTTTATCGACGCAGGCGGCTACCAAAATCGAACATTTTGGACCGAGCAAGGATGGCAACAGCGTACCGAAAAGGTTTGGCAACAGCCCGGATATTGGCAAGACAGCGGTTGGGCCAATCCCTTGTCGCCAGTCGTCGGTGTGTGTGCTTATGAAGCCCAGGCTTATTGTTCTTGGTTGCAAACACTCGTGTTAGCGCATCCCGATAGATTCGGTTTGACAGAAGCGGTCCCTGAAAGTTATTGCGTCCGCTTACCAAGCAATGATGAATGGGAACGGGCGGCGAGGGGTGTGGGCGGGCGTGAATATCCTTGGGGTAAGGACTTCAAGGCAGGTTGTGTCAATTGTGCGGATTCTTGGGAAATAGATGCGAAGGACCGAGGAACCACGGCGGTGGGGCTTTTTGTGCAGGGTGCCAGTCCCGACGGTTTGCTAGATTGTAGCGGCAATGTTTGGGAGTGGGCTTTTTCTGCAAATGAGAATTATTATAATCGCGGCGGTTCTTGGAACTATCAGACCGGCAACGTCCGCTGTGCGATCCGCGACAGGAACCATACCGACACTCGGAACGTTAATTTCGGCTTTCGGTTGGTGTTGGGTTCTCCCTGGTGATTTCTGAATTCTGTCTTCTGATTTCTGTTTTCTTTTTGCTGTTTTCTGCTCTTTTCTTTTGCTCTTTTGTACCACGTAGCGGTCGCGATATTTTTGTGGGAGGGCAATACTGTTGTATTAAGGAGTAGGTCGGCATCCCTATGCCGACTGGGTACACGGTTTGTCCCAGCGGCAAAGGGTTGCCGCCCTACGATTTGGTATGTGAGCGTGCTTAATTCAACAGTCCGGTAGCCCGGATGGAGCCGCTTGCGGCGTAATCCGGGTTTTGTGGTCGGCATCCTCCCGGATTGCGCCGCAAGCGGCTCCATCCGGGCTACGACACTCGTCGTCGCAGGGTTTGGAAGGCGGCGACGAGTCGCCGCACTCTATGCTTGGTGGGCTGAACGATGACCAAGGCCGGTTCGCCGGTATCCAGGGCAGTAGGGCGGATACAGGGATGTGATCCGCCGAATGCGAACACACCACCAACATTTGGCGGAACCCGTTCATGGTTCCGCCCTACGGTCCTGTTGAATTAAGGGGTAGGTCGGCATCCCTATGCGATTGGGCAGATGGTTCGTCTCGGCGGCAAAGGGTTGCCGCCCTACAATCCTTGATATGCAGTAGGTCGGCAACCCTTTGCCGACATGGGCGTATAATAATAAACAAATAGATATAGAAAACGCTAAAAATGATCGATCAACTGTCTGAATTACTAATCCCCTCAGTCAACCTGGCAATGGAAGCAGGGGAAAAGATACTCGCCATCTATTCTTCAAACTTCCACATCGAATATAAAGACGACCATTCTCCCCTGACTGCCGCCGATCTGGCGTCCCACGAATGCCTCGCCGCTGGGCTGGCAAAAATTGCGGGGGAATTTCCGCTGTTGTCGGAAGAATCAGCCATCATTCCCTTTGACCAGCGCAGACATTGGGAAACCTATTGGTTGATCGACCCCCTTGACGGCACCAAGGAGTTTATCAAGCGAAACGGCGAATTCACGGTCAACATCGCTTTAATCCACCAAAACAAGCCAGTGCTTGGCGTTGTTTATGCTCCGGTTTCAAAAACCAGCTATTTTTCCATGGCAGGCTCGCAAGCTTACAAAATGAAGGGAATAGAAAACCCCATTCCCATCTTTGTCCGCTCCCCGGCCTCGCATCCCCCGGTAGTCGTCGGTAGCCGCTCACACCTGACCGAGGAAGTAAAAGCCTATCTGCTTAGACTCGGCGATTGCACAATGAAGCCAGTGGGTAGTTCCTTGAAATTTTGCCTTGTGGCCGAAGGGGAGGCCGACCTGTATCCGCGGTTTGGACCGACTTCCGAATGGGATACTGCCGCTGCCCATTGCATCGTCGATTCCGCCGGTGGCAGGGTTGTCAATTTACAGGGCGAGCCTTTGCTGTATAACACTAAACCATCCCTGCTCAATCCGTTTTTTCTGGTGTTTGGAGACGCGTCGGGGTCTTGGTTGTCTTATATCGAATAATGCCATACCTAAATACAAGCATGGCTAAACCATACACCATGGGTTGCATTGGGATTGAATAGCGGGCAAATGGCGCACCTACACAATGCACCAGTACAAAATATAAGAATAATGCCGATAGGCAACGGGCAAGAAAAAGAGATTCATCATCAGGTAGACTATATTTTGCTGGTAGCCAAGGCAAAACACTACCCACTCCTGCCAGTGCCACCAAGTAATAATGTAAATTGAACATCAGACTATGGGATGTTTTAAATAACCAAAACTCGTCATAAGCCGTTCGCATAACTGGGTAAATGTATACATCACCCATACCCTCAAATATATCCCAAGAAAATAGCATCACGGGCTTTCCGAATAGATACCATTTTAGATATTCCCAAGGAGATTCTATAAACCTCTTTATGATTTCACCCTTTACCGAGGCCAAGGAAGCAGAAATTTCGTTTGCGAGGGGATCAAACCGATAAGGATAACCCAAGGTTTCCGGGCGGTAATCATACATCATGCCGGGATAAAGGCCATGGTGCAGGGCGTTGATTGCCAAGGTATCGTCTGCGAGTATCTACTTTAAATTCCAAGGAAAAGCCAAGCTCAAGCCGTCAAGGTCTGCGCTTTTTGGGCAATCAAATCCGCCAGCGACGGCAGCTTGAAATGGCCGGCCACCCGGTCGTAAACGTAGTCATAA
>Ga0209083_1000608_pt1 | contig 50181 bp, 42 predicted proteins | sample AM7aDNAmetaG_FD_184132 | JGI IMG/M metagenome (GOLD analysis project Ga0209083, IMG submission 184132) | Freshwater microbial communities from Finland to study Microbial Dark Matter (Phase II) - AM7a DNA metaG (SPAdes) (version 3) | ecosystem: Environmental > Aquatic > Freshwater > Lake ...
TCCCGCTGGTATAGGTCAACTCATGAATTGGCGGCCACAACTTAGTTTTGGCCTTAGTAGTTTTCATAGCAGCGCATTTCTACCAGTAGAAATGCCAATTATTGCCAATAGAGTCAAGCCGATTATTTATAAGTACTTAACGGAGAGGTGGCCGAGTGGTTGAAGGCGCCGGTCTCGAAAACCGGTATAGGCTCATGGTCTATCGAGGGTTCGAATCCCTCCCTCTCCGCCAATTTGAAAGAAATTAACATGCTTGAAACTGCGATCGCTGCCGCCTCTGCCGCTGGTAAGTTGCTGAAACAAAACTTCGGCACCAAACTCGACGTCAATGCCGCGACACAACACGACATCAAGCTCGCGCTCGACGAACAGGCGCAGGCGCTCATCACTCGCGTCATTCTTGCCGATTTCCCCGACCATTGTATTCTCGGCGAGGAAGCCATCACCGGCAACCAGCAGGCCGATGTGCGCTGGGTGGTGGATCCGCTCGACGGCACGGTGAATTATTTCTACAACATTCCGCATTACGCCGTGAGCATCGCGGCCCAGCAACGCGTCGGCGACCGGTGGGAAACCGTGGCTGGTGTGGTGCTCGACCCGGAACGCGATGAATTATTCACCGGAGCTAAAGGTCAGCTACCGGCATTAAACGGCCAACCGATTCACGTGAGCGACCGAGTAGAACTTTCGCAAGCTATTGTGAGCATCGGCTTTTTCAAAAACGAGGAAACCATTCGCAAAAGTTTGGTGAATTTTCAAAACTTGATTGGCCGCGTCCGCAAAATGCGCTTGATGGGCGCCGCCGCGCTCGACGTGGCGTACGTCGCCTGTGGCCGGTACGACGCTTACATTGAACACGGCATCAAGCTCTGGGACATTTGCGCCGGGCAATTGATTCTCGAACTCGCCGGCGGTCAAGTTACCAGTGCGCCGACCGGTGAAGCGCATACATTAGATGTGCGGATGTGGAATGGCAAACTGCCGGTCGAGGCATTGGTGCAATGACCGAGCCGTCGGTTTGGTTGGTGACGCCGTTTGCGGTGTTGTTGCTGGCGATGGCGTTGATGCCGTTTATTCACCGGCACCATTGGGAAAACCATTATCCGAAAATCGCCATCGGACTGGGTTTAATCACGACGCTTTACTACGTCGGCGTACTCCACAATCCGGGGCGGATGGTGACGACGGCGGTAGATTATCTGGGATTCATTGCGTTAATCGGCGCGCTCTATGTCGTAGCCGGTGGCATCCATATTAATCTTACCGGTCGCGCCACACCGGCATTGAATACCGGTTTGCTAGCCATCGGCGCAGTCCTCGCCAATTTCGTTGGCACCACCGGTGCGTCAATCCTGCTCATTCGACCGTTCCTACGAATCAACCAAAACCGTGTCGCGCCATACCATGTCGTCTTTTTCATTTTTATCGTTAGCAATACCGGCGGCGCGCTGACGCCCATCGGTGATCCGCCGTTATTTCTTGGCTACCTCAAAGGTGTGCCGTTTTTCTGGCTGATTACCACGCCGCAAATTTTGTCCGCCTGGCTGCTGACCGTCGGCTTGTTGTTGGGATTATTTTTCATCATCGACCGGTGGCATTACCGGCCGGAACCGGCAATTCCCAACCGGCTCGAACTGACCGGTACGCCAAATTTTATTTGGCTGGCGGTCATCATCGGATTGGTGTTGGCGCAAAAAGCGAATTGGTTGCAGGCGTTGGGTAATGAACATGCGGTCATGACGCTGGTGGCCGGTGCGATGCTTCTGGTGGCTGCGGTCGCACACCGGTCGGCGAATCGTGCGGCGTTGCAGAAAAACAAATTTACTTTCGCGCCACTCCGGGAAGTGGCATTTCTTTTTGCGGGTATCTTTGCCACGATGGTACCGGCGCTCGATTTGCTGGAAAAACATGCCGGCGCAATTGGCATCACGACCATCCGGCAATTTTATTGGGGCACCGGTCTGCTTTCGAGTGTGCTCGATAACGCGCCGACCTATCTGAATTTTTTGACGGCGGCATTTGGTTTGCATCATCTGACACCCGATGCGCCGGCGGACATGGCGCGGATGTTAAGCCAGCCGGCATTGGCCCAGTATCTCATCGCAATTTCGCTCGGTGCGGTATTTTTTGGCGCGGCGACGTATATCGGCAACGGGCCAAACTTCATGGTCAAAAGCATTGCCGAATCCAGTGGCGTGAAATGCCCAAGCTTCTTCGGCTACATCGGCAAATACGCATTACCAATCCTGCTGCCCATTCTCGCCCTTGTCGGTTGGTTGTTCCTGTCCTGACGACAATTGCGAAGCGATGTAATAAAAACTTCTGTTTTGCGCGCCGGTGAATATAATCCGCGCCATGCAACTGCTCGTCGCTACGCGGAACAAACATAAACTTAAAGAAATCGCCGCCATTCTGGAAGAGTTGAAACTCGATCTTCTCTCCGCGGCCGACATTCCCGGTTTGGCCGACATCGTCGAGGATGCTGCCACCGTTCGCGACAACGCAATTAAGAAAGCGGTCGAGACCGCGAAGTTTGCCAAGATGCTGACGATTGCCGACGATACCGGCCTCGAAGTGGACGCGCTCAATGGCGAACCCGGCGTCCGGTCCGCCCGGTATGCCGGCGACGACGCCAGTTATTTTGAGAACAACAAAAAACTCCTCTCCAATTTGCACGGCGTCCCGGCGGAGAAACGCACCGCCCGGTTTCGTTGCGTCATCGCCATTGCCGACGAAAAAGGCTTAGTGGAATGCGTCGAGGGAATTTGCAACGGCGCGATTATTGCCGACGAAAAAGGCGGCGGCGGCTTCGGCTACGACCCATTGTTCATTGCCGACGGCCAAGTGAAAACCTTTGCCGAAATTTCCCCCGACGTGAAAAACCGGATCAGCCATCGCGGCAAAGCCCTGCAAAAAGCGTGGGCCGTCTTGAGCCGGTATCTCCGCGAACGCGCCGGCTGATGCGCTAGACCATCGCGGTCGAACGTGACTTGGTAGATTGCTAACTGATTCTCGAAAGATCTTGATCATTCCCGCGAAAAAAGTGATCGATCCGTTTCGTGGTAAAAAAGACAAAGACCAAACAGTCAGCGAAACACATCCGGTATGCTGAACAGCCTGAACGACTCGGCGCACTCAGCCCGCTTGCCGGCATTACCCTCGGCGAAACCGCGCTCGTCCCGCTCAACTGCACCTACCGGGACGACGCCCACGGTATTTTCCTCTATCAAGGTGACTGCCTCGAAGTCCTCGACGCCATTTATGCCAAGTATGGCGACGAAGGCCGCTTCGATATGATTTTTGCCGACCCGCCGTACTTCCTTTCCAACGGCGGTATTACATGTCATGCCGGTAAGATGGTCAGCGTCCACAAAGGCGACTGGGATCAAAGCCGGGGCGCGGAAGAGAACCACAACTTCAACCGCGCGTGGCTGGAGCGTTGCCAGCGCGTCCTGAAACCCAATGGCACGATTTGGGTGACTGGTACGCAGCACGTCATTTTTAGCGTCGGTTACGCCATGCAACAACTCGGCTTCCGAATTCTTAACGACATTGCATGGGAAAAACCGAACCCACCACCAAACCTCGGCTGTCGCTGTTTCACGCACTCCACCGAGACCGTTATTTGGGCAGCCAAGTCCGAAAAAAGCAAACACGTTTTCAACTACGATCTAATGCGACAAACCAATGGCGGCAAACAAATGAAAACCGTGTGGACGATGACCTCACCCAGCGGCGACGAAAAGAAGTTCGGTAAGCATCCAACACAAAAGCCGGTCGCGCTTGTCGAACGCTGTGTACTCGCAGCTACGAACGAAGGCGACCTTGTACTCGATCCATTCGGGGGGGGGGGGACAACTGCTATCGCTTGCTTACGTCAGCACCGGCGTTCGGTCGCGATAGAGCTTGATTCCAATCACTGCGAACTGGCCGCAAAACGGTTAAAACACAAAGCCTCTGAGAGAAGCGACCTCTTTAGTAGCATTACCGACGCCAAAGGAGGCCGCTGATGCCGAACGATGCCCCTTGGGAGGCAATCGCGGAACATACCGGGATGCTTCGGCACGACTTTACGCGCGGAGCTTTTCCGATAAAAGCCGAGCAAATCAAGAAGGCTACCCATCACTTCCAGACGACTAACGAGCGAGAGGTTCGCTGTCTATGTAAGCAAGACACGCGCGAAGACAGACCGAGTGTCTTCCGTGAGAGAGGTCTTTTCTTACTTCCGACTAAAAATGGAACGTACGCTGTTGTTCGCGGCGAAGGTTACGTCGACATACCTCAAATCCGTGACGCGACTCGTGTCTACCGGTCACAGTTAGATTTTCATCTCGACACCTCAGATGTTGGTAACTCAGAAATGCAGCATCTCGATTTTGCCTACGCCTCCAGCCTGATTCGAACTTTCATGCAAGACACATCACTCGTACTGACTATTCGCGGGCGTAAATATACGCCTAAGTTTAGCTTTCGCGTAGGAGATTGTCTTTTGAACACAGAAAGCGTTCAGACCGAAGTTGATGCCGGCTACGAGGGAAGAAAGCAAGTCGCCCTTGTTGAAGCGAAGTCGGGAGCGTCTACTAACACGATTATTCGCCAACTCTACTATCCGTACCGGCAATGGCAGGAGCACACGCAGAAGCCAGTTGTGACGATTTTCTTTCAGTGTGACGCCTCCGGCTATTCGCTATGGGAGTTCCGATTCCGTGATCTGGCAGACTACAACAGCATAGAGTTGGTTCGTTCACAGCGGTTTCAGATAGAAGCCCCCTAACCAGAAATAACCAATGACGATATTCAAACAGCTATCGCCAACTGAGTGGGATATGGAACGCACCCCATTCGATTTCCATATCCGGCTAGAGCGCGATGAGTACGTCGTTGACGTGTTTGACAGCGACAGCGTTGATCCCGATGCCGCTTATTTGACCACGCATACCTGCGACACGTGGGAACAAGTGGAACGTTACTGCCGTGAGTACGACGGGAAGACAGTGATTTGATCACGGCATGCCATGCTGGTGAAGTGTAGCAAGCCAGCAACCATTCGACAAACTCATGGTGACAGCCTGTTTTGAGCAAAAACGGCTTCTTTTAAGGCAAAAAGTTAAGGCTGATTGGCGTCTGGCAACGATTATACGTTACCGATGTCCTGACTGCGCCGCCTAAGAATGATTGCCAGACATCACGGAACGTTCACATGAAACCCGGTTATGGACTCATGACTTTGCCGGAGTTGATTTCCGGTGGCGGTTGCGGCATTCTGATAGACGAGTGAAAGCTTTTATTTTAGCGGCTGGGCTGGGGACGCGTTTGCGCGCGCTCGGATTGGATTTGCCAAAGGTGATGGTGCCGATTGGCGGACAACCGTTGCTGCAACATCATTTTGAATGGCTCCGGCAGCAAGGCGTGACGGAATTTATTCTGAATCTGCATTACTTGCCGGAGAAAATCACCGACTTCTTCGGCGACGGTCACCGGTTCGGCGTGAAAATCACTTATTCGCCGGAGCCTGAACTCCTCGGCACCGCCGGTGGGGTGAAGAAAATGGAAGCGGCGTTACGCGACGGACCATTCATGGTGATTTATGGCGACAACCTGATTCGTATGGAACTTGGACCGCTAATTGAGTTTCACCGGCAACGCCGCGCGGCGGCGACGATTGCGTTGTATGAGTCGGCCGAACCGTGGACGGGCGGCGTGGTGGAGACGGATGCCACCGGTAAGGTGCTGCGGTTTCGGGAAAAACCGGACCGAAAAGAGATTTCGACAAACCTGATTAACTCAGGTATTTACTTGCTGAAACCGGCGGTGCTGGACGTAATTCCGGCTGGGCAGTTTTGTGATTTCGGGAAAGATGTTTTTCCGAAGTTGTTAGCCGCCGCAGCGCCGCTGTACGCGATGCAGCCGAAAGCTTACATTCGCGACATCGGCACGCCGGAGCGGTGGGCGCAGGCGCAGCGGGATTTTGAAAATGGATTGGTTTTGAAATGATCATTACCCAGACACCCTTGCGGATTTCATTCGCCGGTGGCGGCACGGATTTTTACGAATTTTTCGAGACCCACGGTGGCGCGGTCGTCAGCTCGGCAATTGACAAATTTCTGTACTGCATCGTCAAGGAGCGGTTCGACGACAAGATTTACGTCAACTGGTCCAAAAAAGAGATCGTGGATTCAGTGGGCCAGATTGAACACGACCTCGTCCGGGAAGCGATGCGCAAAGTTGGCGTTACAAAAGGGATCGAAATTTCGTTTCTCTCTGACATTCCCTCGCAAGGATCCGGTCTCGGTTCATCGAGCAGCGTAACTGTCGGTGTACTCCACGCGCTCTACTGTTTCATCGGCGAAACGCCCACCGCTGAGCAACTCGCCCGCGAAGCTTGTGAAATTGAAATCGGTAAACTTGGTAAACCCATCGGCGTCCAAGACCAATACATCGCCGCCTATGGCGGCTTACGCTGCTTTGAATTCGGCCCCGGTCGTGACGTCAAGACTTCGTCAGTCAAAATTTCCCGCGCCAGCCTCGAAGACCTCGACAATATGTTGATGCTTTTTTTCACCGGCAAGACCCGCAAAGCCGACAACATCCTATCGCAACAGCGCGCCAACATTTCCGGACGGCTCGACACGCTCCGCGAAATGACCCGGCAAGCGCACGAAGTCCGGCACCTACTCGAAGGCGACTCTGTCAGCGCGTTCGGCCCACTGCTGCATCGTGGTTGGGAAGCGAAACGCCGGCTCGCCGCCGGCGTCAGCAGCAACGAACTCGACGAACAATATCAACGCGCTTTAGCTGCCGGCGCGCTCGGCGGCAAGATTTCTGGTGCCGGTGGCGGCGGGTTTTTCCTGTTGTGCGTTCCCAGCGAATGTCGGGCGGCGGTCCGACACGCTTTGTCAGAGTTGCGTGAAATGCCGTTTCATCTTGAACGCGGCGGTTCGCGCGTCGCCCTTAACATTCAGAGATATTAATTATGCAAACTGCCAGCCAATTCGCCAAAGATTATCTGACCAACCTAAAAACCGTGCTCGACCGGCTTCCGCTCGACGTACTGGAAAAATTATTCACCGTCATCGAAGAAGCGCACGCCGCCGGTAAACAAATCTTCGTCATCGGCAACGGCGGCAGCGCGGCGACGGCGTCGCACATGATGAACGACTTGAATAAAGGCACTCTCGGCCACAAAGGTGACGCGCCGTGGAAACGGTTCAAAGTCATCGCACTCACCGACAACGTTTCGCTGATGACCGCGTGGGCCAACGACACCGATTACAACACCGTGTTCAGCGAGCCGCTCAAAAATCTCGCTAATCGTGGCGACGTGCTCATCGCGATTTCCGCTTCCGGTAACTCACCAAATATCATCACCGCCGTCGAAGTCGCTAAAACACTCGGCGTAAAAGTGCTCGGCCTCGGCGGATTCACCGGCGGCAAACTCGCAAAACTTTCCGATGTCTGCGTCGTCGTGCCGTCGACTGATTACGGTCCAGTCGAGGATGTGCACATGATTATTGATCACATTCTCGTCGGTTACCTCTACGAAAAACTCCGGCAACTCCACGCCAAATGAGCAAGGGACTCGTTCTCATTACCGGTGGTGCCGGCTTCATCGGCTCGCACACCGCGACAGGATTATTGCAAGCCGGTTACCGGGTCCGGCTGCTCGACAATCTCACACCACCGGTGCATACCGGCGACGGCACATGGCCGGATTGGGTGCCGGCGAACACCGAACGCATCGTTGGCGATGTGCGCAACCGGGACGACTGGAGCAAAGCCCTCGCCGGCGTTGACGCAGTCATCCACCTTGCTGCCTACCAAGATTTGCTTCCAAACTTTTCCCACTTCTTCCACATCAACAGCGTCGGCACGGCGTTACTGTACGAGTTAATCGTCGAGCAAAAGTTACCGGTGAAAAAAATTGTCGTCGCCAGCTCGCAATTTGTCTACGGCGAAGGCCGGTATCATTGTCCGAAAGATGGCGAAGTGTTTCCGGTCAATCGCGAACCGTCGCAACTCACCAAAAGCCAGTGGGAACCGGTTTGTCCGAAGTGCGCCGGCGCAATCACGCCGTTGCCGCTGCTGGAAACTCACGCCAATCCGCGCAACCAATATTCCATCGCTAAATATTCTCAGGAATTGATGGCGGTGGCGCTCGGAAAAAATTATGGAATCCCCAGCGTCGCGCTCCGGTACTCCATCGTGCAAGGCCCACACCAATCATTCCGCAATGCCTACTCCGGCGTGCTCCGCGTTTTCACACTCCAGATGCTAGCCGGTCGGTCGCCAAGTATTTTCGAGGATGGCCGGCAACTCCGCGATTACGTCAACGTCGGCGATGTCGCGCGCGCCAACCGGCTCACGCTTGAAAGCGATGCGGCGAATTACGAAGTTTTCAATGTCGGCGGTGGCAAAGGTTACACCGTTTTGGAATTTGCGCAGATCGTCGCGGATGCCACCGGACAAAAACTACCACTGTCACCCGGTGGTGAATTCCGCGTCGGCGACACGCGTCACAGCATTTCCGACATTTCAAAATTGAAAAAACTTGGCTGGCAGCCGACGAAAACACCGCGCGACAGCGTCCGCGATTACGTTGCGTGGATTCGCCGGCAAACGCTCGATAAGGATTACGCCGCCGAAGCGCTGACCAAGATGCGCGAGATGGGCGCGTTGCGAAAGGCGACGTGAGTGACTTAGATTTATCGGTCGTCATCCCGGCGTACAACGAAGAAGAACGCCTCAAGAAACACATCCCGGCCATTCAAGCGCATCTGGCTGGCAAGCGTTTTGAGATTATCGTGGTCAACGACGGCAGCCGGGATGGCACGGCGGCTGTGGCGAAATCATTTTCCGGCGTGCGCCTGATTGATTTGCAACCGAATCGCGGCAAAGGTGGCGCGGTGAAAGCCGGCATGCTCGCCGCGCAAGGCCGGTACATTTTATTCACCGATGCCGACCAAAGCACGCCGATTTCCGAAGTCGATAAGTTGCTCGCCAAACTCGATGCCGGTTACGATATGGCGATTGGTTCGCGAGCGTTAGCTGGCGCAGATGTCGCCCGCCGGCAGGTTTGGTATCGGGAATTGGCCGCACAGGTTTTTAATTTGGGACGCATCTGCCTAACCGTGACCGGAGTCGCAGACACACAATGTGGTTTCAAGGCAATGACCCGCGTGGTGGCGCAGAAAGTTTTTCCACAAGTCACTTCCAACTCTGCGATTTTTGATATCGAAATGCTCGTGGTGGCAACGCGCGAAGGTTATCGGATTGCGGAGGTGCCGGTGCATTGGGTTCACGATCCTGATACGCGGATTCCGTATAATTTTCGCCGGGCCTTAAAGATTTGGGGTGAACTATTTCGAATTCGCCGAGCGCAACGCATCGGATTTCCATTGCGGGTGAAGCGATGAAAAAATGGGAATGGGCCGGACTGGTTGGCGTCGTCGCCATCGCGGCGTGGCTCCGGTATTCGTATTTTGGCCTGCTTGAATTTCAGGGTGACGAAGCGTACGCGGCAAATCTGGCTCTGCAATTCGTCAAGACCGGTAAGCTGCCACTGGCTGGATTGATGTCGAGCGTTGGCGTAACGAATCCGCCGCTCTTTATTTATCTGCTCATTCCGATGTTCGCGATCAACGCGAGTCCAGTTTTTGTTTCCGGTTGTATTGCGTTGCTCGGTTTGGCGGCGGTGGTAATAACTTGGTACATCGGCCGGAAATATTACGGGCCGGTGGCGGGGCCGGTGGCGGGATTATTTTTTGCGGTAGCGCCGTGGGCGGTAATTTATTCCCGGAAAATTTGGGCGCAAGATTTTGTACCGGTCTTCGCGACGGCCACAATGTGGGCCGTACATTCGCTCGTGCTCAGCAAAAAACCGAAAGCGATTTTCTGGTGCGTACTATTGCCATTATGTGTGGTGCAAATTCATTTTTCAGGTCTCGCACTGACGGTGGCGGTGATTGCCATCATTGCGTGGTTACGGCCGAAGATTGACTGGCGGTTCGCAATCGCCGGTATCGTGGTGGCGTTGGTAACGGTGGCGCCATATTTGTATTTGCAGCAGAAAACTAATTGGGGTGATTTCCGGCAAGCCGCGAATACCGTTGGCGGCGGCCAGCAGTGGGAAAAACTCAATGGCGTCACGACGCACCCAGTCAGTGGCTACCGGTTTCCAAGCAAGCAAAACATTTCCTACGCGCTGGCAATCATGAACGGCGGGCGGATTGAGGATGTACTTGGAATTGCAGCGGACGCGGAGTTTGACCAAGCGCAAATCTGGTCGCGCAAAGCGATGCACTTTACGAAGACCACCACGTTGGGTGACTGGCCGTTGTTGTTGCAGCGATTGGCATTTATTGCGGCGCTCATTTGGTTGGTGGTGATTGCTTTCAAGGGTGCGCGGAACCTGTGGATTTTGATATTGTGGGCAGTAGTACCGGTGGTGGTTTTTACATTGGCCGGCTTATGGACGTACCTAACGTATTTTGCAATTTTGTTTCCGGTGCATTTTTTGGTGTGTGGAGCCGTCGCGCAACGACTCAAGCCGGCGGTGGTCTGGAGTTTGGTCGGGTTGCTGACGGCTGGGAACGTGGTGTTCATGTTAGACTATTACCGGTTTGTGGAGCGTAACGGCGGAGCGCAAGGAAGCGCCGGAACAGCACTCCGTCATAAGCTGGATGCCGCGCGATTTTTGGCGGAGCAGGGCGGAACAAAATTGCACGAGGAATGCGCGGCGCAACTGGTGCAGACGCCGACACGGCAACCGATGTTGGTTGAATTTAACCACGACGGCAAACCGGAGTTGCCGCAGTTGGAATGGCCGCTATTAATTTCTCAGATAGCCACCGGTAGTGGTGGGATGACGAATGTAATGGTGTTGCTGGTAGATAGGAATCGCGAGGCGTTTCCGCCCCAGTTGTGGCAGCAACTCGGACAATTGCCGGGGACAAATTTTGGGCCAATCAAACTTTACTTTGTGAGACGATGACAAAACGCGAACGCTGGTTGGCGGTCGGATTGGTGGCGCTTTGGGCGCTGCTGTTCCTGCCGAATTTGCGGACAAGCCCAAATTGGTACGGCGACGAAGGCGAGTGGATGGAGAAATGTTGGCAGTTCATCCACGGCACGACGCATATCGGACCGATTGTGAATGACTTTATCTATCCGTATCCGTATCCGCCGTTGTACATGGCGGTGAATGGCGCGTTGCTGCGGATATTCGGTGACGATGTGGTGGTCGGGCGGGCACTCGGCACGGGACTGGCACTGGCGGCGGCCGGGATTTTATTCTGGATTGGTTGTCGGCTACGGAACAAGACGTTTGGTTTTTTGTGCGCGGCAAGTTTTCTGGTTTACTCGGAAGCGGTGATTAACTTCCGGTGGGTCCGGTCGCATCCAATGGCCGGAGTATTGGCGTTGGCAACAGTTGGATTTTTAGTCCGGTACGTTCAAGAAAAACGGTTACGAGACGCGGTGTGGGCCGGTGTTTTTTGTGCGTTGGCAACGGCGACGAATTATTTCACTTATCCACTCATCGGCGCGGTGATTGTGACGGTGGCCATTGTAAATTGGCGGCACGCGATTGTTGCCGGTGCAGTCGCGATGGCGTATGCGGGGTTGTTTGTGTTGGGGTATGTGGTGCTGCGCGGCTGGACGCCGTTGATGGCGCATGTGCATTTATTGACCAGCGTTGCCGGTAGTGAGATGCGGCCGACGCTAGCAGGAGAAATCGGGCGGTTTGCGGGAAATGTCTGGGAGATTGGTTTCAACACTCCGGCGAAGGTCGGTTTGGAGGGCATTGAATCGTGGGACTGGTGGCTGCGAATCGCGTGGGTTGGATTTTTGTTTTTGCCGGTGAAAGATTGGCGATTGCGAATCTGGGCACCGGTCTGGCTGCTGGTGTTGATGTACGGAGTGTTCAGCAAGCTGAATAACGTGCCGCTGTTTTTTTATCCGGCCACAATTTTTCTACCGGTGCTGGCGATTGGATTTGCCGGTACGTTAACATGGCTCGGTGAAGGCGCAAAACGACTGGGGGCACCGGCCATCGTACCGGGCGCGGCGGTGTGTGCGGTGTTCGGTGTGATGACATTGCAAGGCGCGTGGACACATTTTGACACGAAGATTGATCATTGGACGCAACGTTCTTCCGGTGATGCGGAGGCGGCAATGCGATTTGTTAATGAACGGACGACGGCAAACGATTTGGTGATTGTGCCGAAGCAGATTTACTGGCTGGTGAAGAATGCGAAGCGCAGCATGTTGACGTATTGCGCTCGGTATATCGGCGTGGATAATGATATGCCAGTGCCGACGCATCTTCCACCGGAGTTGTTTTGGTTTGATTGCCGGTTGGAGAAAGCGAAATACGTCGTGATGGAATATGGCGTGCAGGAAGTGGTTCTGTCGGATGGACGCCGAGGGCAGTTGCCGGTAGGAATTGATGCGGTGTACACTGTACCGGTCCTGCGCGGCGTAAAAGAAATTGTGCAACAAATGCAAAAAGAAAAATGGCCGGTGGTGTTTCAGCAAGGCGCTTGCCTGGTATTGGCGAATCCGCGATTTACAGAGGTAACAAAATGAATAAGACACTTGTCATCATTCCGACGTACAACGAAAAAGAAAACGCCCAAGAGATTATTACGGCGGTGCTCAGCCAATCACCGACGGTGGAGGTGCTGATTGTGGATGATGGTTCACCGGATGGCACCGGTGACATTGTCGCGGCGATGCAAAAGACGAAGCCGCGAATTCATTTGATGCGCCGCGCCGGCAAGCAAGGGTTGGGCACAGCGTACATTGCCGGATTTAAGTGGGCGCTGGCACGCGATTTTGCATTCGTGATGGAAATGGATGCGGATTTTTCGCATGACCCGAAAGAGATTCCGAATTTTCTGAAAGCGATTGAGTCCGCTGATCTTGTGTTGGGTTCCCGGTACACCGGTGGTGTGGCACGAGTGGTGAATTGGCCGTTGAAACGCCTCGCGCTCAGCAAAGGCGCATCGCTGTATGTGCGCTTGATTACTGGCTTACCGGTGATGGATCCGACGGGCGGATTCAAATGTTTTCGCAGGCAAGTGCTGGAAGTCATCGGGCTGGATGAAATCCGGTGCAGCGGCTACGCGTTTCAAATCGAATTGTCGTATAAAACTTGGTTGCGTGGCTACCGGGTGCGCGAGATTCCGATTACCTTCGCGGACCGGACCGCCGGTAAATCCAAGATGGCCGGGAACATTGTCCGCGAGGCGTTATGGATGGTCTGGTCGATGGCGGCGCAGCACGGGTTCCGGCGGCGGCCTTCGGCCGGTCACTAATTCTTATGCCGGACGCACCCACAATTCCGGCGCAACGCCGACAACGGTTTTACACCAAACGGGATTGGTTGGCGGCGGCGGTCACCGGCGCACTCGCATTGGTCGCCTACTTTTGTACACTAGCTCCTAGCGTCACGTTTAATACCGCCGGCGAATTAACGACCGTGGCATTTCAACTCGGCGTAGCACAGCCGCCGGGCGCGCCGCTCTGGACTTTCAGCGCATGGCTGTGGTGTCACCTCTTACCGGTGGGCAATATCGCGTGGCGCTTAAATTTATTTTCGGCGGTGACGAGCGCGCTGGCATGCGGTTTGGTGGCGTTGCTGGTTTCTAAAAGTGGCCGGATGATTGGCGTGCGCGCCGGGGTTTTCCGAGTGGAGCAAAACCGGTTATTGATGGAGGTGCTGGTGCCGGCGTGCGCGATTTGCGCTGGATTATTGTTGGCGTGCAGTCCAGTGCTGTGGTCGCAGGCAACCGTGACGGCGACGGCCGGCATCACTGCGCTCATCTGGATGGCGACGTTGGTGGGGCTGTACCGGTGGAGTTTTCAACCGGAGAATTTTCGCTGGTTATATTTTGCCGCCGGCCTGTGGGGCGCAAGTGTGACGACAGATTTTTCATTCGCGTTACTGGCGGTGACCGGCGTTGGTTACTGGTGGCGCGCCCAAAGTTCTAGCTGGATGCGGCAATGGCGACCGGTGTTGCGGGTGACAATGGCCGTGATGCTTGGTGGTGCGTCGGCCGGCGGATTGGTGTGGATTGCGCGGACGAATCCGCCGGTGAATTGGGGCGATTGCACGAATTGGCGAAATTGGTTGGAGTATTTCAGTGGCGGATTATTCAGCCGGTTGCAAACCGGACGGATGCTCTGGCAAGGCTGGAGTCAGTTCAATTTATTTTTCAAAGACCTGCAACAGCAATTTAATCTTGTCTATGCGCTGCTGGTGTTACCGGTGGTGTTTTTTTATCGCGACTTAGCGGAGCGCGACCGGCGGTGGATTCAGTTTTTGACGGTGGCGTTTCTCTGTTTCGGTTGCGGATTTTTATTTCTCAGTCAGCCGGCGAACGCGCAGTTTCTGCCGGGCGATTGTTTGTATGCGATTGGGATTGGCTATGGCTTATTGCTGGGGCTGAGCCAATTGTTTCTGGCGAAACCGCGTCTTCAAATCGTCGCCATTCCGGTGGCGGTGCTGGTGGTGTTACTGCCGGCGGCTTCGGTTTTTCGCAATGGGCCGCATTCAGAAAAATTTGAACACGACTTCGCTTACCGGCTCGGTTATCTTCTATTTGAGCCGGGTGGTGAATATCCAAATTTGGAACGGGATGCCGTGCTGTTCAGCGGAACGGATGACAGCCGGTTTCTGGCGACTCATATGGTTTTCGTCGAGAGTTGCGTTGCAGAAAACGCCAAGTCTGAAGTCGAAAAATGCACAAACAGCGCAGCGTTTGATCGCCGGGATGTTTATCTGCTCACGCAAAATTCGCTGAGCGAGCCGACCTATTTAACTAGCCTACACAATCAATACGGTCCCGCCCGGCTCCGGCGCGCCGGACGAGAGGATATTTATCCGACTAACTCCATTTGGTTGCCGGCCGGCACGGATGTGCAACAGGCGCACAAACAATATCTGAATGATTATCAGAAGCGTGCTCCGTTGCCGGGCGAAGCGGTGAGTGTCGATCAGGCCGGCCGGGTGCGTGTAACCGGCCTGACTAGTCTGATGGCGGTGAATGGACTACTGGCTCGCGAAATTTTTGATCACAACAAAGACCGCCATGCTTTTTACATCGCAGAAAGTTTACCGATTCAATGGATGCAGCCGTATTTGGAACCGTACGGTCTGATTTTTAAGCTCAATGCGGAACCGCTCGCTGATTTATCATCGGCAATTGTGGCGCACGATAAGGCGTATTGGAACGCATTGAGCGACGACTTGCTGGGTGACCCGCGTTTTCGCCGTGACGCTGAGGCAAAAAAAGTTTTCTCCCGACTCCGCACGGCGAGTGCGGGTCTTTATGTCTACCGCCAGATGTGGGACGAGGCGGAATATGCGTTTCTACAAGCCCTCGCACTTTACCCGGACAATCCCGATACGAACTACCGGTTTGCTCAATTCTATGTTGACCGCCAGCGCTGCAACGATGCGCTTGAAATTCTCGAGCAATACCGGCGCCTTGAGCCGCGCAATCCGATGATTCAAGAAGCCCTCGCGCAAGTGAAGAAACGTCGCACGGAGCAAAACTTTATTGCCGATTTGGAACGCCAACACACTTTGTACCCAGAGAAATTCGACATCGCACTGCAACTGGCGCGCGCCTATGCTGGGACGCACCACTTGGACGCATTCGATGCTTTGGTGAAACAACTCACTGATTTACCAGAGTTACCGGAACGCGAATTCTTCAGTTTGATTGATCTCGACTCGCAACTCAAACGCGCTGATCCGATGCTGGAATTACTTGAAAAATTTACCCAGCATTATCCGAAAAATCCCACCGGCTGGTTCAACCTCGCGCTGATGCAAGGAATGCGTGCGAATTGTGCGGCGGCCTTGCCGGCACTCGAACGCGCACTCACACTCGACCCGCAATTAGCCACCGCGGCCCAACAAGATCAACGACTGGAAAGCTGCCGGAGCCTCATTCAAGCATTGCGCGTGACCGGTCCGCCCAAAACTAATCCACCACCGGCGATTGTTTTCAAGCCTGCCAATTAATCTCCGATAGGCAAAACCAACTTCACGCCGACAAATGTTTTCTCGCCTAGCTTGAGATCAATATCCGATTTCAGCCGGGTTTGACTCAAGATGTCGGTGATGAAATTGCCGGTCGACCGGTGCGCCGGCGGCATGAAACCTAAATCACTCAAGCCATAATTAAATCGCAGCCGGTTCGTGACCGTATCCACAAATTCCTGGAGCTGTAGACTGGTCCGGTCGAGTTGGTATTTGGCGTTTTGCAGCGAGTTTTTTACGGATGACCGGCTGGGTTGTTGGATGCCAAACTCGGTTTCAAATTTCTCCCAACGATTGGTGGTTAACGACTCGACTTGAATCTCTGGCGTGTGAACCGCCGGGGTAAACGCTGGCGGATTCGTGCCGGTAAGCAACTCAGCCGGTACATGCTCGACAATCAAATCACCACCGGCAACTGCCGCACAATTGGCCAGCATTACCAACGAAATCAATGCCCAGATAATTCTCATACCTGTAATAAACCATACACCCGCCATCGCCACTGTAAAGGTCAGCTGGCGAAAATCCCTTGAAATCTGGCAGAAAGCGTGCTCTTTACAGTTACCAGCGATGAAGCCTGCCAAAACCAAATCGGCCGCGGAACGTGAGAGCGTGTTACGCGATCTCCAGCGCGCAATTATTGATGGCACTTCTTGGCAATATGAACGTTTGATTGCGCTGGCCACTGCCGCCGGTGTAACAGATGAAGAAATCGATCTGGTCGCCACGGAAGCCGTCCGGTCGTTGCTGACCGGTGCCGAGCAGCCGATTACCAATCGCGAACTCGCTCATGATTGGCCCGGAGGTCATTCCATAATCTAAATGCATTTTGCGCACCACCGGGGGCTTGCTTCCGGTCAGAACGCATGGTAGCGTCCCGCCCCGTAATCAGTCATTTAACCAAAGGTATTATTCATTATGAACAAAATCGCAATTCTCTGTTTGTCAGCACTGCTGGCCGTGTCCGTCCGCGCCGAGGACAAAACCAACGCCGCCCCCGTCGCACCGGTGGCTGGTCACAAAGCCAGTGACGTGGTCGCACGCGTTGGTAAAACCGAAATCAAATGGGAACAACTCGACCCAGCCGTGAACACTTTCATCAAGCAGTTCACCGCGCGCGGTCGCGCCTTCCCGATGGAGCAAATCGACCGGTTGCGTTATGATGTGATTAACGAAATGGTGATTCGCGAACTCGTTTTGCAAGCCACCGCCGGTCACGAACCAACTAATCTCGACGCACAAGTTAAAGAGCAAATCGATCAATCCAAAGTCCAAGCGGGCGGCGCAGACGCGTACACCAAAGCACTCGGCGAAATGGGCGTCACACCCGATGAATACGCCAAACGCGTCCGCGAGATGGTGATCATTCAGGAACAAATCAAGAATGTCGTCGATGCAAAAGTGAAAGTCACCGCCGACGACACCAAGAAATTCTACGACGAAAATCGCAGCAAATTCGTCCTCCCGGAACAGGTCCGCGCCAGTCATATTCTGATTCTCTGTCCGGAAGATGCCACCGCTGAAGTTCGCACGCAGAAGCTCGTACAGATTCAGGCCGCATTGTCCCTAGTAAAAGGCGGCAAAGATTTCGCCGAAGTCGCGCAGAAATTCTCTGAAGATCCCGGCAGCAAAGAACAAGGCGGCGACCTCGGCTTCTTCGCACGGGGCCGGATGGTACCGGAATTTGAAACAGCAGTTTTTGGATTGGCCACCAACGAAATTAGCAGCGTCGTCACCACGCATTACGGCTACCATGTAATCAAAGCCACCGAACGAAAACCGGCCGGCGAGCGCGCTTACACCGAGGTAAAGACCAGCATCGAAAATTATCTCAAGAACCTGCAAGGCCAGAAATTCGCCCAAGAATATCTGAAAGAATTGCGCGATCAGGCCAAGGTCGAGATTCTAATACCGGAACCTGCTCCGATGGCAGCGCCGTCTCACGGCGGCATGCCGATGAACTAATTGATTCCACTCCATCGAGGCGGGAAGTCCACTCGGATTTCCCGCCTCTTTTTTGGTGACAGCGCGAGTTTGACGCCACCGGTAAGAATCTCTACACTTACCGATACGAATGAGCCGCACTGTGCTAGTTGAAATTATCGGACTGGGAATGTTATTGGCCAGTTCCGCGTTTTTCTCAGCGACGGAGATTGCGTTATTTGCACTCAGCAAACTGCAAGTCCGCCGGCTCCGGCAAGACCAACCCGCGACCGGCCAACTCATCAGCGAACTACTCGACCGCCCCCAACGGCTGCTCTCAACTATTCTTTTCGGCAACACGCTCGTGAACATCGCCACCGCTGTGTTGGGTTATGATTTACTCCAACGGTTCGCGCCACAGCATGCCAATGTCATCGCCGTACCGGTGATGACGCTCTTGATTCTGTTGTGCGGTGAAGTCACACCCAAAGCGATTTTGATCCGGCGACCGGAATTCTTCGCGCCAAAATTGGTGCCGGTCATCAATGGTTTCGAGCGTGGCACCCGGCCGGTCCGACGCGGGTTTGAGGCGCTTTCGGAAATGATTGTCCGACGGATTGAGCGGTCGCCATATTTTTCGGCGCGGCGGGCGCGCGACGAAACACCGACTTCTGACGAATACCGGACGTTGCTCACCGCGAGCGAACGCGCCGGCATTGTGCGCCGGGAAGAGCGCGATATGGTTCATAAAATTCTCGCGCTCGATAAAATGCTCGTCCGGGAAATCATGACGCCGCGCGTGGATATGCAATCAATCGAAGATACATTGACGCCGGAGGCAATGGCGGAAGCGTTGCGTAAGATTAAACACCGGCGCGTGCCAATCATCCATGATTCACCGGATACGATTGAAGGCATTTTGAATGTGAAGGAATTTTTGGCGAATCCGCACCGGGAGCTTGATGAAGTTATCGAGTTACCGAATTTTATTCCGGACACGATGCGCGTGGGCAAACTGCTAAAGACATTTCGCAAACAAGAACATCCAGTGGCCATCGTGATCGACGAATATGGCGGCACGCAAGGCATGGTGACGCTGGAAGATATTCTGGAAGAAATCATCGGTGAGATTGAAGACGAATTTGATACACGCGAAATCATGGTTCAAAAAGTCGGCCCCGGCCATTGGCTGATTAACGGCAAGGCACGACTCGAAACCGTCAACAGTGAATGCAATCTCAACCTGCACGCCGCTGATAGTGAAACAATTGCCGGGTGGATCATCGCGCAACTCGGTTCACTGCCCAAAGATGGCGATGAAGTGCGGGTGGAAAACATCCGCGTCATCGCCTGCAAAGTCGTCAAGAACCGAATCCGCGAAGTTATGGTGGAGGTCGCGGACTAGATGGAGACCCTCTGGCTCAGTTTCACTATTGGCTTCGGGTTGATTGCCTGCGCATTTTTTGCCGGCATGGAAACTGGTTTAATTTCACTCAATAAAGTCCGGCTCCGGCACGAGGTGGAACGGAAAAATCGGCGCGCCATTTTGATTAACGGCTTTGTCGAAAATACCGAACGCCTGCTCGGCACCACGTTGGCCGGTTCGACACTTTGTAGCGTTCTCATCGCCGTTGCCGCCTCCGCATTAGCGGTGCGCTGGTTCGGTGAAGGATTTGCGATTGACCTGACCACAATGCTCGTCAGCTCGGCGGTGGTGCTGGTCGTGGCGGAAATCGCACCGAAATCTTTGTTCCGTCAATATCCCCACCGGCTGTGCCTCACCTTTGCCAATTTACTAAACGCTGCCGCTTGGCTGCTCGCACCCGTGGTGTGGTTGATTGGCGAGTTAATGCATTTACTGGCGCGACTCAGCGGTCACAACGGCGACCAACCGGCGAGCTTCTTTGTGACCCGGGAAGAACTGAAACATCTCGCGAAAGAAGGCGAAGCCGGCGGCGCGTTGACCGCCGAAGAACGCCGGATGATTCACGGCGTGTTTGATTTCCCCTACAAAACCGCGCATGAAATCATGACGCCGCTCGCGCGAACCGTCACCGTCGCGTCCACAACTGGTACGGCAGAACTATTTGATATTTCCCAGCGCACCGGCTACGCGCGCCTACCGGTCCGTGATGGCGACCGGATTCTCGGCGTCGTCAATGTCTATGAAATTTTGTTCAACGCCGTGATACCGGAAGGAAAAATCGCGCAAGATTTAATGCAAAAACCGCAATGCGTTCTTTCAACTGACCGAATCAATCGCGTTTTGCCGGTCTTACGCGCGAGCCGAAATCCGATGTGCATCGTCGTCAACCCGGAAGGTCGCGCCATCGGAATTATCACCATCGAAGACATCGTGGAAGAAATTGTGGGCGACGTGGAAGGCTAACTATGCAGGGAAGAATTTTAATCCCAACCGATTTATCGAATGAATCAAATTCCGTTTTTCCATGGGCGCTGACGATTGCTCAGGCGTTCCCGGAGAAACTGTATCTACTCAACGTCATGGATCCGGATTCCGTGAATCAACCCGAGCGACTCGAAGATTTTCCGTCACTCAATGAATTCTTTACCAAAGACCGCGACGGTTGGTTCAACCCGCCGTTGAAAGCATCCGTTCCAGTCACCAAACTCTATCTGTATAACGACGACCCGGCGAAAGTCGTTCTCGGCGTCGCGAAAGCCAAAGCCATCGACTTGATTTGCTTATCCGTCATCCGTCCCGGTGCCAATTTTGCTTGGTGGTCGGCCGGGAAAACCGTTGAGACCATTATCGAAAAAGCGCCGTGTTCCGTGTTATGTGCCGGCGGTCGAAACACTCAGTCGGAGCAATGGAACCGCCCGCACTTCCGCAATATTCTCCTCCTGACTGAACTCACCGCGACGAGCACCGTCCCGCTGGCCAAAGTCATGCCGTGGGTTCAACGTTTCAATGCCATGCTCCACGTCTTTCCGCTCGGCGACCTCGACCATCCGGCTGAACAAAAAACCCTCCGCGAGCTATACAATCAGAACAGCAATTCCACCAACGTCCTGATGTTCAAAGAGCCAAAAAACCGCACCGAAAATTTGATGAAATGCATCCGCCAAGAACCGATTGATTTGATTGTGATGACGCCGCGCGTTCGCGTTCGCTTTGCCAACCGGCTTTTTCACGATGTCTTCGTCCATCTGCTCCGCTCTACCAACGTGCCGATTCTAATCTTGCGCTGAAAGAATTTTCTCCAGCGCCCGCCGGTGCGCCGCCGGCATCGTAATCGCCGCCAATTGCCGTCGCGAAAACCACCGGCCTGTTCCGCAAGCCTTACCGGCAAACACTCGCAATGTGATTCGCCGATTCGTAATTACATGCCGGAGCGTCAGTAAAATTTTCTGAGACTCGCCCGCCGGTAATTCCCATAAACCCGCCAGCAATCCAGTCGCCGGTCGCTGTCGGAGAAAAACTTTACCGGCGCGTCGGACGAATACCGCCGACTCCGTCACCGGCCGAAGCGCGGGTTTGCGGCGTGCCGGTAACCTGCCGCGCCGGCACACATTGCGCAACGGACATTTTTCACAGCGCGGATTTACCGGCAGACAAACAAGTGCGCCGAGTTCCATCAACGCTTGATTGAAGTCACCGCAGTTCTTCTCCGGTAACAGCGCTTCCGCCAATTCCCAATGCTGCTGTGTTTTCGCAAAAACACGAGTGAAAACCCGCGTGACATTGCCATCCACCACCGGAGCACGTTGACCGAAGGCAATACTCGCAATCGCACCGGCAGTGTAGCGGCCGATGCCGGGAAGTTGCTGGAGTTTGGCAACCGTTTCCGGTACGCGGCCGTTCATTTGCCGGGCGGCGCGGTGTAAATTCCGGGCGCGTGAATAGTAACCGAGTCCTTCCCAAAGTTTTAGCACACGCGTCACCGGTGCTCGCGCCACGGCGGTTAATGTTGGAAATTCGCGGAGCCAGTGCCGGTAATAATCGCGGACGGTTTCGACGCGAGTTTGCTGGAGCATAATTTCACTCACCCAGATTCGGTATGGGTCGCGCGTGCCGCGCCACGGAAGTGACCGGCGGTGATTTCGATACCACCGGAGTAAGGTGCGTCGAAATGCGTTGACCGTTACCGGGGCAATATGGAATGGTTTCTGCATGGCCGAGCGCACATCCTACACGTGCCAGCTTCCTGCTGACAAGACTGCCCAATTCAAAGCGGATTTGGAGCAGCGCGGTTTTGTGTTTCGCGATGTGCCCTACGCACATTTCGGCGCAGAACACCGGGGCGAGAAAGTCAGCCTCGCGTTCTATCAATCCGGCAAGTTGGTAATCCAAGGCAAGGGCACGACAGATTTCATCCAGTTTTATTTAGAGCCGGTGTTGCTCGGTGAAGCCCGGCTCGGCTACGAACATATTCTTAATCCGGAAATGACGGCAGAGCGAATCGGTGTGGACGAATCCGGTAAAGGTGATTTTTTCGGACCGCTGGTGGTGGCCGGTGTTTATCTCGACGCCGATTCGGCAATGGCGATGCACGAGCTGGGTGTGAAAGATAGCAAGCAAATCACCAGTGCAAAACGAATCAGCGATTTGGCGAAGGAAATTCGCACCGGAACAAAATGGGACGTTTTACCGATTGGCAACGAAGCCTACAACCGGTTGCAAGCCAAGATGGGCAACGTCAATAATCTCCTCGGCTGGGGTCATGCGCGAGTCATCGAAAATATGTTGGCGAAAGTGCCGGGCGCAACGAAGGCCATCTCCGATCAGTTCGGCAATAAGGTAATCATCCAACGCGCTTTGATGGAGCGCGGCAAGAAAATCGAACTCGTGCAACGTCACAAAGCGGAAAGCGATTTAGCGGTGGCGGCGGCTTCGATTTTGGCACGCGACGAGTTTGTCAACCGGTTGCGAGCGCTCGGCAAAACCGCCGGCATGGCGTTGCCGAAAGGCGCGTCACAAGCGGTAATTACCGCCGGAATTGAATTCGTAAGGAAACATGGCGCGGATGCGTTGGGAAAAGTTGCGAAGACTCATTTCCGTACTACACAAAAAGTTTTGCAGGGAACGACATGAAAAGCACCATCGTGATTGTGGTGGCATTGCTATTGGTCGTTTATGGTCTGGCACAAGTCGGAACGATGTACCGGGCGAAGAATGACTTGAAAATATTCGTTCAGCGCACACTTGATTTCGTCGATGAAACCACCAAAGAATCGGTGAAAACTGACATCGTCCAAGCCGCGCAAAAATTGCACGTCATTGTTTTAGCCGGCAACATTGATGTCGTGTATGAAGACGCCGACACGCCAACGATTCCATCGTCACCTGTCACACAGCTGACCAACAAACGCGTGGTCATTAGCCTCCGGTACGTGGCCTCCGCGATGGGCTTGCCGGTTCACCAACAGATTACCACCTCAAAATTCCGGCAAGTCGCCACTGGACAGTCCGCAAAAACCGAATAAAATTACGCCATGCCACTCTATGAATTTCATTGTCCGAAGTGCGTGAAAGATTTTGAGCAACTTGTCCGCTCCGCCAAATGGGAAGGTCAAGCCGCTTGTCCGCAGTGCGGCACAAAGAAATTGGTGAAGAAACTTTCCGTCTTCGCTTCCGCAGTCGCCACCGGCAACAGCGGTCCGATGCCATGCGATACCGGTAGTTGTCCTGCACCGGCACGCGCGAAACATCGCGGCGGTTGCGCCTGCTGCCGTTGACCTAATTTTAGGTCGCTAATAGTTTTAAGAATTCCGATTCAGTCAGAATTTTCACACCGAGTTTTTTAGCTTTGTCGAGCTTGCTACCGGCGTCCGCACCGACAATCAGGTAGTCGGTTTTTTTGCTGACGGATTCGCCTACAGTCGCGCCGGCGGAACGGAGTTTTTCCTTCGCAATATCACGGGAAAAATTTTCCAGCGTGCCGGTGACAACGACGATCTTCCCGGTAAAATACCCTTTGGCCTGCGGACGACTGATTTCTACTTTTGGTTTTATCCCGACTTGGCGGAGTCTGGCGAGGACTTCCTGATTGCGCGGATTGCTGAAGAAATCGTGGAGGCTTGCCGCCACTACCGGGCCGATGTCTTTGCATTTTTGCAATTCTTCTACGGTCGCACCGGCAATGGCTTGCAGACTTCCGAAATGCCCGGCCAATTTCCGGGCAGCTTCTTCGCCGACGTGCGTAATGCCGAGACCATGCAACAATCGCCAGAGTTCTCGATTTTTCGTACCGGCAATGGCGGTGATAACATTCGTGGCAGATTTCTCGGCCATTCGCTCAAGGCCAGCTAGTTGTTCAACGGTTAGCGCATAAAGATCGGCGACATCGCGAACTAATTTCTGCTCGACAAGTTGGTTGACGAGAACTTCGCCAAGACCTTCGATATCCATCGCATTGCGCATGGCAAAATGTTCGAGGCGGCGTTTGAGTTGCGCCGGACAGGCGATATTTTCACACCGCCACGCGACAAATTCAGGATCGCGATTGACTGGGCCGCCACACGCCGGACAGATGGCCGGCATTTGAAATATTTTCTCTGTACCGGTGCGTTTGCCGGTAACGGCTTCGACGACTTCGGGAATCACCATGCCAGCTTTGCGGATGATGACGGTGTCGCCGATGCGGATGTCTTTGCGTTTGATTTCTTCTTCGTTGTGGAGCGTGGCACGAGCGACGGTAGAGCCTTGAACGAAAACTGGCTCTAGCTCGGCCACCGGTGTGAGGACACCGGTGCGTCCGACTTGGATGGTAATGGCGAGGAGTTTGGTTTCGGCCGGTTTGATCCAATGCTCCGGTTTGAAGACGATGGCGTAACCGGGGGCACGAGCTTTGGCCGGGATGCGGCGCTGCTGGTCAAGCGAATTGACTTTGACGACGATGCCGTCGAGTTCGTAGGGGACTTTAGTGCGCAGGTCTTTAGTTTCGTCGTTACCGGCGACGATGTCACTTTCGTACCGGGCGAGAACTCCATCCATGTCCCAGCATTTCCACCAGAAATGCGCCGTGGGTAAACCGAGTTTTTTCAAAGCTTCCAAGGCTTCGGCGTGAGAGGTGAATTCACCGCCAGCCACCGCATAAAAAACTGCGCTTAACGGCCGGGCGGCGACGCTGCGCGAATCAAGTTGCTTCAGAGTGCCGGCGGTGGCATTGCGCGGATTCGGAAAAGTTTTTTCGTCGGCTTGCCGGAGTTTATCGTTGAGCTTTTCGAAGGCAACCACCGGAATATAAGCTTCGCCACGAACCTCCAGTGTGACCGGTTCGGAAAGTTTGAGCGGGATGGTTTTGATGGTTTTGACGTTGGCAGTGATGTCATCGCCGGTGGTGCCATCGCCGCGAGTGGCCGCTTGGACGAGCACTCCGTTTTCGTACCGGCAGGTAATGGAAACGCCGTCGATTTTAGGTTCGAGAACGTACTCGACGTTTTCCCCCGGTAATTGTTTGTGAATGTCGGCGTCGAATTTGCGAAGGCCATCGAGCGTGTCGGATTTTTCGAGGGAAAGCATTGGGCTGGTATGCCGGACACTCTGAAATTCTTTGAGCGGCGCGCCACCAACGCGTTGAGTCGGTGAGTCAGGCGTGACGAGGTCGGAATGTGCGGCTTCGAGTTTTTGAAGTTCGGCAAAAAGCTGGTCGTAGTCGTAATCGGAAATCTCCGGCCGTGCTTCGGTATAATAAAGCTGGTCGTGCCGGTGGATTTGCCGGCGCAGTTCAGTGATTTGTTTCTGAGTTTCGCGATGATTCATAAGCACGCAAACCGTCGGTCATGGCGACGGTGGGTTGCCAATTTAGGGTGTGCCGGAGTTTATCACTGTTGTAGCCGCGCCGGCCACCTAAGAGTAAGACGGCGAGGCGAGTCAGCGGCGGACAGACTTGAAAAGCGGTGGCGTGCGCGATGCATTCACTGAAAAATGCCAACCGGTCGGCGGTGGCGTAGGAAATACGTGAATTCGGAACTGCGGCGCCGGTGAGGTGACAGAGTTGGTGAATGAATTCTTGCTGAGTCAGACATAACTCGTCGGCGGCGACATTGAAAATTTCACCGGTCACTTTTGGTTGGTGAACCGTAGCCGCGATGGCGTTGGCAACATCGGTGACGAAAATTAGACTGAGCCGATTGGTACCGTCGCCGATGAATTTGAGTCGGCGCGATTGGAGGGCGGCGACAATTCGCCCCAGCGTCACGGCGTCACCGGGGCCATAGACGAGCGTGGGGCGCAAAATTGTGAAGGGTACGGAGGATTGGTGGACGAGTTGTTCGGCGAGAAGTTTGGCGCGCGAATAATAATTCCACCGGTGGAGTTGGCCGTATCCGTCGGTTTCCACGAACGGCCGGCCATCGGGTCGCGGCCAACCGTAGACACCAACGCTGCTGATGTGAATGAAATGCCGAATTTTGCTGGCGGCGGCAGCGGCCAGAACATTGCACGTACCAGTAACAGTGACATGGTAATAATCTGACCACAGGCCGGTCGTGTGAACTCGCGCGGCAGCATGAACAACGGCGTCCGTATTTCGCATCGCCGCAGTCAGGCTATCGATTTGGTCGAGCGGAATCGGAAGACATTGAACGCCGAGCTGCCGGAGCGATTCCGTGCGCGAAGTAGGCCGGACAATAGCCGTCACCGTGTCGCCGCGAGTGACAAGCACACGGGCGAGATGACTGCCGAGCAGGCCGGTGGCACCGGTAAGGAGAATGCGCATCTTTGACAATGTCCTTTTCTAAAACCACCGGGCTTATTATACTTTGCGCCGAAATACAAGGGGTAAGAATGCTCAAACCAAAAATTATCTTTTTCGCGGTGTTCATGGTTTTTGCGACGCTGTGGCGCGGCTGGGAAACGTTTCGTAAGCAAGGTAGCGCCCGCGGGCAAACCTCCATGCTGTGGTCGTTTTACCTGCTGTTTGTGATGAGCGTGATTATTTTTCTCGGAACGATTGTGGAGTTCTGTCTCGTGCCGCGCGAGTTTCACTGGACGCCGGCTATCATCGGCGCGGAGTTGTTTCTCGTGGCAAATGTGATTCGGATGGTGGCGATTCGGGAGTTGGGAAATTTTTGGAGTTTGCACATTGAGATTCGCGACCAACACCAATTTGTGCGGACAGGAATTTATGGATACATCCGGCATCCGGCCTATTTGTCGTTTGTGCTAGAGCATATTGCGGTGACATTGGCTGGGAATGCTTGGTGGGCACTGGCGATCACGCTGATGATATATGTGCCGCTGTTGGTGTGGCGTTGGCGCACGGAAGAACTGGCATTGTGCGCTAAGTTTGGTGAGAGTTACCGGACTTATCAACGCGAAGTAGGCGCTTGGTGGCCGCGCTGGACGGCGTGGCGGCAAAAAAATTGATCACGGTTTATTATTTTCTCGTGCTGCTCAACGCGGCGCTGTTCTTCGGCGTAGCGGTCATTACTTATTTACGGAATCGGCAGAACCGGGCGGGGTTGTATGGTTCACTGGCGTTACTGGTTACCAGCCTGTGGTTAGTTGGGTTTGCACAATACTATCGACCGCTGCCGGACGATTCCGCTTTGATTTGGGCCAAAATCACACTGACTTTTGGCGTGGCGGCAACACCATTAATCATCCAACTTCTATTCGCGCTGACTGAACGGCAAGACCGCTGGCGGTGGGTGGCGATTGGGGCTTGCTACCTCACGAGTGCAATGTGTGTGTGGTTGATCTGGAATGATCAATTACTGACAGGGCTGCGATCTGCGCCGTACTTGGATCATTATGTGCACTACAACCGGGTTTGGTATCCGTTTTTGATTACGCACATCGCCGGGTGGCAATGGGCCGGCACGGGAATGTTGCTGTATTACGTTACCCGAACGGTTGGTTATAAACGCATGCAGTTGATCTACTATTCGGTCGCGTGGGTGGTGTGGTTGCTCGCCGGCAATGGCATCATTGTCCCCATCGAATACGAAGTCCATATCCCGCCCTTTGGTTTTTTGCTGATGCCGCTAAACACACTCCTACTCGGCTATGTCATGACCCGCGCCCGACTCGCAGATTTCAACGTGGTCGCCGCCCGCGCCTTGTTGTACCTCGTGATGTTATTACTGGTGGTTGCCGCTAGTTTACTCTTCATCGGAACCATCAGCCTATTGGCGCCAGGTTTTATGAACCAAAGACAAGTGCTGTTCACCGTCGGGTTGGTGATGGTGATCGGCTTAAGCCTGGCGACTGTCTTGCCGCGCTTTTTGCCATACGCCGAACACATCGTCCAAGAAAGATTTTTCGCCGGCCGGTTTAGTTACCAAGATATGCTGAGCGGTCTCATCCGGGAACTCAGCAATGAAAACACAGTGGAAACACTCCTCACTCGCGTAGTCACTACTCTCCAAAATCAGATGCAAGTCTCGCGAGCGCTGGTGTTTCTTCAAGACCCACTACTGAATGAATATCGGCTGCGCGCCCAAAGCGGCGTACCGGCAGAGGAACAGAAAAAAATCGCTAACTTAGCGACTGACAATCCGGTGATCCAATGGTTACAGACGAAACAAGATTCCTTGGTGCGAGAAGAACAGATGCGAACCTTGACGCCTCTCGTTTGGAAAAAGTTATCGGAGACCTTGAATCAACTGCACATCGTAGTCTGCGTTCCAATGTTGCGCGAAGGCAAGTTGACCGGCGTGTTGTGTCTCGGCGAAAAAACGAATCACGGAATATTTTTTGTCAGCGACTTGAAATTACTGACCACCTTAGCCACCGACTTGGCGCTCAGCGTTCATTACCGGCGCATTGAAGAACATGCCGTTCACCAGAATAAGTTAATTACGCTTGGCACACTCGCCGCCGGTATCGCGCATGAAGTCCGCAATCCATTGTCGTCGATTCGCACCTTCGCCCAACTCTTACCCACTAAAGGCGACGACCCAGATTTCACACATGAGTTTAGTAAAATTGTCATTCAAGACGTGGATCGCATCACACGCGTCATCCAAAGTATGCTCTCCTTTGCCCGACCCAGCACCGTGAACATCGGAAATCACACGGCTGCCGATTTAATTGACGAAGCCTTAGTGCTTGCCCAGTCGCGACTCAGCAGTAAACATATTCAAGTCACCAAAGCACTCCCAACCCCAGTCACGCTCTGTGTGGATAAACACCAAATCCTCCAGGTCCTGCTCAATATTCTCAACAATGCCGCTGATGCTTTACCGGAGAACGGCGTCATTCGGATTACCACCGGTACGCATCCGACCGAGGAACAAAGCGCCTTACCGTCAAAGAATTTTGGCGTCATTGAAATTGCCGATAACGGTCCCGGTATCCCAGCCGCCGTTCGCTCCCGGCTGTTTGACCCATTTTTCACCACGAAAAGCGAGGGAACCGGACTCGGCCTGTCCATCTCCCAAAAAATTGCCCGCGACCACAATGGCTATATCACCGTTTCCGGCTCGGAAGGAATGGGCGCGGCATTCCAACTCCACCTGCCGCTGGATTAGCCGATGCTTCTAGCTGAAAACAAACTATTTACATCCTCGATAGCCGGTGTATAATTTTCCCTATGGAAGTCGTTAATCGCTGACTGAGTTCTCAAGGAGGAACTTAGAATCTGAAGCCCACGATTCCCACAAAAAAAATCGGCGTATGCGTCCCAAACATAGCCGGCGTGTTGTAATTACCGGCATCGGAGTCGTCAGCCCAGTCGGAATCGGCGTCGAGCCGTTCTGGAAAAACGTGGTCGCTGGCGTGTCCGTGGCTGCTCGGTCACCGGCGCTCGTCCAAGCCAAATGCCCCTGGCAAGTCGCTGCCGAAGTTTCTGATTTTCAACCCGACCGCTGGCTCGGCCGCAAAGAAGCCAAGCGCATGGATCGTCTCGCTCAATTTGGTCTCGTCTCCTCACTGCTCGCCGTCGAAGATGCGCGCCTCGATTTCACCAAAGAAAATCCTGAACGGTGCGGCGTTTCCGTCGGCACAGCGCAAGCTGGGATGTTATACGGCGCAAAAGAATACGACGCGTATAAAGAAAAAGGCGTCAGCGCTGTCAGCCCCTATCTCGGCATCGCAGTTTTTACCGGCTCAACCGGTGGCCTCATCGCCATGCACCACAATCTCAAAGCGCCGTGCCTCACGATTTCCACCGGTTGCGATTGCTCCACTGCCGCCATCGCTCACGCGGCCGATCTCATCGCTCGCAGTGACGCCGATGTAATGCTCGCCGGTGGTTCCGACGCGCCGATTCATCCAATTATCGTTGTCTCCTTCGGCACCGTCTACGCGCTCACCTCCCGAAACAACGAACCGAAAAAAGCTTCGCGTCCATTCGACGCCAAACGCGATGGTTTTGTCATCGGCGAAGGGGGCGTCATTCTTGCGCTCGAAGAATTGGAACACGCCCGGCAACGCGGCGCGAGAATTTATGCGGAAATGATCGGCTGGGCCGGCACCTGCGATGCCCATCACATGTGTCATCCCGATCCCACCGGTGAACAAGGTGCTCGCGCCATGCAACTCGCGTTGACGCACGCCGGTATCCGTCCGGAACAAGTGGATTATCTCAACGCCCACGGCACTTCCACACCGCTCGGCGACAAAGCGGAAACTGTCGTCATCAAAAAAGTTTTCGGCCCACACGCCTACAAAGTGCCGGTCAGTTCCACCAAATCGACACTCGGTCATTTGCAAGGTGCGTGCGGCGCCTCGGAAATTGCTGCCTGTTGTCTTTCCATTCGCGACAACGTTTTACCACCGACCATCAATTACGAATTCCCGGATCCCGATTGCGATCTCGACTATGTTCCGAATGTTGCGCGTCGCCGACGCGTCAACATCGCCGCTAGCAATTCCTTTAGCTTCGGCGGGCGCAATACCGCCATCGTACTCCAGCGCTACACCGGTCCCGCAAGTACCACCAACTCCAGCCCCGGTAAAAGTCTCCAACGCGATCTCGACTTACCACCGGTAAAAGGCGAATCATGAAAACCGCTTTACTCCTTGCGGACGGCGCGGACATCCGGCACTTCTTCACCGAGGCTCTCGGTTCGCAAGTCAATCTCGTCCCGGTCGACGCGCCGACCGAACCGAATCGCGCTGGCTTCGATGCGCTATTTTCCACTTGGTTACGCCTTGTGGATATCGTGATTATCGACGCCATATCACTCAACGAATCCACTCGTTGGGCATTGGAATCACTCGCCGCCACAACCTTCGCTGACCATCAAGCTGTCGTCGTTCGCCTCAACGTCGACCAGCGAACACATTATCATTTGGAACCCACGTGGTTGCTTTTAGCCGGCACCGAAGACCTCGACCAAACCCGACGCAACCTCAGTACATTCCTCGAATTGCGCGACACGCAAGCCCAGTTGAAACGCGCGCACGCCGTTCTCAGCCGGCAACCGGCTAAAACCGGCAGCACCACTCATAACACCGGCGCGCCACTTGTACCGGCGGCAGATTTGCTACGCTACCGGGACGCACTTCGCAACATCGGTCAAGTGCTTGGAAAAAATCTCAACGAACGCGAATTACTGGCGGAGTTCTTAAATTTCGTTCACGAACTACTCGGCGTCGGCAAACTGGCGCTGTTCACACGCCGGTATCACAACGATCTTTTTACCGAACGTCTCACGTTGGAAGACCGGCAACTTTCCATTGCCAGCAGTCACGGCATCGCGCCGAACGTCGTCGAACATCTCCGGTTGAATCTTGATTTCGGTGTGGCCGGCCGGCTCAGTCGCGAAACCGCTTTACTCCGGCGCACCACCGACGCCGACCCGCTGGCGCCGAATCACGATCCGCAAGTTGCCCGCGAACTGGATTTACTCGGCGCAGAAGTTGCCGTGCCGATGTTCGACAACGACCAATTGCTCGGCGTGCTCACATTCAGCGGCAAGGTTACCGGTGAGTCGCTCGCCAACGAGGAACTGGAACTCGTTTATCATTTGATGGCGCAACTCGCGCAAGCCATTCGCAATCTCCACCTGCAAGCCAAGCTCGTCGGCCAGCAGCGATTCATGGGCGAAGTGCTGGCGCACGCACAAAGCGCCGTAATTGTCGTCGGACAAGACGACCGGATTTTGTGCGCGAATCGCCGGGCGCGCCGGTTATTGGAACTCGGCGAAGGCGAATTGATTGGCCGCAAGACAAACTGCCTACCGCCGTGCGTCGGCGACGTATTATTTCAAGTGTTGCAGACCGGCGAGGAAATTACGCAACACGAAGTTAGCCTGCCGCGCAATCACCGGCCGTTGAGCGTGAGCGCCACGCGATTTTCGATGAGCCTCGGCGATTCCGAAGGACTGGTGGCGGTGGCGTTGTTGGAGGATTTGACGGAAGCGAAACTCCAGCAAGCACACGAACGCGAATTGGCCGACAAGGAATTTTTCACGCGGCTATCGGCCCGGTTGTCGCATGAACTGAAAAACTCGCTTGTCTCGATTAAAATTTACGCGCAGTTACTACCGGAGCGTTACGATGATCCGGAGTTCCGGGGACAATTCCGGCATATCGTCGCCAGCGAAGTCAACCGGGTGGATTTGCTGGTGCAGAACCTGACATTCTTCACGCGTCCGCTGGTGCTGGTGTATGAAGAAATTAACGCCGAGGAATTGCTCGACACTTGCCTCCGCAACATCACCACGGAATTTACACAGAAGGGATTGCTCCAAGTCGTCGCCTTCGGCCAGAAAGTCACCGGTGACCAAGCCATTCCAGTCGCGACCATCAAGAAGACTTTCAGCGTGCCCAGCGGAATCGAAGGCGATGTCATCCGTTTGGAACAAGCTTTCGAGCATATTTCTCGCAACGCACTGCAATCCATGCCGCAAGGTGGACGGCTTACCATCAGCGCTGCGGAAGCCGAAGCGAAAGATTTTCCGGAGAACAAACTACCGGAAGGTGGCGGTCTCCGTCTCGAATGGCAAGACAACGGCGAAGGCATTGCGCTCGACAATTTGCCGCATGTGACCGAGCCATTTGTTACCACTCGCAATATCGGCGTCGGTCTCGGTTTAACCATCGTGAAACGTATCGTCGAACGGCACGGTGGCCGACTGCTGGTTGACAGCACGCAAGGGGTCAGCACCAAAGTGACACTCGTGTTGCCACGCAAAGCACAGCCGCAACTCGAAGACCATTTGGTGGAAGAATCCGCACCGGCGGTGGAGAATTTCAACGTTCCAAATTTCACACCGCCCCGTCCGAAAGCACCGACCCATGTCGGTGCCCTAAGATTCTATGCATTGACGACGAGGATAGTCCGCGCGAATCATTGCGGCACATTCTCAAAGACCGGTATCAAGTCGCCACCGCTGCGACCGGCCAAGCTGGACTGACCGCCTTGCAGACGACCGGCCCGTTTGACCTCGTCCTCCTCGACATGATGTTGCCGGACTTCAATGGTTTGGATTTACTCGCGCGCATCCGCAAAGAAATGCCGGCGACACCGGTGGTCATGGTCACTGCAATTTCAGAATCCAAACCAGCCGTCCAAGCTATCAAGCTCGGCGCGGCGGATTATCTGACCAAACCGTTCGATGTAGATGAAATTCGCCTAGTCGTCGCCCGGATTCTCCGCGAACGCGCTTTACCGGCAGCAACAGTCACACCGGCAGCGGATGCCGACATGATTGGCGCGAGTACCGGCATGCGAGACGTGTTCACGTTAATCGACCGGATTAAAAATGCTGATGCCACCGTTTTGATTACCGGTGAGACAGGGACCGGTAAAGAATTAGTAGCGCGAGCACTGCATTTTCGCAGTTGCCGGAAAGAAGGCCCGTTCGTCCCGGTGCATTGCGCGGCAATTCCGAACGAATTACTCGAGAGTGAATTATTCGGTCACGAAAAAGGCGCGTTTACCGGTGCAGTGCAACAGCGCATCGGCATGTTTGAGGCGGCAGACGGTGGCACTTTATTCCTCGATGAAATCGGCGAGATGCCGTTGGCGACGCAAAGCAAATTGCTCCGGGCCATTCAGGAACGTGAAATCCGGCGCGTCGGCAGCCAGCAAACTATTCATGTGAATGTCCGGATGGTTTGCGCGACCAATCGCGATCTTGAAGCGGCTGTCAAAAATGGAACTTTTCGCGAAGATTTGTTTTACCGGATTAATGTCGTACCGGTCAAGTTACCGGCGTTGCGCGAACGGCGCGAAGACATTCCGACGTTGGTGCTGCATTTCGCCCAGCGGTTTGCCGGTGAATTGAAACGGTCAACTCCACAATTCACACCGCAAGCGATGGAGCGGTTTGTCCATTTCGACTGGCCCGGCAACGTCCGCGAATTGGAACACGCGCTGGAACGGTTGCTGATTACTTGCGATGCGGCATTGATTGATGTGGTGCATTTGCCGCCATTGATTGCCACGGCTGAGATTTCGACGGCAACCGATTTGGCGGCAGATGAATTAGACCTACCAAAGCTGACAGCACACCTCGAACGGCAAGCCATCGAAAGGGCGTTGCAACGCAGCGGTGGCGTACTGACCGAAGCCGCGCAGATGTTGCACGTGACCCGCCGCATCTTGCGGTATAAAATGGACCAACTCGGCATTACCACCGATACGACAGAAACTGATGTTCAAAAATGAATCTGGTCGGTCGGTTTTGTTCAATTCTGTACGCTAATTATTAAGGTTGTACTGGAATTGCTGGTTGGCATAAGGCCTGCTATTGTTAGGAAGCGAATGAAAACTCGCTTGATTAAAATCGTCCTAGTGGCAATCGCTATCAGCATTGCCGGAACTCATGCGGTCTGGGCACTCGGCTTCCGCAATCCTGATCAAAATGCGCGAGCCACCGGTCAAGGCGAAGCCTTCACCGCACAAGCGGATGATGCGTCAGCGATTTATTACAACCCAGCCGGATTGACGCAGCAGACCGGTTCACAGTTAACCAGCGGCGGATATTTGGATTTTGCCGGTAGTCAATTTCGCGGCGCGGCGAATGTGAACAATACGTCCACAAGTTTTTTGCCGCAGTTTTATTTCGCCACGGATTTCGGACGGACGAATTCACCGTGGCGCGTTGGTTTAGGCTTTAACGTTCCGTTTGGTAGTCAATCGGACTTGGGAGCGAATGGATACTTCAAGAATCTCGTTACGAAAAGCAGCCTCGCGGTTTACAACATCGCACCATCGGTCGCCTACCGGTTCAATGACCACTTTTCGCTGGGTGTGGATTTGAATGTCTACCACGGTGATAGCATGTTTGAACAAGAGGTCGCGGCATATGGCAATGCGGTTTATCATTTTCAAGGCAGCGGCGATGCGGTCGGCGCAACTGTCGGCGCACTCTATAAGTTCAATGACCAACACACCCTCGGCGCGGTCTATCGCAGCCCGTTCACAATTAACTTCACCGACTATGCGGTTCTGCATGGCGTACTCCCAGCTTCGCCGGCGCACGCATCGATCAATTTTCCGCAATCCGTTGCCCTCGGTTACGCGTACCGGCCAATTCCAAAATTGAAACTCGAAGTAGATGTGGAATGGACCAACTGGGATCCGCTGAACACTGTCCAAGTCAAAGCTAACAATCCGTTTCTGAGCGCCGCGTCCCCGTACAATTGGAAGGATAGTTTTTTTTACGAGTTCGGCACACAGTATGAATTGAATGACCGTTGGACGGTGCGTGCGGGTTATATTTTCTCTGAAAACTCCGTACCGGATAGCACCTATTCGCCAACATTACCGGACGCAGATCGGCATGTGCTCAGTGCTGGCTTGGGCTATAAAATTAAGTGGCTGCAAATCGATGTCGCTTATCAATACAGTTTCACCACTGCCCACACTGTAACCGGTTCACCGTACGGATTGAGCGATGGACGATGGACTAGCGATGGTCACGCCCTTTGCGCTTCCAGCACCATTCACTTCTAATGACTATGGTTACTCCACTCGAACCACTTTCGACCGCCACCGGTAAACCGGTCCTGCTGATTGTTGACGATGAAGCCGGACCGCGTGAGGCGTTACGGTTTGTTTTCAAAGACCGGTTTAACTGCGTCACCACCACCGGTGGCCGCCAAGGTATCGAATACGCCAAGTCGAATCCCATCGACATTGCGATTCTCGATATCCGGATGCCGGACATGTCAGGCGTGGATGTCTTGCGCGAATTAAAAGCGCACAACCCAGACATCGAATGCGTGCTGTTGACCGGCTACGAAACATTGGAAACCGCCCGGGCCGCAGTGCATTACGGTGCCGCTGAATATCTCAACAAGCCGTTTGATGTCTTCAATATTCGGGAAATCGTGGATCGTTGCCTCGTCCGCCGGCAGCAGAAAACTAAAGCCAATGAAAACCTCCGGTCCATTGAAAAACTGAATAAAGATTTGACCGTCACCGTGACCGAACAGTCACGCACCGCGACCGCCAGCGTCCTCTCGGCTGGTGTTGTCCACGAGTTGAATAATCCGCTCAGCATCATTTCCGGTTACATTCAACTTCTTGATAATGACCTGACCAAACTCAGCCAAGGTGACGTCACTACCACTCAAAACATCCAACACCGGCTCACCACCATTCAACGCGAAATCCAGCGTTGCAAAGAAATCGCCGCGCGCTTTCTCCGCTTCTCTCGCGCACCTCGGTCACAAACCGAAGTCATCAATGTCACGCCATTACTGGAAGACACCGCCTTACTTTTGCGCGCTCATCCGGCGCACAGCCAGTCGCGAATTATTGCCCACGCCATTGAGCCAGTCTTGACAGTGAAAGCCAGTCCAGTCGAACTCGTACAGGTGCTGATTAATATTGGCGTCAACGCGCTTCAAGCCATGACCGGCCAAGGCACGCTCCTCTTTACTGCTGAACGCGCCACCGCGCCGGTCAATCCAATCTTCCGTTCTCAGAATTACGAATCGCAACAACCGCTCATCCGCATTTCCGCCACGGATACCGGCTGTGGAATTTCACCGGAGAATATTCAGAAGCTATTCACCCCGCACTTCACTACGAAAGCTGACGGCAACGGCCTTGGTTTAACCATCGTCGCCGAAATTGTTGGAAGATATAACGGCGCGATTGAAATTCTCAGTGCCACCGGCAAGGGTACAAACTTCAATATTTACCTGCCACACGCCGTCTAACACTCGTCACTGCCCGACAATTTTCACCGGCACAAACTGACCGTTTTTGATTTCCTCAACGACCATGACTTTTACTGACGTATCGCCGTTCGCATCGAAACTCCACTTCCCAAGAGCGCCATCCATATCGCGCAGACTGGCCACTGCGGCGCGAATGGCTTCCCGGTCCTTCTTACCGGCGCGTTGAATTCCAGTAAGCGCAACCAAACCCGATTCATAACCGTACACGGCATAAGCCTCCGGTTCGGCGTTATATTTTTTCTTGTATGCTTCGTAAAACTCCCGGCCTTTGCCGCGCAACTGACTCGGCGGTAAACCACCAAACGTGACGTACGCCCGGCCTTCGAGATTTTCCTGACCAGCGGATTCGATGAGCGCAGTTTCCCGGCAACCATCCGGCATCATGATTTTGACCTTTGCGCCACCGGCCACCAAATCTTTCGCAAGCTGACCGGCACCGCTCTGCGTGGTGCCGCCAAAATAAACCAGATCGGCACCGGTGCTTTTGATTTTGGTCACGAGCGACCGGAAGTTGGCCGCTTTGGCGTCGATGCCTTCATGACCAGCGACTGTCATGCCCAGTTTTTTCGCAACGCGCTCAAAAACTCCGGCCACGCCTTTACCGTAAAGTTCGCGGTCATCGAGAATGAAAACTTTTTTGAAACCGGTTTCTTTCGCAAATGTCGCGGCGACATCGCCTTGAATATCGTCCGCCGGCACGACCCGAAAATAATTAATCTTACCGGACGGCCGGTACACCGCCGGTTCATTGGCTTCGCCGGTACCGGGCTTGGTGAGACCGGGATAGGTGTTCGCCGGGCTAACCATCACAATCCCGGCTTGATTAAGAATCGGCATGGAAATTTTTGCCGCACCGGAATTGTACGTGCCGATGTACGCCATTACGTCGGTATCTTTGACCGCGTGTTGCGCATTGGCGGCTTCGAGCGCCGGATCCCACTGACCACGCTCCGGCGACGCATCGTCCCAATCTTCATAGGCAATGGTGTAATCGCCAATCTTGCCGCCAACTTCGGCAATGGCCATCTTAATTCCGTTTACCATCGATGTGGTTTGGCCATTGGCACTACCGGTACGCGGCAAACTGGAGACAATCTTAATGACGTCAGCACCGGCGGTCAGTTCAATCAGCAGAAACGCGAAAAGTACGAGGAAGAATTTCATACGGCGACTATTGCCACAACTGCGCGGCAGCTTCAATCTTAAAGCCAACTAGAGTTTCAATAAATCCGCAGGAGTTGCAATGACCTCGACCGCGCCGCTCGTTAGCAATTCTTCCCGGTCGCGAAATCCCCACAACACACCCACCGGTACCATTCCAGCAGCGCGCGCCGTTTGCATATCGGTATTTGTGTCACCAAGATACAACCATTCCGAAACCGGGATATTGAGTTGCCGGGCAATCTCCAATGCGCTCGTCGGATCCGGTTTCAATGGCACACCGGCCCGACTTCCATAAACAATCTGAAACGGATTCGGCTGAAAATAATGTGCCATCATCCGTTGAGTAAAATCATCCGGTTTATTCGAGAGCACCGCCAGCTTGCAACCGCGTTCCGCCAGTGTCCGCACTAAATCAAGAATACCGGGATAAAGTTTTGTTTCATCAAAACAATGTGCGTCGTAATGCGCTCGCATTCGCTTCAGAGTTTCCTCAACCAAATCTTTTCGGTCCATCGGCAGTGCGCGCGTACAAAGTTGTCGCGCACCATCGCCAACCATCATCCGATAGCGTTTCCGTGGATGCGGCGCACAACCCACCGCCATCAGCGCGACATTGGTCGCATTGGCCAGATCCGCGAGCGAGTCCGCCAACGTCCCGTCGAGGTCAAATAACACGGCGCGATAAGTAAAACGCATGCCGGCACCTCTACCAGACTCCGCTTCCGCCGGCAACTCTCTGCATTGAAAGACTTGATTCCCGCGCGTATTTGTCCACAATCACCGGCATGAAGAATTCGGCGCAACGCACCTGGGGCGGCCGGTTTACCACCGGACCAACCGCAGCAGTTCAACAATTCACCGAAAGCGTCAGCTTCGACTGGCGACTCTACCGGCAAGACATCGCCGGCTCCATCGCCCACGCGCAAGGTTTAGCCAAAGCCGGTCTCATCACCAAAGCTGAAGCTGCAAAAATTACGCGCGGCCTCAACGCCATCCAGCGAGAAATTGATACCGGAAAATTTCATTGGGATTCGGCGCTCGAAGATGTTCACATGAACATCGAAACTGCGCTCGTAAAAAAAATCGGCGCCGCCGGAAAGAAATTGCACACCGCCCGAAGCCGAAACGATCAAGTCGCGACAGATTTATCCCTCTGGGTTTGTGATACCGCCGTCGATCTCATTGAGCAACTCGGCCAACTTCAGCTCGCACTGGTTAATCTTGCCGAAGCCAATCAAACCGTAATTATCCCCGGCTACACCCACCTGCAACGAGCGCAACCGGTCGCTTTCGCCCATCATTGTCTTGCGTACGTCGAAATGTTTGAACGCGATCTTCTCCGGTTCGCCATGACGTGCGGCAATGCCGGTCGAAACAGTCCACTCGGCTCCGGCGCCATCGCCGGTAGCACCTTGCGACTCGACCGAGCTGCCATCGCTAAACAACTCGGTTTCTCCGGCGTCACACAAAATTCCATGGATGCCGTCAGCAACCGGGATTTTGTTTTAGATTTTCTCTACGCAGCGGCGGTCACCGGTACTCATCTCTCCCGGCTCGCGGAAGATTTGATTTTGTGGTCGAGCGCTGAGTTCGGTTTCATCACCATCAGCGATGCGTACACCACCGGCTCGTCGTTGATGCCGCAAAAGAAAAATCCCGACATCTGCGAACTCACTCGCGGAAAGACCGGCCGGCTCTACGGCAATCTCGTTGCAGTCTTAACGATGCTGAAGGGTTTGCCGCTGACTTATAACCGGGACATGCAAGAAGACAAAGAACCGCTCTTCGATTCCGCCGACACATTACTCGCCACGCTCCGCGTCGTCGCGGATATGCTCCGGCATATTAAAGTCAACCGGTCACGCTGCGAAACCGCCGCCGGTGATCCATTGTTACTAGCAACCGACCTCGTCGATTTCCTCGTCAAAAACGGCACGCCGTTCCGGGAAGCGCATCACATCATCGGCGCGCTGGTGGCGGAATCTGAAAAAACGGGTATCGCTTTGCCGAAATTAGCCGGTAAGAAATATGGCCGCGCCGCCGAAAAAGTTTTTGATGTACACCGGGCGCTCGCCGCCCGAAAAACCGTCGGTGCACCATCTCCGGAAAACATTCGAGCGCAAATCACCCGGTGGAAGAAATTACTCCGTTAACCGAAGACCGCACGGAACCGGTCGCAATAGTAGCGCACCAAATCCCATTCGGCATCCGGTGGAATCCGATGATCGGGACAAGGCAGATAACCACCGAGTTCAACCAACGGACGCAAACGCTCAATCTCGGCATCTACCGCCGCACGATCACGGGCGAAGACGACTTTATTCATACCGCCGACACCACGCAGTTCTCGGCCGTATTTCTCGCGCCACGGTGCGATGCTGGCGTTCCAGGTGCCGACTTCAATCGGGAACATCGTGTTGACGCCGTTCTCCAGCCAAATCGGGAGTAACGAATCAATCATTCCATCGCAATCTAGCGAGATGATTTCGATTCCGTGGGCACGAACTAAATCGGTAATCCGCCGATAATGCGGACCGACTTTTTCGGCGAACACCGCCGGTGAGATTAGCGGACCGTTTTTGAAACAGATGTCTTCCCAGAAATGCGCGAAGTCAAATTTCGCGCCGGATTCCAACGCTACCTTAGTAGTGCGATAACAAATCTCGGCATTCATTTCGATAATCTCGGTAAATAACGCCTCATCATCCATGTGAAGGTACGCGCAGTTTTCGACACCGATAATGTTGCGAATTGTTCCAAACAGGCTGCCGCAATGCAGGCCATAGTGATAGTCCCGCTTGCCAGTCTTAAGAAATTCCAATCCGCCTTGGTCCCAGCGCACCATCCGGTCATTCACACGAACTTGGCCTTCGGTCACCCGGGCTTCATTCCATTGCAACCGCCACCGGTACTCTTTTTCCCAACTGGCGCGATCGCGGAAAAGATGCTCAATCTCTGTCGGTATCGAGCCTGCATCGGGTGCTTGGAGAACGATGACGCCTTCGCTATTCAACACATGCTTGGAACCATCTGGGAATTCTTGAACTACACGTGGTTCAAACTCCGGCTTCAGCGAACAATTCGGATGAAACGCCGAGTACCAATCAAAATCAAAACCTAACTTCGTATTGATTTCGGCATCCGCCGGATTGCCGTCGCCCCAAACGCGCGCTAATTCTTTGCTAAGGTGTCCTTCCGTCGCCCATTTTTGCAACGTCTCATTCCAATACCCAAAGTGAACGACCGGCACACGCTCGACCGGTTGATAGTGCAGAATCCGCATGGCCATTTCCGCTGTGTTCATCGTCGTCCCTTTCCGTTTGGCTTGAAGTTCTAGCGCGACTCTATAAGACAAGGACGATGAGTCAAGCGCATCTTCGGCATGGCATTGCCGGCGGGGCGGTGATTTGCTAAATTACGGATATTCTATGAATACATTCCAATATCGGCGTGGTGAATTGTGCTGTGAGCAAGTACCGGTGCAGCAGTTGGCGGAAAAATTCGGCACTCCGTTGTACGTCTACAGCCGTAACCATATCGTCGGCCAGTTCACGGCGCTGGACCAAGCGCTTCAGTCAGTCGAGCATACGGTTTGCTATGCCGTCAAAGCCAATAGCAACCTTGCGATTCTGAGCGCACTGGCCAAGGCGGGCGCGGGATTTGATATCGTCAGCGCCGGTGAGCTTTACCGCGTTATCCACGCCGGCGGCGACCCGACGAAGTGTGTTTTCTCCGGTGTCGGGAAGACGCGCGAAGAAATTGAATATGCCCTCAAGCTTGGGATTTACATTTTCAATGTCGAAAGTGAAGCGGAACTCCGACAGCTTTCCGCAGTCGGTCAACGGCTGCGCCGGCGCGCGCCAATTGCGTTGCGCGTAAATCCGCATGTGGATCCAGACACGCATCATCATATTGCCACCGGTAAGAAAGAAAGTAAGTTCGGCATTTCCATCGAACGCGCGCTGGCGGTCTACCAAGAAGCGAGCCGGTTGCCGGGCGTGGAAATTCGCGGTGTCCAAATGCACATCGGCTCACAAATCACCCGCGTCACACCATTCGTACAGGCCACACGGAAATTGCTCAAGCTGGCGGCGCAAGTGCGCGTACTCGCGCCGGCGACGGTGCGGTCGTTCGACATCGGTGGCGGGTTGGGCATTTGTTACAAAGACCAAACTCCGCCAACGGCGCAGCAGTTTGCGGCGAAGGTGCTGCCGTTGGTGAAAAACACCGGGCTACGATTGTTGATAGAACCGGGCCGGTTTATCGTCGGTAACGGTGGTTCGCTGATCACCCGCGTAGTTTATATCAAGAAAACACCGGTGAAGACGTTTGTCATCACGGATGCCGCGATGAACGATTTGATTCGGCCGGTCTTGTACGACAGCTATCACGAAATTCTGCCGGTGCGACAATCGCGCAGTCGGAAGCGAAAAGTGGATGTCGTCGGGCCGGTCTGCGAATCCGGCGACTTTTTTGCGAAAGACCGTCTACTACCGGAGGTGAACGCCGGTGATTTACTCTCCGTCATGAGCGCCGGTGCCTATGGCATGGGGATGGCATCGAATTATAATTCCCGGCCGCGGCCGGCGGAAGTGTTGGTGAACGGCCGGCGGGCCACGTGTGTGCGCCGGCGAGAAACGTTGGCGGATTTAGTGCGCGGCGAAGACCGGGGTTGACAAGCCGGAACATTTTTATAAAATCCGCGCCGGTAGTCTTTAGAAGTGCGCGGCCGCTTCGAAGTACTCGAAGCGGTTTTTTGTGCACACGGACTTAAACGAAGAAAGGTAATGGAGTATTGTTATGGCAACTGGAAAAGTGAAGTGGTTCGATACGAAAAAGGGTTTTGGATTCATCCAACAAGAAGGCGGCGCGGACGTGTTCGTGCACTACTCGTCAGTCACCGGCGACGGGTTCAAAAACCTGGAAGAAGGCCAGACCGTGGAGTTTGAACTGGTGGATTCTCCTAAGGGCCCGAAAGCTAGCAACGTCATCGTGAAGTAACCAACTTCGCTGACACCATAACCCCTTGCCGACTTCGGTCGTCAGGGGGTTTGTGTTATTATCCTGTGTATCACCAACAACCACCAATGAATAATCTTCCGTTTGAAAAACTTACTCCGTACCGGCTGCGTACTTTCGTACCGGCCACCATCAACTGGGGCGACTGGTCACAAATTGCGCCGCTCTTTGACGCCCTCGATCAACGCGTGTTAGCCAACGACGCCGACCGCGAACAGTGGCTGCGCGACTGGAGCGAACTCAGTGCCGCGCTTGACGAAGAATCTTCCCGCCGGTACATCACCATGACTTGTCACACCGATGATGCCGCCGCAGAAAAAGCGTATCTGCAATTTGTTGAAGTCATCGAACCGCAACTCAAACCCCGGCAGTTTGCACTGAGCCAACGCTACGTCGCGCAACCGTTGACGACACCCCGGTATGAAGTTTTCAATCGCGACATCGCCGTCACCATCAAACTTTACCGGTCTGAAAATGTTCCGATTGAAACCGAAGAATCCAAACTCGGTCAGCAGTATCAAAAACTCGCCGGCAGCCTCACCGTCCAATTTCGTGGCGAAGAAAAAACGCTCACCCAAATGAGCCGGAACCTTGAAGAACCCGACCGGGCGCTCCGGCAAGAAGCGTGGGAACTCGTAACCCGCCGGTGGTTACAAGAGCGAGAAAATTTTGACGCACAGTTTGACCAGCTTCGCCAGCTCCGCTGCCAGATTGCGCACAACGCTGGATTTGATGATTATCTGGCGTACATTTTTCGGGCGCGCCGGCGGTTTGATTACACCGCGACGGATTGCCGTCAGTTTCACGATGCCGTCGAATCGGAAGTCATGCCACTCCTCCGTCAACTGCAAGCGAATCGCCGCCGGCAACTCAACTTACCGGCGTTGCGTCCGTGGGATTTAGTGGTCGATCCTCTGAACCAGCCGCCGCTACGCCCATTTTCTACGGTGGAACAATTATCCACCGGTGCTCAAGAGATTTTCCAGCGCGTGCATCCGGACCTCGGCGTAGATTACCGGTTGATGCGCGAGCAACAACTGCTTGATTTGGAAAATCGGAAAGGCAAAGCTCCCGGCGGCTATCAGTGCACCTTGAACGAAGCGCGCGTGCCGTTTATTTTTATGAATGCCGTTGGCGTTCAGCGCGACGTGGAGACATTGCTTCACGAAGGCGGCCATGCATTCCATGCGTTGGCGAGGCGCGAAGAAGATTTGCTGGCGTACCGGGACGGTGTGCCGATTGAATTTGCTGAAGTCGCTTCGATGAGTATGGAGCTACTCGGCGGCGAGCATCTCGATGTGTTTTACAATCCCGAGGACGCGAACCGCGCCCGGCGAACACACCTCGAACAAATCGTCACGATTCTCGCTTGGATTGCGACGGTGGACGCTTTTCAGCATTGGCTTTACACGCATCCGAATCATGCGCCTACTGAACGCGCCGCCGCTTGGGTAAACTTACGGAAACGCTTTGGCGGCGATGTGGATTGGACTGGTTATGAAGACGCTCGCGCCAATCTCTGGCACCGGCAGCTCCACATTTTTCTACATCCGCTGTACTACATCGAATATGGCATCGCTCAACTCGGCGCACTCCAAATCTGGGCTAACTCCCGCCGCGAAAAATCAGGCGCACTCGCCGCCTACCGGCGCGCCTTGGCACTCGGCGGCTCACGACCTTTGCCGGAATTGTTTGCCGCAGCCGGTTGCCGATTCGATTTCAGCGCGGCAACATTGCGACCGCTCATGACGATGATCCGTCAGATTTTAGAACTCCCGGCGTGAGAGCTTGCGCCGGTACGGCACTTTGCTTAAACTTCGGATATGAAAATTCGCTTTGCCATTATACTTTTTGCCGCCACAACTTTTTTTACTTCGCATCTCATAGCCGAAGATCAAGCCCTGGGTGTGTTGGACGAAAAGGTCAGTAAACTCACCGCCCAAGCGGAAGATTTACAGTTCCGGTACCAGCAACTTCAAAAAGCTCTCGAGAAGATTCAAGCCGATCTTACTCAGCTGCGTCAGGCTGTTGCCACCGCCGGTGGCACGTCACCGGCAGAGTTAAAAATGTTGGAAGACCGGATTGCAGCCGTCGATGCCGCCCGGCAAAAAGACCGGCAAGCCATTATTGAGCAGTTAGCCAAAGAACTTTCTGGTACCGGTAAATCACCGGCAATCGGCGATGGGAAAGAACACATCGTCGCAAAAGGTGAAACGCTCAGCTCCATTGCCAAAACTTACGGCATCACCGTGGCGGATTTGAAAAAAGCCAATAATCTCACCGGGACCGATATCAAGGTTGGCCAGAAGCTTTCGCTTCCGAAATAAATCGGCTTACACTTTTTCTGGACGACCGGTGTCCCAGAAGATGTTTTTCTGCGGTGCGCTAGTTTTTCGTTCGCTACTCCAGTTTTGCCGAGGACTGGCGGTTTTTGCGGCGAGCTTTTCGGCATCCACTTTCAACCATACTGAATCTTCACCGAGAATTGCTTCCAACTCTTCCACAAGTGCTGATTCCGGCGTAACCGAAAAATGCTCGTGCGCTTCCAGAAAAACTAATTTCCCTTCGGGATAAATGAAACAGAACATCACCGGTACCGGACCGGTGTGTGCGCGGAGAACGGTTTGGATGCGAGTTAAGATTTCTTCATTGGCGGTATTGGTCGCGAGCCGGATGTGCACCGCTTTCGTGAACCGCTTCGGCACCTCGGTCAGCGGAATAATTTGGTCGGCGTAAATTTTGGGTTTGTCTTCCTTCAGGCTGACGGTACCGGTGATGAAAACGGCCGCATCGGCTGTCAAGATGCTGCTGCATTTGGCATAGGCTTCCGGAAAAACCAACACTTCGACTATGCCGTCGAGATCTTCAATCGACAAAATTGCCATCGGCTTGTTTTGCTTCGTCAACTTTGGCTGCAATTTACCGATGAGACCGCCGAGACGGATGGCTTGGCCATCCGGTAGTTGGGCGAGTTGCGCGGTGGAAGCCAGCTCGTACCGCCGGAGAATCTCGGCAAATTTCGTCAACGGATGGCCGGTCACGTAGAAGCCAAGTAATTCTTTTTCAAAACCAAGCAGGTCGCTTTGGCTCCAAACAACCGCCGGTGACTGCCCAGATGTTTTGCGGGTATTAACTGGTGCGACATCAAAGAGCGCATTCTGGCCGCTTTCCCGATCGCGTTGGGCAGTTGCCGCTCGATCCAATTGGTAATTCATGTCCGCCCAAACCTGAGCGCGAGACGGATTGATCACATCGAATGCGCCGCACTTGATGAGACATTCGACAACCTTCCGGTTCACAACTCGTGCATCAATCCGGTCGCAGAAATTCGCCAACGATTGAAACGGACCGGCAGCTTTCCGAACCGTAATAATATTTTGGACGGCAATCTCACCGACATTTTTAATCGCGGCCATCCCGAAGCGGATTCGGCCTTGATCCACCGTGAAACGCACACCGCTTTCGTTCACATCCGGCGGCAGCACTTCAATCTTCATGTGCCGGCACTCGTTGATGAAGAGCTGAATTTTATCGGTGTTCGCCAATTCGTTCGACAACAGTGCGGCCATGAACTCGACTGGGAAGTGCGCCTTCAAATAAGCCGTCTGGTAGGCGACGACAGCGTAGGCGGCGCTGTGGGCTTTGTTAAAACCATAGCCGGCAAACTTCGCCAGCGTGTCAAAAATCTTTTCGGCTTTTGCCTTCGGAATTTTGTGCGTGTCCGCGCAACCTTTGACAAAGGTGACGCGCTGTTTTTCCATTTCTTCCGGCTTTTTCTTACCCATCGCCCGGCGCAGCAAATCGGCACCACCAAGTGTATAACCGGCTAAAACATTCGCCGCCTGCATGACTTGTTCTTGGTAGACAAAAATCCCGTAGGTTTCTTTCAGAATCGGCTCCAACGCCGGGTGGTCGTATTCCACTTTCACTTTTCCGTGTTTGCGAGCGATGTAGTCGTCGATGAACTGCATCGGGCCGGGCCGGTACAGCGCGATGAGGGCGTTGATGACTTCGATGGAATCAATGCCGATGCGCCGGCACAAATCGCGCATCCCACCGGATTCCAACTGGAAGAGACCGATGGTGTTGGCCTTCATCAGCATGTCGAAAGTCTTCTGATCATCGACCGGAATCTGGTTGATATCAATCTGCTGACCGGTGGTATCCTGAATGAGATCGAGACAATCTTTGATGACCGTCAACGTCTTCAATCCAAGAAAATCCATCTTCAGCACGCCGAGATCACCAAGCGGATTCATCGAATACTGCGTGACGATATCGGTTTCATTCGTACCGGTGGTCAGCGGGACAATGCTGGTCAGCGGCCCGTCGCTAATCACAACGCCGGCGGCATGAGTCGAAGCATTGCGGGCAATTCCTTCCAGCGTTTTGCCGAGATTAATAATCCGCTGAACCGGCTCTTCCGTTTGATACGCGGTTTTTAATTCCGGGTTCATCTCCAGCGCCCGGTCGAGCGTCATATTCAAATCTGGCGGAATCATCTTGGCAATCCGGTCGCAATCGCCATAGCTAAAACCCAACACCCGGCCGACATCGCGCACCACCATCTTCGCGCCGAGCGTACCAAAGGTGATGATTTGCGCCACGTGATCCGTGCCGTATTTCTGCCGGACATACTCGATGACTTCCGGTCGCCGGTTGTAACAGAAATCCATATCGATATCCGGCGGTGACACGCGTTCGGGATTCAAAAATCGTTCGAAGAATAACCCGTACCGGAGCGGATCAATGTCGGTAATTTTCAACGCATACGCCACCAAACTACCGGCGGCACTGCCACGGCCCGGTCCGACTGGAATGCCATGACTTTTCGCAAAGTGAACAAAATCCCAGACAATTAGGATATAGCTGACAAAACCCTGCTTCGCGATAATCTGCAATTCATGCTCGACGCGCGTGAGAACCTCCGCCGTCGGCGCATCGCCATACCGGTCGCGAATACCGGCATCCACTAATTGCCGGATATATTTTTCGCGCGGGATATTCTCCGGTGGGTGATAAACTGGAAAACGTAATTTCCCAAACTCAAATTTGAAACTGCATTTCTCCGCAACTTCGAGCGTGTTCTGAATCGCCTCCGGTACTTCTGCAAACAATTCGTGCATTTCCGCCGGCGTCCGCAGATAAAATTGCTCCGGCTCATACCGCATCCGCTTTTCTTCACTCACCTGCGCTTGCGTCTGGAGACAAATCAAACAATCGTGCGCTTCCCAATCTTGGCGCTCGACGTAATGCACGTCATTCGTCGCCACAAGTGGCAGCTTAAATTCTTTGGCCCATTGTACGAATTGCCGGTTGACTTGGCGCTGAGCGGCAATGCCGTGGTCTTGAAGTTCGAGATAGAAATCGCCCGGCGCAAAAATCTGCCGGTACTCATCCAGCGCCGCTTTGGCTTGGTCAACCCCCGCATTGACGAGCTTGTATGGCACTTCGCCTTTCAAACAGGCGGTTAGGCCAATCAAACCTTTCGCATGTTCCGCGAGCAGTTCCTTGTCGATCCGGGGTTTCCAATAGAAACCGGTCAGTTGCGCTTCGGTAACAAGCTGGATGAGATTTTTATAACCAATCTCATCTTTCGCCAGCAGAATTAAATGATACGCGGCATCCCGTGCGCTGGCAGCTTTCTTTTCCTTGCGTGACCCCGGTGCAATATAAACCTCGCAACCGATGATGGGCTTGATTCCTTTTTCGGTGGCTGCCTTGAAAAATTCTACCGCGCCAAACATTCCGCCATGATCGGTAATCGCAATGGCGGGCATCTGACAGGCGTGTGCCTTTTCAATGACATCGTCCACCCGGCACGCTCCGTCGAGCATACTGTACTCCGTATGCAAATGTAGATGAACAAAATCAGCACGCTTCATCCCGCAGCTTTCACGCCGGTAGCGTCCATTTGAATCAGCGGCGGCCAAGTCCGGCAATTCGCTTCACCAGAAAGTTTGTGGGTCGCATCAATGCCAAGCTTACTTCCGAATCCCACCACCGGCGTTGCATGGTCGAGCACATCCGCCGGTCCTTTGCTGAAAATGAGATCGCGCTGCGGATCAATGTTCGCGCACAACCGGAACAGAACTTCCCGGGTGTCATGGACATTCACATCCTCGTCCACGACGACAATCATTTTTGTGAACATCATCTGCCCCATGCCCCACAATCCGTGCATCACCTTCATCGCGTGATACGGGAATTGCTTCCGAATGGAAACGACCACCAGATTATGAAAGACGCCTTCCGCCGGTAACGCAATGTCGACAATTTCCGGGAAAGTCATTTTGAATACCGGCAGAAAAATCTGGACGCTCGCACTGCCAATATAAAAATCTTCCATTGGCGGAATGCCAACAATCGTACTCGGATAAATTGCATCGCGGCGCGCCGTAATTCGTTCAATATGAAATTTCGGGTACGGCTCCGGTAGCGTGTAGTAGCCGGTGTGATCGCCAAACGGTCCTTCCATCGCCAACGGTTCTTGCGGATCAACGTAACCTTCCAAAACAAAATCGGAATTGGCCGGTACTTCCAAATCGTTCGTCTGACATTTCACCAATTCCACCGATTTCTTCCGCAAATAACCGGCCAACATGAATTCATCAATTCCATCCGGTAGCGGTGCCGTCGCGCAAAACGCCAAAACCGGGTCACCACCCAATGCCACCGTGACCGGCATTCGTTTTTGCAGTTCGCAATACCGGCGCCAGTGCCGCGCACCAGTTTTGTGAAGTTGCCAATGCAAAAACGTTGTCCGCTCGTCAATCACTTGCATCCGGTACATGCCGACATTCCGTGCGCCGGTATCTGGATCGCGTGTAATCACCATCGGTAACGTGAGAAATCTTCCGGCATCTTTTGGCCAACATTGCTGAATTGGCAACGCGCTTAAGCCCGGTAATTCTTCCGTTGCCGCACAAACTTTACCGGTACTCGGTTTTGCGTGGCGCAAATCCAT
>Ga0209083_1000611_pt1 | contig 50091 bp, 39 predicted proteins | sample AM7aDNAmetaG_FD_184132 | JGI IMG/M metagenome (GOLD analysis project Ga0209083, IMG submission 184132) | Freshwater microbial communities from Finland to study Microbial Dark Matter (Phase II) - AM7a DNA metaG (SPAdes) (version 3) | ecosystem: Environmental > Aquatic > Freshwater > Lake ...
AATTGTATCTTTAGGGGCAATCTTTTCAATAAACGATATTTTTGGAATGGTTGAGTCGATATGCTTAACTGTAAAAGGTTCCGCCATCCAATTCAACAAAGTTTCGTTCCGGAACATTTTTATTGAATTACTTACTTCGGATCTGACAACTTTACATTCATGCAAAACGATGCCTTTCATTTCGATCACTGCAGAATTTTGAGCCAAATCAAGCACTAAATACATCGAATCTTCACTGGCCAATTCAAATCGAGATTGAAGCCAATTTTCCTTTTTCCTAAGTTCAAAAATATCTTTTAATCCATCCCTACTACTCTTAGCTACCAATGAATCGGAAATTGGTTCTTCTTTGGGACCATCAGTTTTGCCTTTCCCAGATTTTTCTTTTACAACAGGGGTATTGATGACAACTTTAGGCAAGGCAGTTTTTGTCACCACAGGCATCACAACAGAAATTACCAGAATATAAATAACTAAAATACTTAAAATACAGGTTATCAACCAAAAAGCCAATTTATTCTTCATAAAGCGAACATTAATAAATAAATACTTTCGATCCTTTACTCAATGTATTGTAAATCAGCTCAAGGTCCTTATCTCCGAGCCTTACACATCCATGGGTGACAGGGAGTCCAAGAAAACGTTGATACAACGTACCATGAAGCATATAACCATCACCGATTTCAAGCGCATAATCGCCTAATGTATTATAATCAATTCGATCAGCAGAACGGGCCGAGGGTACTGGTAATCCTTCTTCAATAAATGCCCAATCCGGTTTCACCCACGGTCGTGCTTGTTGTTTATTTTTTACAGTAAACATCCCTTTGGGGGTTTTGAATACAATCCGCTTTTTCCCTGCTATCAACAATTCATTTTTCCCTGTTGAACACATACCTGTTTTAATCGTATCCCCGCTAACATCCCGAAGTGAAAATCTGTTTTCAGTTGTATTAACGACAATATAAGGCTTAACAGGCTTGAGTTTATCAAGTTTATTCTCAATTGAAGCAATTTTCTGACGCGATTTGACTAAGCTTGAATTCCCACCATTCAATGAGTTTTTAGCATAGTTCACAGAACCCGAAAAAAAAGATTTCATTTTAAATGCACTATTTTGAAAATCAGGAGTATAAACGATCATCAAAACAATTAAACTTAAAAGTAATAGGGGTATAATCCAAATAACCACACTTAGGAAAGGCTTTTGTTTTTTGTCTTCTATTTCCATTATATTATCCTTTAGTTTAATAATTCTGCAAGAGAGATCCGTGAACCGATAATTGTAACCGGTGTTCCAACTGCTACCATGCTAAAAAGTTCGTCTATTTCGCTATTGGTCAACGCCACACAACCACTAGTCCAATCGTCACCTTTGCCACCTTCGCCATGGATTTCAATTAATCCGCCGATCCGGGTGTTTTTAGAAATAGTTCCCTGGCGCTTATTCATATTAAATAATGCAAGGTCTTCGTCGTTGGGATAATTGATCAACATAGCCTTGTAATATTTTGAGTCGCCACTGGATTTCTTTTTGATAACTTTATACATTCCCTCCGGCGTGGCTTTGTCACCAGCATAATGTTTATCACCAATCCAATTACGACCGAATTCAACATCGTATTCTTTACTTAATTTTCCATTATAGTAAAGGTAGGCTTTATGTTTGATTTTTTCAACAATAATAGCATGGTTTTTATTAAGTGCCGATTGCTTGACAGTTGTATTAAACCAATTTTGCCATTTTGAAAAATTATTGAAATAGTCCTTTAGCAGTGCGTTGACTTCTTTGTCCGCCACACTAATTTTAACTTTACCATCATTCAACCTCTTTGATGCAAGCATAATATCGCCCTTATTAAAAGCATTCAGACCTTGTTCCAACGAAAGTTTACCAAACTCATAGTTTTTTCTAACACTTACTTTAAGCGGAAGGTGAATAAACACATCATGGTAATTGTCAAGTTTGGATTTCAATAATTCGACTTCTTTGAGATAATTCATCTTCAAGGAGTTCCTGTTTGCACCGCCAGAAACGTTTGCTTCTTGTGCCTTTATGATCGCACTAAGGATCAACGCCTTAACTTTTGTGAAATCACGCAAAAAGAAAACATTTTCATTTTGAATTTTCCATTCAAGAAGTGCAGCCTGATATTTTTTTTCGGCAGCTTGATAATATTCAGGGGCATAAACATCTGCATTGGCCCGTTTGGCTTTTCCGAGAAGCCCTTGACAAGTGGTGAATTCAGCCATTGGAGGTTTATCCATAGCCAAAATCAGAACAGCATATACCATTACGGTGACAGAGATCAGGATCCCCAAAATAATAATCAACCTTTTTTTCCAGCCCAATTTCATGCAGTACTAATTTTGTTAAAATAACCTCAAAAAGAACCCCCGGAAAATCTTCCGGGGGTCAGAGTTTTTTTAGGCTCAAAAGAATTACTTCTTTGCTTTTTTTCCGCCTTTAACTTTAGCAATAACATCTGTCAATTCAGTGTTGATAGCTTTTGCTTTTTCAACTGCTGGTTTGATTTTTCCAGAAAGTGTTAAGATGTCTTCGTTGTTAGCAAGACCGGCAGTAACTTCAGTATTAACAGTTTCAACAACTGCGATTTCCTGACCAATTGCCTCAAGAGCAGCTTTGCCTTCTTTTCCTTTAGGTGCTTTTGCCAACAATGCTTTATTGTCAGTAATAAGAGTCGTAAGATCAGTAACGGCCTGAGTTACTTCAGCTTTTAAAGCAGCTTTCTTTGCAGTTGTTTCTTCAACAGCTTTTGTTGAAAGTGTAGCTACAGAAGCAAGAGTTGTTTTTGCTGCATCATAATTTCTGAATAATGCAAATTTTGAATCCTGCTCAGCAACAGCAGCTTCAGCTGATTTCAACGCTTCAGAAGCAGCATTAAATGATTCAGGTACATAACGATCAGCACCAGCAGTTTTTGCGGCTTCAATTGATGCTTTTGCAGCTTCGATTTCAGCTACAGGAGCTTTGGCACAACTAGCCAATGTTACAACTAAAAAACTAAAAGCAACGAGTTTTAATAATCCCTTTTTCATAATTTCCAAGATAAATTTAAAATGTAATAAATATTTTCAATTTTTAAATACAATGTTTAGACGCAAACAGGTGTTAAGGTCACAATATTTTAATTTTTTTTTTAATTTTGACCTGTGAATTTTTATATGATCTTAATTTTTAAAGTCTTATCGTAATAAAGATGTCAAAAAAAAATTCTGTAAAGGAATATTCAGATAAAGAAATCATCAGGCTTATTAAACAAGAGCACAATACAAACCTCTTTGAAGTACTCTACAACAGATATTCTGAAAAGGTTTTCGATAAATGCTATTCCCTATTGAAAGACAAGACCCTGGCACAAGAATTTGTTCAGGATATATTTTGCAAAGTATTCGAACGGTTGGCCGATTTCAGGGGAGAATCCAACTTCTCGACCTGGCTTTATGCAATCACCTATAATAACTGTATAGAGTACCTTCGGACCAAGAAGAAAATGAACTATCCGGATTGGAACAGCCAGCACGAAATGCCGGATGTGATCGATGAACTTAACGAAAAAGAAATCAGTAGTGAAAGGCTGATGAATATTCTTGAACTGATCCATCCCGAAGAAAAAGCGTTGCTCACCATGCACTATATTGACAATGTTCCGATTGCATATATTCAAACGGCCTTGAAGATTAGTGAAAGTGCAACAAAAATGAGACTTAAGCGCGCCCGCGACCGTGTGGCCTTCCTCTATAAAGAACAATATAAGTAAAATTAAGCTATACTTAAAATTGTGACTTTTACCTTAAAATACGTCTAAAGCCTAAAACTGTTTTCGATGAAAGATTTTATTCTTAAATATTTATTCAAAATAAATCCCAATACACCAGGTCAAACCCTTTTAAAATCCTTTAATCTCTTATTTCCTGGTGCTACCAATGTTGAATGGTCCAAAGAAAAAGAAGGAAAATTTGAAGTTATTTTCCGGGTTAATGGCATTGAACAGATTGCCTGGTTTGAGAAATCTGGTACATGGTTAAAAACCGAGACAAATTTCAAGATCGACATGCTCAATCCTTCCATTCGGGAAAAACTCGAGAAATTTGGCCAGATCATGAGCAGTATTTACATTGAAAGAACAGACTGTAACAGTAGTTATGAATTCATCATACGCGACTCATTTCAGGTACGTCACATCTTTATCACAGATTCCGAAGGCAATGTTTGCGAAAGGCGCAATTTCGACGAAGGCGAACTTCTTTAATATTAATATCAATAATTATTAAATAATACCACCAAGTTCCTGATACCTGAAACAACTGGTTAAATGATCGTTTACCATTCCCGTTGCTTGCATATGAGAATAAATAATCGTTGAACCAACAAACGAAAAACCTCTTTTTTTCATATCCCTAGAGATAGCATTTGATATTTCAGTTTCAGCTGGCACCTCTTTTAAAGACATATATCTATTCTGAATAGTCTTACCATCAACAAAATCCCAAATATAACGGTCAAAACTCCCATACTTTTCCTGTACCGTCAAAAAAGCTTTTGCATTTTTAACCGATGCTTCAATTTTCAACCGGTTTCGGATGATTCCACTATTCATTAAAAGCTCAGCGATTTTATCCTCTCCATAATGAGCTACAATATTCATGTCGAATGCATCGTATGCCTTCTTGTAGGAAGTCCTTTTTCGCAAGACAGTGTGCCAACTCAACCCTGCCTGAGCACCTTCAAGGATCAAAAACTCAAACAATTTCTGATCATCATGTACAGGAACACCCCATTCCTTATCATGATATTCACGATATAAATCGTCCTTTAAACACCATTCACACCGATTTAACATGCTTTATGCTTTATTACTTTAAAATTAAAATCTCAACTCCGGCAGCAAAAACTATTTTGTTATTTTTGATGCCTTATAAACAGCAATTTTCGCGCTAATGAAGAAAATATTTGCAATATTCTTACTCACGGTCATTTCATGGCCTTCTTTTTCGCAACTCAATACAGATCAATACTTTTATATCGGTCGAAGCCGGATCTATTTTGGTAATTATGTTAGCGCAATCGAAAACCTAAATATAGTCATAAAACTCAGACCGAATCTCCCCGAACCCTATTTTTACAGGGGAATGGCCAAACATTATATTGACGACTTCAGGGGTGCAAAAAACGATTACGATAAAGCACTGGAAATTAAGCCATTTTATCCTGAAGCTTTCATGTATCGTGGTATGGCAAATTACGAGCTCAAAAATTATAAGGAAGCCCTAAATGATTATTCAAAGGCACTTGAGTACAAAAGCGATGATCAAGCCATTTACAACAACAGGGGGATTACCAAAGCTGCAATGGAAGATTTTGATGGTGCGATTGCGGATTATACCAAAGCAATTGAGCTCGATCCATCGGTTGCCAACAACTACCTCAACAGAAGTTCTGCAAAACAGATGAAAAACGATCTTGATGGTGCAATAAAAGACTGTGATGCAGCGATCAAGATAAGGCCTCATTTTGCAGGTGCATACCTTATGCGTGGGATTGCGAAATTTGAAAAACAAAATTATGCAGGGGCGCTGAAGGATTATGATTTATGTATCAGGTTAGACCCTAAAATGGCCCAAGCCTTCGTCAACAGGGGAATTGTTAAGCACAAACTCGAAGATACCCAAGGAGCGATTCCAGATTATGATATGGCAATCAAATTGGATCCCGATATTGCAGTGGCCTGGTTGAACAGGGGTATAGCAAAAGAATCATTAAAAATCCCTGGATCAGAATCGGATTTCGCAGTTGCAGAACAGCTTGACCCGAAATTTGCCCAGTTCAAAAAACGTTTAAACGCCGAAGAAGAGAAGGAAAAGCAACGCAGGCAATATGGTTTTGTACTTCCTACGCCAAGTCAGGGACAAAAAAATCAGAATCCAGCAGGTAAAAACGGAGGTTCCAATCCTACGACAAACCAACAAACAGCACAGCAACAAAATGCAACTGGAAAGCCACCAACTCAAAATCAGAACGTTCCTGGACAAGGACAGTTGACCGCTGCCAGTAGTGGCACATCTAATCAAGTGTCTGGTTTAAATCAAAATGACCCTACAAAAATGGACAAGGATTCAATTTCAGTTCAAAGGGAAAATGGCAAAGGCCCAATCACAAGAAAACGATCAAGGCGAAATATTGTTGTAAATGAAGGTGGAGACATTACAGAAACTGAAATTACAAGAGGGATGGTCCAGAATCGGAATGTCAATATTGAATTGCAACCAGAATTTGTACTTTCGATCTTCCACAAAGATTCGGTTGACTATGAAAAGCTACAATACTATAGTATGGAAGTTGATGCTCTTAACCGCAAAAATAACAACCAACCCTTTATACTGATAACCAATAAACCAATGAACGTTGAAGATTGGAGAAGGGAAGAATACAATGAAAATATCCGCTTTTGGGACAATGCCATACAAACTGGTAAAAAAGGTTCCGATCCACATTTTATCAAAGGTATTATTTACGACCAGCTTAAAAATTACAATGTGGCAATCGATGAATACAATAAAGCGATAAAAAATGACGGACGGAATCTACTTGCTTACTTCAGCAGGGCCAATGCACTTACCAAAAGAGTCGATTTTATCCGAAAACCAGGTATCCTTCCAGAACCGACTACTTTGAATATCAATGGAACAAAAGCAGCAGCCAATGCGCCAAAAGACGAGGAGATATTGGATTTTGAAGAAATAATAAAAGATTATGAATCAATTATTTACATGAACCCAAGATTCATCTTTGCTTGGTTTAATATGGCAAATACAAAGGTAAAAAAGAAAGATTACCTTGGTGCGATAAACGATTATTCAAAGGCAATTGAGCTAGAACCAGATTTTGCTGAAGCCTATTTTAACAGGGGCCTAACCCGAATCTTCCTGGATGACATGGAAGGAGGTTCCCTTGATTTGAGCAAAGCCGGAGAATTGGGACTGACTGAATCATATAATGTAATTAAAAGGTATTGTAATTAAGGTAAGGTTGGATGTTCTAAGTTATTATTAATTAGCAATATGGGAAATCAACCTTTGGCAGAACGTTTAAGGCCCAAAAGTCTTGATGAATTTATCGGCCAGGAACACCTGGTAGGAAAGGGAGCCGTTTTGCGTAAAATGATCGATTCGGGCAATCTCTCTTCAATCATTCTTTGGGGCCCGCCAGGAGTTGGGAAAACCACGTTGGCAAAGATTATTGCAAATTCTTTAAACCGTCCGTTTTATATTCTAAGTGCCATCAATTCAGGAGTAAAGGATGTCAGGGATGTTATTGATAAAGCCAGGAACAATCGATTTTTCACGGCTCCAAACCCCATATTGTTTATCGACGAAATCCACCGGTTCAGTAAATCACAACAAGACTCATTGCTTGGTGCTGTTGAGCAGGGATTGGTCACACTAATTGGAGCCACAACCGAAAATCCGTCATTCGAGGTGATTTCCCCTCTCCTATCCCGCTGTCAGGTTTATGTCCTTAAATCATTGGAAAAAGAAGATTTGCTTATTCTTTTAAACAATGCCTTGACCGCTGATTATGAGCTTAGTAAACGCAATATTATTTTGAAGGAATACGAAGCCTTGCTGCGTTTCTCAGGCGGTGATGCCCGGAAACTTCTGAATGTACTCGAACTTGTCGTAAATGCCGAAACAGATGAGGAGATCACAATTACAAACGACCTGGTCACTTCCAGGTTGCAGGAGAATCTGGCCTTGTACGATAAGAATGGGGAGATGCATTTTGACATTATCTCAGCTTTCATTAAAAGTATCAGGGGCGGCGATCCTGATGCGGCAGTTTATTATCTGGCCCGAATGATCGAAGGTGGCGAAGATGTGAAATTTATTGCCAGACGGTTGCTTGTCCTTTCCTCTGAGGATGTGGGCCTGGCCAATCCCAATGCTTTTTTAATGGCACAGAATACTTTCGACGCAGTCCATAAAATTGGCATGCCTGAATCTCGTATCATCCTGTCGGAATGTACGATATACCTTGCCACATCCCCCAAAAGCAATTCTGCTTATCAGGCAATCGATGCCGCTTTGGCGGAAGTTCGTGAATCGGGACATTTGCCAGTTCCACTTCATTTAAGGAATGCGCCAACCAAGCTTATGAAAGATTTGGGATATGGTAAGGAGTATAAATATGCCCATTCCTATGAAGGCAATTTTGTCGATCAGGATTTTCTTCCAGAGAAAATCAAAACCAGACGGTTTTATACTCCCCAGCAAAACCCTACAGAAGAGAAAATCCTGGAAAGGCTTAAAGCTTGGTGGAAGAACAGGTGGTGAGATGTTTAACTGTCTTCTGCCATCAGGACACAAAAACACGAAAGCCTCACCAAGTAAATATTCAGAACATCTATTCTTTGTGAAATCTTAGTGTCTTGGTGACTTCGTGGCATTTCTGGTCATTATCTTTTCAAAGTGTACTCAAAAAAATATTCAATAGCTTAAAATAATATATCATATTGTATATCAATTAATTACAGATGTTCAGCAATAAAGAAAGTGATATAAATGTGTTGGAAAGATTAATTTAACAATCATTAACTAATATCTTAGTACCAAAACTAATTTCTTAGTTGTATATTTGGTCTGTTATTAACAGTTTTGCGCAAAACAATAAAAATTGAAAATCATGAAAACAAAAAATTTATACCTCATAATACATTCACTCAGGATTTAAAAAAATTTTGTCCAATTAAACTAATTTTTTAGTTTTTTAACGAAATAAATAGTTCAATAGATTTGGAATCCGCTCTCCGATTATTTAATTTTGAATTACTTTAAGATCTAAAAAGATGAACACCACAAAGGAACTGACACGTGCGGAAGAGCAATTGATGCAAATCCTCTGGAAACTCGAAAAAGGGTTCGTAAAAGACCTGATCGACGAGCTTCCCGATCCAAAACCTGCATACAACACTGTTTCTACTTTTATCCGGATCATGGAAAAAAAAGGGTTCGTTGGTCATACAGCTTATGGCAATACCCATGAATATTATCCGCTGATCTCGAAACAAGCTTATACCAAACAGTATATGAAGGGTTTTATCAAAAACTATTTCAGCAATTCATTCCAGGAGATGGTTTCCTTCTTTGCCAAAGAGGACAAGATGTCGATTTCGGAACTTGAGGAATTATTACAGGAGGTAAAAAAAGATCTGGAAAACGATAAAAAGTAAGGCCATGAACACATCCATCACCAATTTTGTCATTGAATCGGGCATCAGCCTGACATTGTTCACGATAATTTATCTGGCATTTCTACGAAAGGAAACTTTCTTCATGCTGAACCGTATCTATTTGATGGGTGCAGTACTTATTTCAGTTTTTCTCCCGTTCATACATGTCCATGTCAGCACTCCGATGCAATCAGTTATGCTGGAAGAGGTAGTTGTAACAGCCCCCCGATTACAAAATCTTCTTGAAACTGTAACTGTTTATGGCACAAGAATTTCAGTGTCTTTGGAACAAACAATCCAATCGATCGGATGGATCAGGTTTATTTTCATTACTGGAATGACTATGTTTACTATCTTGCTATTTTACAGAATATTGCAAATCTCAAGACTTGTATTAAACAATCAGGTTGAGAAAAAAAATGGACTCCGAATCGTTAAATTGGATCAGGATCATACACCCTTTTCATTTTATAATTTTGTCTTTATCAGTCAACAACAATCGGAACTTCCAGGAATGAAAGAGATGCTTGCCCACGAAATGGAACATGTCAGGCAAGGACACTCTTTTGATATTCTGATTTTAGAATTATTGACTATTTTTCAATGGTTCAATCCTTTTATCTGGTTATTAAAAAGATCTTTAAGGGAAAACCATGAATTCCTTGCCGACAATGGCGTATTAAAACCCGGGGTAAGCTCCGCGAATTACAGATTACTGTTATTAAACAGTTCATTTATCCAACAACCAATTCTTGCAAATAATTTCAATTATTCACTGATTAAAATCCGCATTAAAATGATAACAAAAATAAAATCTTCAAAAATAGCAGCGTCTAAACTGACCATGGGTATATTGGTTACCGCTGCATTGTTTATGGTTTTCGGTTTCGATTATTCTGAAAGTCTTCCACAAGAAAAGAAAACCAATGCAACACAAACAAAGGAACCTCAAAAAACAGATCAAGCACAGGATCAGGTTTTTGTGGTGGTTGAACAAATGCCAGAATTTCCCGGAGGGGAGCTAGCTTTGAGGGAGTTCATTGCTAAAGCAATTAAATATCCGGATGATGCTATAAAAGCTGGAACGCAGGGAAAGGTGTATATTACTTTTGTAGTTAGCAAAGAGGGGAAAGTTGTTGATCCTAAGGTTGCAAGGGGTGTAAGTCCAAGCCTTGACGCGGAAGCACTAAGGGTTGTCAAAAGCCTGCCAATCTGGATACCCGGAAAGCAAAGAGGTGTGAATGTTGCCGTTTCCTACACAATTCCCATAGCTTTTGCTTTGAAATAGTCATTCTTTAAACATATTGCCACCAATTTTTCCATGCATCAAAACAGAACGGAGATTGGTGGCATTATTATTTGTGAAATTTAAAATTTCAAATCATGTTTAAGCTATTTATCATTTCGATCTTTGCATTGCTTCCAATGGCTTCGTTTGCCCAAGAGATTGATTATCTGATCCTAAACAATGAATATGACAAGGCTTTGCAAATCATTGATTCGGAATTGGCAAAAGATGAAGCACAACCCAAACTTTATCTGAAAAAAGGCCAGATCCTTCAGAAGCGGTTTGATTATTTAGGTGCAATTGCAGCACTGGAAAAAGCTTTTCAGTTAGATTCCCTCAATATCAGCACGTTGAACGAGCTTGCCGAAACCCACGCAAGTCTGGGAAACAACAAGCAAGCACTACCTTATTACAAAGTACTTTATACAACAGACACAACCAATTCGGTTTACACATTAAAACTGGCACGGGCATGGATTAATCTTAAAACGTACAGAGCGCCATTTGAGATTCTTAAATCCGCTTACAAACGTGATTCCACTAACCTAATGATTAACAAATTATTGGCTTTTTCTGCTTCCAGAACCGGAGACGACAGTCTGGCGATATCACTGTATAACAAGGTAATAGATCAAAATCCAACAGATCTGAATAATTACATTAACCTGTCAAATTTGTACCAGAAGAAGGATAATTATCCAAAGATTGTCGAAACCCTTGAGAAGGGATTAAAGATATTTCCTGAAGAAACAACATTGCTCACCAGAATTGGTGATGCACATTTCGGGAAAAGGGCTTATACAAAAGCAATACTCCCTTATGAAGTTTTTCTATCGTTGGGTGATTCAACTGTCGATGTAGTCAAAAACCTGGGAATCAGTTATTACTACGAAAAATGCACAGACGAAAGCCTTTATTTACTGCAGAAAAGCTTAATGCTTAGGCCCAACGATCCAACTTCCGCTCTTTTTATAGGGTTGTGCTACAAGGATTTAAAAGATATTGACCAAAGTCTCGCCTACATGAATTTCGCTGCCAAGACAGCTATACCCTATTATATGTCTGATATTTACAATCAGTTGGGCATTTTATATGGTCTTAAACGTGAGTTTAAAAAATCCATTGAAGCCCTTAAAGAAGCTTACAGTCTTGATTCCACTAAAGTTGAAGTTTTATTTAAAATCGCAACCACCTACGAAGAATTTCAAAAGGACAAAACCAATGCACTTAACTATTACAATGCCTACCTGAAAGCCGTGAAGGAAGAAAACAACTATCAAAAAGGTCTAAAAGATTATGCGTTGGAACGTAAACGGGTAATCAAAGAATACCAACTTAAATACAGCAATCCAACGAAGAAGTAAACTCACGAATTCCAACTACTTGATATCGTTCAAATTATACGGCGTTTCCTGATAGACATAGTAATTTAGCCAGTTCAAAAAGAGTAGATTGGCATGAGACCTCCAACTTAAAACGGGTTCTTTTGAAGGGTCATTTTCAAGATAATAATTATCAGGCAGATCAATCGGAAGCCCTTTTTCAAAATCGCGTTTGTATTCACGGTTCAAGGTTTCCCGTGAATATTCGGGATGACCGGTAATAAACAACTGCTTGCCATGATTTGCCATCGCCATATATACTCCAGCCTTATCAGAGTATGATATCAACTCAATCTCAGGAACTTTTAATACATCCTCAGCAAGAATTTCTGTATGTCGGGAATGAGGTGCCCTGAAAATATCGTCAAACCCACGGAAAATAGGTAACCTGTAATCCGAAACATGATGATCGAAAACACCAAACATTTTTTTTTCAAGCGGGTACTTCGGGATTCCAAAATGATAATGGAGACCAGCCTGGGCAGCCCAACAGATAAACATTGTGGAAGTTACATGATGATCGGCCCAAGCAAATATTTTACAAATATCTTCCCAGTAATCAACCTCTTCAAAAGGAAGATGTTCCACCGGGGCACCGGTAATGATCATGCCATCGTAGGTGTTGCCCTGAATTTCAGAAAATGTATGATAAAAAGCATTGAGATGATCCATCGAAGTGTTTTTCGAAATATGACCCTCGATCTGAAGGAAGTCAATCTCTATCTGTATTGGCGAATTGGACAATAACCGTAACAAATCGGTTTCAGTTGCAATCTTCAATGGCATCAAATTAAGGATAACAATCTTCAAAGGCCTGATATCCTGATGACTGGCCCTTGTTTCATCGATCACAAATATATTTTCTTCACGCAACAAATCAATTGCTGGAAGAGCATCTGGAAGATTAAGTGGCATTTTATTCAGAATTAAACCTACAAGGTTTTAAAAACCTTGTAGGTTTGTTATTAAATCAAATTTTTTCAAGTGCCTGAGCAAAGTCGGCAATAATATCGTCAATGTGCTCAATCCCTACTGAAACACGCAATCCGGCAGGATGGACACCAGCACTTAGTTGTTCACTGTCGCTTAACTGTGAATGCGTAGTTGCGGACGGTTGAATAATCAGCGTACGAACATCTCCAACATTTGCAAGATGACTTGCCAGTTTAAGATTTTCAACGGTTTGATTTGCTTTTTCTTTTCCACCTTTGACAACAAAAGTCAAAACACCACCAGCACCCTTGGGTAAGTATTTTGATGCCAATTCATAATTCACGTCACCCTCAAGACCAGGATAGCTTACAGCTTCGACTTTAGGGTGTTGCGAAAGCCATTTTGCCAATGCCAATGTATTCTGAACATGCCGTTCTACCCGCAAGGACAATGTTTCAAGACCCTGGATCAAAAGAAATGAATTGAAAGGGCTGATAGCCGGGCCATAATCCCTTAAACCTTCAACTCTCGCCCTGATAATAAATGCAATATTTCCAAATGGGCCATCTGTTCCAAACACATCCCAAAATTTCAAGCCATGGTAACCTTCTGAAGGTTCGGTGAAAGCAGGATATTTCCCATTTCCCCAATTAAAATTGCCACCATCTACAATAACGCCACCAATGGATGAACCATGACCACCGATCCATTTTGTTGCAGATTCGACAACAATATTTGCACCGTGCTCAAGCGGGCGGAAAAGTGCACCCCCACAGCCAAAAGTGTTATCAACAATTAATGGGAGATCGTGTTTTTTGGCAAGGGTAGCAAATTTCTCAAAATCAGGTACATTATAACTTGGATTGCCAATCGTTTCAAGATAAATGGCTTTCGTCTTGTCATCGATCAGCATTTCAAAATTATCCGTATTTAAATCAGCTGCAAAACGTGCCTCGATTCCGATATTTTTAAAAGTAACTTTGAACTGATTGAAAGTACCACCATACAAATAGGGTGAGGTTACAATATTGTCACCGGCACCAGCAATGTTGGTAATCGCAATAAACTGGGCAGCATGTCCCGATGCAACCGCAAGTGCTGCAACTCCACCTTCGAGGGCAGCAATCCTTTTTTCAAAAACATCGGTTGTAGGATTCATCAACCTTGTATAGATATTCCCAAACTCCTTAAGTCCAAACAAGTTAGCGGCATGTTCCGCATTTTTGAACACATAGGAGGATGTTTGATAAATTGGTACTGCCCTTGATAAAGTATCACTATCGGGGGTATGTCCGGCATGGACCTGCATTGTTTCGAATTTTAATGAATTTGAACTCATAACGAATTGATATTATTGTTATTATTTATTTACTAATATAAACGCCACTAAACAAGATTTGTTTCAAAAAATTCACGGTGGATTGCCCTGACTGCGGGAACCCGGTCTTTGAGTTCGATCAAAAAATAGCTGACAATTGGAGAAGCACCTGAGCAACTCATCAGGACATTGATACTGCTATTGGCTAAGGCAGTAAAAATACGGGCGGCAACACCATAGTTTTCAGCGATCCCATTCCCGACTGCTGCCACAACTGCAATATTTTCAGCAATTTGAAGCCGCCCTACAACAGGAAGTTCAATGGCACTCACAACAGCATAAGCCGTACTCAGATCTTTCTTTGCAATTAAAATATTGATTGAAATCTGAGATGTTAGAACAGAACTGATATTGATTCCTGCAACATGAAGCGCAGTGGTCACTTTTGCAAGAATTCCAGGTTTAGCTCCCACACCGGATCCTTTAAGTTTAAGAATCCCAAAATCTTCGCTATAGGTCACACTTTTTACTATTCCCTTTGTGACAATCTTTTCTGCACTAATAACAGAAAGTGGATTGTTTACATCCAATACACCATAAATATTAAAAATCCTAATGGGTATGTGAGGATCGCTTAAAGGTTCAACAGTCCGCGGGTGAAGGATCTTCGCACCAAAATAGGCCAACTCCGCAGCCTCATTATAGGTAAGCTTCTGTATCTGAATAGGATGTTCAACAATTTTAGGATCAGCACTTAAAAAACCATTCACATCTTTCCATATATCCAAAGATGACGCACCGATACAACGGGCAATGGCAGCAGCAGAATAATCACTACCGCCACGACCGAGCAACGTTGTTTTCCCTTCAGACGATATACCATAAAATCCGGGAACAACATAAATGATTTCTCCTGATAGTGATTCCCTCACCCGATTGGTTGATTTCACAAAATCAACAGATGCTGTTCCAAACTCCCCGTCAGTAATCAGACCAATGGTTTCTGGAAAAGCAACCTTAGCCTCAATTCCTTCATTATTGAGAATTCCGTTAAGAAAAACAGCGGAGATGCGCTCTCCAAAAGCCAAAACCTGGTCTTCGAGTGCCGGTGAAGCATCACCCGTAAGGGCAATTCCTTGAAGTAATTTACCCAGATCTTCCAATAAATGGTTGATCTCTGAAAGAATTTTATTCCTCAACTCGGAATCCTGAATATGCAATTCAAGTGTTTCCTTTTTTAAGCTATACAAATAGTTTATGGTTTTCGCAGAAACATGCTCATCATGACGTGCTTTTTCCAATGCTTCTATGAGGTAATTTGTTACACCAAAGAATGCTGATACAACAATTACGATGGGTTTATTATAATTTTTGACGACCTGAATTACCCGTCCGATATCTTCCTTACATTTAAGGTTTGATCCGCCGAATTTTACGACAGTTTTAGACATAATAAATTGATTAAATATTTGCAACTACTGAATTGTCCGATAGGACGTTGTTTTTTATGCCTCCAAACAGGTTTCAACCCGAATGAAGGCTATCGCATGAACATAGAAGTGGAAAGCATGAAAATTATAGAGCATAGCTGAACAGAAAAACATGGCTGTTCCCCCTTACCTTTTAGTCCGCTATAAAAACTCTTGTTGTTCATCCTGTAAAAATAATAAAATGAATTTTAAACCGATGCAAACATAGTATTCTGAACTTAAATTTCCAAATTTGAAGCTCTATTTATCTTTGACAAAAATGCCCTGGCCATTGTATTTCCGCGAAATTTGGCCCTTTCTGCAATCATCCCTTCAAAATAATCATCTACTGTTTGAGACCAAATGATCAACCATTGATCAAAATGGCTCTGGTTGATATTCAAACTAAAATGCATGGGAACTGGGTCACCAAAATAATCGGGACGACGTAGCAACACAGTATGCCAGAAACGGTAAAGTTTGCGATGGTGCATATCCCATTTTCCAGCAAGTCTTTTATTAAATATGGGTCCCAGATAAGGATCTTCCTGAACCTGAGCATAAAATTTATCGACAAGGAACTGCACATCTTTCAGTGTTGATATATCATTTTTCATTTGAAAACTATTTTTTCCAAATTTGACAATTTCTTGTAAAGCAATCAAGTTTTGAACAACTATATTTGAGCAATATTTAGATTAGTTTTAAAATTGCATATCAGACAAGGCCAAAATTGAATGAATTATCATGATAATAACTGACTTACAAGGAACTGTCAAATTATCCAACTCGGTTGAAATGCCCTATTTCGGGTTGGGAGTATTTAAAACCAAAGAAGGTACAGAAGTTGAAAATTCTGTTAAATGGGCCCTGGAAGCTGGTTACAGGCACATTGATACAGCTGCAATTTACCAAAATGAAAAAGGTGTTGGGAATGCGGTTAAGGCGAGTGGGATTCCTCGTAATGAGCTATTTATTACGACTAAAGCATGGAACGAGAACCAACGGCAGGGAACAGTCTTAAAAGGGTTTGAAGAGAGCCTGGATCTTTTACAAACGGAATATATTGACCTGTACCTCATTCACTGGCCAGTAAAAGGGAATTATGAGGTAACCTGGAAAATTATGGAGGAAATCTTCCGGTCAGGTCGAGCCCGTGCAATAGGTGTCAGTAATTTTCTTCAGCACCATCTTGAAGATATCTTTAAAATCTGCGACATTAAACCAATGGTCAACCAGGTGGAGTGCCACCCCTACCTTGTGCAACAATCATTGATCGATTTCTGTGACTTACACAATATCGTTTACGAAGCATGGAGCCCTATTATGCGTGGTGCAGTCAATGATATACCCCTTTTCCAGGAACTCTCAAAAAAGTATAAAAAGAATCCTGTTCAAATTGCACTTAGATGGGATCTGCAAAAAGGAATCGTCACAATTCCCAAATCAGTCCACAAAGAGCGGATTGTTTCCAACGCTGAACTATTTGATTTTGAAATCACAAATGAAGATATTCTGAGAATTGACAAACTTGACCGGAATGAGCGTTTCGGGTCTCATCCTGATACTTTTACATTCTGATTATAAGCCTATTTTGTGGTTCCACTTTCTTTTCTAGTTAATAGCCCCGTCAGATTAGTAATTAGAACTGTTCCTCCCCCCAGTACAATGAAGAGCTTATTCAAATTATCCAGTATCGATCTGTTTGCTATAAAAAGGAAAGACAACAATCCTACCATAAAAAGCACCAGAAAAAGCTTGTATCCTTGCCAGCTAGCACCTGTATCTCCAAGCTTCGCTTTAATCCGCAACTTTTCTTCAGGCGTAAACTTTAACAAAATATACTTCCTGAAGCTTTCATTCATAAAACGGATACTGCAACCTTTTACAACAAACAATCCTCTATTTATCAGCATGTTGACGACTCCTTTATTCTTTATATTAATGACCATGTCCTGGGCCATATCACTCATTACAAAAAGCTCCATGGGCGTACACGAATCCAGAATACTTTCATAGTACAGGCTGCCCAACTCCAATATTTTCTGACTTATCCGGTTTTTAAGGATAGCATGTGAGAGTTCCTTTGAGACCAGATACTCATAGAATTCCACTATTTCCGCAGAAAACCTTAAGAGATAAGTACTTGAATTCAGCTCATTACTGATAAAATCCGATATGTCTCCATTTTGATTTTTGATGAAATCAATGTCATTGTTTTTTCCCAAAGAAATGGGTTGATTTCTATTTTCAAGGTTAGAACCATCATAATTTTGAGGAACAAAAAACACATTTACTTTTGAAAGGATGGTTTTAAACTGTATAAACACCTGTTCCCAAGTTACAGGAGTTGTATCTGACTTAATACTCGCATTTTCGCTACTATTCGTATTGGCCTTGCCTTCAAGATAATCAAGAATTTTATAAGGAGAGATAGTGCAGTATATAAGGATCTGCTCTTTAAATTGGATTTTATCACAAATTAGGTTCATTTGTAAAATCCAGTCAGATGAAAAATAATAATTTTCGGCAAAATTTTCAATTAGAATCAATTCCTTTTTATCAAGCAAAGCATCCCTGTCACTTTTCATTTCCTGACCCACAACACCTATGATATGTGTTTCAAATTTTTGATCAAGCAGTTTTCTAATCAATCCGAACTTATTTTCAAATGAGGAGCCAATGACCATAAGTGACTGTCCTGAATTGATCTGAGCACAAATCCTGTTCCCAAAATTACATTCAGTGTGCATTTCAAGAATTGAAATACCAAACATCCGCCTAATGCCGAATCGAACAAGAAGGTATATGCAATAAAAAACAACAAATAAAAGTAACATGAAAAGGAGGTCAAACATTTGAAATAATGCCAATTGATTGATTTCCCTTTCAGAACCAAATGGATTGAAGATATGTGGCTGATGATAAATTGAATTTACCCTATATGTATTAATCATCTTTGAATCTGTTAAAGAAGGTGATAAGTAATCAAAAACGATAGTATCATTTTTTGATTGCCAGACTTGATTTTTATTCCGAAAACTTTCTTCCTCCAGGTATTTGGTTTCGACTGAAATATCATCATACATCGGTCTGAAAAAGTCGACAATGCCCTCAAAGTCATTGTTAAAATTAACAGAATAATTTTCCGACAGGTTCAATTTGGAATCAACTTTTGGGATAATTTGTGGTCCAACAAAACTTTTGAAAGTTGTACCTGTGAATTGTGAATATATACCCAGTGCAACTCTTTCGTCATAAATACGGCTAACAGACGGATTAAGTTTGTGATTGTGCTCCATAAGTTTGTAATAATTCCGAAGTTGCAGGTTTCGTTTATCATATTGTCTTACCAATTCCAATTGATCGTGTTTGATTCCCCTGATCAATTCATGGTTGATCGATGCCTCAAAAATCTTTACTGAAGGCACAACGCTGAAAGTAAAAATCAATCCCGACAAATACAAAAGATAAAAAGTGACAGTATATGGTTTGTAAATTAGGGTAAACCCTCTTTTAAGTATAAAAAAGCATATCATTGATAACGCAATAATGAAGCTTTCAAATATTAATAGTCTATTGAAATCCGTATGATCAACTATTCCCAATGAGCTAAAATTCAACCCAATAAGTAAAATTATATTAATTAAAGCAAAGAGATTGCGGCTTTGGGATTTTATGGAGAATCCGTTTATTGCATAAATTGAATAAGGGATAACGAATAAAGTCATAACAATTCCAAAGAGAAGAGGATTCATCATATTGATTGGACTTACAACCATTAGATAGAATATGGCAATCAATAACAGCCAAATACTCAGCACTAAATATACCTTATTGTATTTTTCCCGAACATTAAAAAACTCCAATACCTGGTTTTTCAATGTCGATTTCCGAAACAGCCGTTTACAAAAAATAAAAGTGAAAATCAAACCAATTAAGAAAGTAGTTAGTGACGTAGCAACCAGGAGCGTACTTACAAGAGATTGTATTTGATAAGCATATTCCCTTTTCTTATCAAACATTGTCACAAGGTACAAGGGAATAGGAGAAAGGGGGACGATGCGGATCCGGTATGGATCATCATAATAATTTACATCCAATGTCTTTACTGCATTTGAAAAAATAGCTGCCGAAATAGCTTTATCCTGATTGCATTCGCTGATTAGATTCTCCTGCATATTCCGTTGTTTGTCAGAATGAAACCACACTGTACCATTTTCATCAATAATACAAAATTTATAATCATGAGGTAATAGTGGTTCGATTATAGAATAAAACCTGCCGGTTATTGCGATGACAGTATTGTTCAGTTCAGACTTTTTAGACAAAGCAACTTTGCTAACCCCACTTGTCACAGATACGATTGATTCCATCCTAAATCTGCGCTTTTCGTCTTTAGGAAGTTGCCAATCATCTGGTGTCTTAAAATAATCACGGTTTGCCAACTTTGAAGCTTTCTCCTTAACCGAAAATGGTGATAATATTCCAATCTGATACCCTGTTGAATCCAACCAGAATGAATAGTCAAAATAGGGGTAATAGGAGGGCTTATGTGGATTCGCCATTAAAATATCGGCGCTCGAAGGAATTGGGGCTCCAGATCTATAGGCTATTGAATCATAATAACATAGTTGATTATATACACTGTTTATCTCCGCATTAAGCGAATTATTTATTTCATTTGACAAATCTTGCAATCTCGTTTCATTTTGCCGGTCATACCAAAAAGCATTTGACACAAATAGAATAAACCAAAAAGTAAATCCCGTAATCAAATATAGCGAAATCCCGAAATTGATCAAAGTACTGGAGGACAATTGCTCAGTTGGTGACATCACCTTAAGTTTAATAAACGGTAATCCAAGGATGATCATGCCAAGGATCATCAACATTAAAATAACGATCCAGGGTGCCATAGCCCTTTTTGCTTGATTTATCTTTTCTTTCTCTACCAGGCCACATACATACCATGTTTTATTTTCAACTTGCACCTGGCATACAAACATCTTGTATTGGTTGCTGGAAATATTTATTTCATAAGAAGTAACACCATTGATTGAACCGAGTCCCGCCTTTGATATTGTTGAAAGATTAATGATACCATTTAAGTTCTCATTTGTAATGGTGTTTTCGCTTCCTGTCGGCTGGCTTTTTTCAGAATTAATAAATGTCAGGACCGGTTTTCCAGGAAGTGTTGTAAAGACGACATTATTATCGATAATAAGAATATACTGGCTGAAAATTTCACGTTGCACAAAACCAGACATCAATGAGTTATATTGTGCTTTAAATTCGATAGCCATATTCTTCCCGGTATCGGCTTTATTTGCAATATTCAGATTAAAGGTTAAAAAATCTGGTTTAGCTTCGGATTTGACGTTATTAATTAAATCCGCCTTGTATATTTTCCCATTTGGTCTAATTTCGGATTTAACAAATTCAAGGTCAGTATTAAAATAGCTAAGGTCCTTTTTATCCTCCAGCATCTTACTAATATCTTCTATGGTTGAATTCTTCCGATTTTGGGACAAGTCCAAAAGATGCCTGACATATTCCTTTGAATTTGTCTCCATAGATTGAACTTTCAGATTTAAGTCTTTGCTCAATTGTTCAAGTATCCGGGATTTCGTTCGAATAATATGAGCTTCCTTGCTATTCGTATATACCTCAATATAAATGTAATAACCGATCGCAAAAAGGAGCAGGGTGGCAAAAACTATAAACAAATTAAGGTTCAATTGTTTGCTCTTCATATTATGAGGTATTAGAATACTTTTAAACTTTCATTATTGAACAAAGGAAAATACTGCATAAAGAATCCAATCGATATTATGCTTAATTTCAAGCAAATATAACGATTTTCGTAAATTCCCAAGTATCCGGGAAAAATCATTCGTGAAATGATTCAAAAAAGATATTTTTAGCAAAAATAATTAAATCAAATTTTGCATTTATGAAAAGAATTTTGACAGTAAGCCTATTCATCTTTTTTGCAGTCTCTGTTTCAGCGCAAAAAGAGAGGAAAGATATTGGAGATCAATACAAATGGGACTTAACCCACTTATTTTTAAATGACAAATCCTGGGAGGAAGCTAAAAATAAAGTAGTAGCTGAAATGCCCGGAATTGATAAGTTCAAGGGCAAACTTACCAAGTCCTCAGCCGATCTTCTTGCCTGCCTTGAGTTTTCAACCAAACTGGATAAAGAGGCTTCCCTGCTATTTATTTATGCGAGCTTGAATAGCGACCAGGATACCCGTGACATGAAATACATGGCGATGCAACAAAGCCTTCAACAAATTTTCACGGCTTATGCGACAAAAACTGCATTCATTGAACCTGAACTTTTATCAGTTGATTGGAAAACAATTGAAACTTTTATTAAAGCTGAAAAAGGTCTCAAAGTTTATGAAAAGGATTTGTATGATTTGTTTAAAAAGAAAGAACATACTTTATCAGAACCAGAGGAGCGGATCATTGCCAGGTCATCAATGATTTCGGGTGTGGCGAATACCATTTATGGAACGTTTAAAGATGCTGAGATGCCTTCTCCTGAGATTACCCTAAGCAATGGAGAAAAAATAAAATTAACAATATCTGCCTTTAATAAGTTAAGGACTTCCCCTGTCAGGGCAGATCGCCAAATCGCATTTGAAGCTTATTGCAACAATTTCAATAATTTCAAAGCAACCTATGGGCAAATGCTATATGGAAATGTCAAGGAGCATATCTTTAGGGCACAAACCCGTAAATACAGCTCTGCGATTGAAGCTTCCTTATCACCGAAGGACATACCTGTAGCTGTATATCAAAGCCTGATTGACAATGTCAATAAAAACCTCCCCTCCTTTCATCGTTACCTCAATATCAAGAAAAGAATGTTGGGAGTAGACACATTAAAATACCTTGATTTGTACACATCGGTTGTAAAAGATGTCGATTTAAAATACAATTACGAAGAGGCAGGCAAAATTATTTTGGAAGCTCTTGCCCCCCTCGGCTCTGATTATACAAAAACGATAAAGAAAGCAATTGAAGAACGGTGGATAGATGTTTTCCCAGCCCAGGGTAAACGTTCGGGAGCGTACTCAAATGGAGGAGCTTTTGATATTCATCCATATATTCTTTTGAATTTCAATGAGTCCTATTCAGATGTAAGCACATTGGCCCATGAATTGGGACACACCATGCAAAGTTATTTGTCCAATAAGAATCAACCCTATCCAAAAGCCCAATACACTACTTTTGTTGCTGAAGTTGCTTCGACATTTAACGAGGTTTTATTGTTCAATTATATGATCAAGAATGTCAAAAATGAAGACGTAAAACTCTCATTGTTAATGAATTGGCTGGATGGTTTTAAAGGGACCCTATTCCGTCAGACTCAGTTCGCCGAGTTTGAGAAAAAAATCCACGAGGAGGTAGAAAATGGGAAACCGCTCACTGGAGACCATCTTTCGGAACTTTATAAGGATATCCTTATAAAATATTACGGTCACGATCAAAACGTTTGTTATATTGATGATTACCTCAAAATCGAATGGGCTACTATTCCCCATTTCTATATGAATTATTATGTATATCAGTATAGTACGTCGTTTACTGCTTCAATTTCCCTTGCAGAAAGAGTACTGAACAAGGAACCGGGGGCACTTGATAAGTATATTAAATTCCTCTCCTCCGGTGGATCCGAATACCCCATCGAACTTCTTAAAAGTGCCGGTGTCGATATGACCACATCATCGCCCTTTGAGAAAACGATGCAGGCAATGAATAAGGTAATGGATGAAATTGAAACAATATTGAATAAGAGCGATAAGGAAAAAAGAAATAAAGAAATGAAAAGAGCGGTTACCAAAGAAAACCGCTCTTTTTAAATGTTATTACTTTAAAAACTGAATAATTCAGTTAAACATTAAACCTGAAATGCATGATATCGCTATCCTGCACAACATATTCTTTGCCTTCAACAAATACCTTTCCAACTTCGCGACAAGCAGCCTCTGAACCGAGTTTGACGTAATCATCGTATTTGATCACTTCGGCACGAATGAAACCTTTTTCAAAATCGCTATGAATGATTCCTGCCGCTTTTGGCGCTTTTATTCCCTTGACGAATGTCCAAGCCCGGCTTTCGTCGGCACCTGTAGTAAAATAAGTCTGAAGATTAAGTAGTTTATAAGCTGAATGAATCAGTTTATTAACACCAGGTTCGTCTAGTCCCAGGTCCTCAAGGAACATTTGTTTTTCCTCATAACTTTCCAAACCGGCAATATCGGCTTCAGTTGCAGCAGCAATGATCAATATTTCAGCCTTTTCACCTAATACAGACTTTTTAAATTGCTCGGTATATTTATTTCCTTTAGCGGCAGAAGCCTCCTCAACATTGCAAACGTACAAGACTGGTTTCTTTGTCAATAGAAAAAAATCGTGGATGAGTGACTCTTCGTCATCGGTAAGTTCCAATGTCCTGGCACTTTTCCCAGTTACCAATACAGATTTAAGGCGTTCTGCAATGGCAACTGTTTTTTGTGCTATTTTGTCATTTCCAACCTTGGCTTGTTTTTGAAGTTTGGCAATCCGGTTTTCGACGGTTTCAAGATCCTTCAATTGTAGTTCTATATCAATCACCTCTTTGTCCCTGACAGGATTGATCGACCCATCAACATGGATAATGTTGTCATTATCGAAACAACGGATAACATGAATAATGGCATCAACCTCACGAATATTAGCAAGAAACTGATTTCCAAGCCCTTCACCCTTACTAGCCCCTTTTACCAAACCAGCAATATCCACAATTTCCACGGTTGTAGGGACAACCCTTTTCGGTTTATCGATTTCTGCCAGTTTGATCAATCTTTTGTCGGGAACTGTAATCACACCTACATTGGGTTCGATTGTGCAAAAAGGAAAATTCGCAGCCTGAGCTTTTGCATTCGACAGGCAATTAAAAAGCGTCGATTTTCCAACATTTGGAAGCCCAACTATTCCACACTGTAAAGCCATTATAAATTCAATTTATTTTTGTGTCGCAAAATTACTAATTTAGCTGAGAAAATAAGGCTACGGATCTTCGGATGAACACTTGTTTTATTTTGGTATTTAACGGATTAATTAATCAAGAAAAATTATTTACAACATGAGAAAAATTTTATTGGTTATACTGGTTATAAATGGTTTATACTTTAATGGCTACACCCAGGACTTGATTATCAAGACAACTAAAGACACGATCGTTTGCCTGATCAAAGAAATCGGGGATGATGAAATAAAATATACACAGCAAGGTTTTCGTGGGGATGTCATCTTTGGTATTGATAAAAACAAAGTCAGCAAGATAATATTCAGTGATAAAAAGGAACTCTCCTTTCAGAATTCAATGGAAGACCCATCAAAATACATGGTACAGCATAAAAATGCCATAAAGTTTGGGTTTTTATCGCCTCTAATGGGTGCGACTAGTTTTTCATATGAACACTCCCTGAAACCGGGTAGCAGTATTGAGGGTACCTTAGGTATAATTGGTCTAGGAGTGGATATGACTGGGAACAATGCAAGTGGCATTTACATGAAATTTGGATATAAATTTATTAAAAGCCCCGATTTTTACCTCAAAGGTATGCAATATGCCCATTTATTAAAAGGATCCTATATTAGGCCTGAAATTTCATTTGTGACTTATAAATCAGAATCCGGCAATAGATACGATTACAACGGTGTGCTTATGACTAACAGTAAATCCGTAGGAAGTAGCACGATGTTTGCGGTTATGATAAACCTGGGAAAACAATGGGTCTTTCAGGACAGATTTTTATTTGATTGGTTTGTTGGATTTGGATATGGGTTTGGGAATAGCCATAATGATGATATTTACCACTTTGCATTTGAGGGAGGGTCATCAGGCTCTTCATTTGCTGCAACATCAGGCTTCAGAATCGGAATTCTTTTTTAAAATTTATTGGATATTTAAACTATTTTTTGATTATCACGTCTGAAATGCAAAATATCTTTAATTGCTTGTCACATTAATGGATTTAAACGAAAAGGAGCTAATTGCCAATCTAAAATCTTCTGGGAAAAAAGAGGGTGCATTTCAGGTTCTGGTAAAGACTTATCAGGAACGATTGTATTGGCATATCCGAAAAATCGTTATGAACCATGATGATACCGATGATATATTACAGAACGTTTATATTAAGGTGTGGAAAAATGTTGAGGGATTCAGGGAGGATTCCACCCTTTTTACATGGCTTTTCAGGATTGCGACAAATGAGTCGTTAAGTTTTTTACAAAAGCAGAGGAGGCATTCTGTTTTTTCGATGAACGAGATAAGCGAATACCTTGCAGATTCACTGGAGTCGGATGTCTATTTTGATGGAGATGAAATACAAAAGAAACTTCAGTTGGCGATTACAAAACTACCTGAAAAACAAAGAATTGTGTTTAATATGAAATATTTTGATGAAATGAAATATGAACAAATGTCGCAAATACTACAAACATCTGTAGGGGCCTTAAAAGCTTCCTTTCACTTTGCGGTAAAGAAAATAGAGGAATTTCTTGAGGAAGATCATAAAAAGTGATTAAACTATTTTCAATCATGAATGTCAAATGAAAGCGATGAAAGAACAAGACGAAAATATAGAAAATCCGTTGGGAAAACTTAATAAGGAACATCCATTTTACGTTCCTGAAAATTACTTTGAAACTTTTGCTGACCGGCTAAAGTCCAGAATAGAGGATGAAGAAAAGTCGGGTAGAAAAAAAACATTGTACTTTTACTTGAAACCAGCATTGTCAATAGCAGCGAGTATCGCTCTTATTGTGCTTTTGATAAATGTTCCACTCACGAAATTTCCCCCTTCAAATCAAGGTTATCTTTCTCAAAACCAGCCAAGTAAAGATTCAGTAGATTCTGATGGGGTCATTCCGGTAGAATTGATCACATATTTTACAGAAGGACAATTCCTTTCTGCAGTTTCCGAAATGAACGAACTTGATAAACGGAAATTGTCACCTGATTCCCTCGGTGATTATATTGCGGCTAATTACAATGATTATGAGATAATTGCAAATAATTAATTTAGATATGAAAACCCTATTAATTTTAATCGTTTTGAGCCTCGTTTCAATTACGGGTATAGCTCAACGACAATTCGACCCTCAAACGATCGAGTTGATAAAGACTAAAAAGATTGCTTTTTTGACGGAAGCCATCGGGTTGAGTTCACAAGAAGCCCAGAAATTCTGGCCAGTTTACAATGAACTCGAAAAAGAACGTTTCGCGATTATTGACAAGAAAAGGGAGCTTGAAGAGAAAAGTGCGACACCAAAACCAGGAATGACAGAGGCTGACTACAGGAAATTGGCCAATGAGATTGCTGCAACCCATGCTAAGGAAGGTCACCTGATCGAGGATTACAATTTGAAATTTTTAAATATCCTTCCTGCTGAAAAGGTTGTAAAATTGTATGTGGCAGAAGGAAAATTCAGGGGATATTTAATGCACGAATATCGGAAAGAACAAGAAAATAAAGAAAAAGACAAAAAATAGGTTCGTTTTAGGTTAGTAAATGTAGTTTTGGTAAGAGGTTGTCCTAAACATCTGTTTAATGACAACCTCTTTTTTAGTTCTCAATATTAATTTGAAATTCAACGATAACTTATTTCATGAATCCATTTTTTTTGTGTTTACTTTGATCATCTTGTTTTCAACAAATACCAGGAGATATTTATTTTGTTTCAACCAGCTATTAAAGAAATTTCAAAATTGGCTATTGCAATAAAAATCAACCTGATCAGAGAACACTTAAAAAATTGCCGTCATTAAAATATTCCGTGAAAAATTGCCTTTCACTCTTCGTTTGCACCTTGGCAATTCCAACACTATACGAATTCAACATAAGTTATTGTATTTGTAATTGTATAAACATTTTAGTGCCTATATTTGAGGCTTTAAGAATCAAAAAAAGCAGTAAAGTACAAGGTTTTCAACCTGTATTTTACTGCTTTAAATTTAATGACCTTAACCACAAGGCACTTTTTCAATGCCCTTAACAAATGATGAAGATTATTTTAAACTAAATATTCCAAACTATCAATTGAATAGGTATTTAATACCAAACATCATTTGCCATCTTGACCCAAGACCTGTTGAGTTTTGGTATGGTTGAGTAAATGGAGTTGTACCTGTTTGGAATGGAAATGAGAATGAAGGAGTTTTACCATCAGCAGCTAAACCTTCATATTTAAGGATGTTTGTTGCTGTTGGAATTTTAACTACACCCCAATCCCTATTGATAAAGTTTCCAGCATTAATCAAGTCTAATGAAAATTTAACAGCGTGAGATTCTTTACCAAATTTAAGTTTTACATCTTGTGTTATATTTAAATCCAATTTACTAAAGTAGGGTGTTACAGCTGCATTTCTTTTTGCGTATTCTCCTCTATGTGTATTTAAGTAAGTTGAATTAGAAATCAAAGCATCAACCTGTGACCAGATTTGAGCTGCTGTTCTTGTGTCAGTTACACCGGTTGTGCCTGTTCCTAAACCGCCTGAACCAACTTTTACCAAGTTAATATCAGATTGAGTTTTTGGAATGTAAATCAAGTCATTACCACTATTACCATCACCATTCAAGTCACCATTGTAAACATAAGAACTCACACCGTTATTTGCCAATTCATAGATTGCTCCGAATGTTGTTGAAAGATATTTCCCTTCATTTAATTTATAAGCAAAGTTGGCAATAATTCTGTTTGGTTGATAATAAGATGCATAGCCCAAATTAGCGGCATTGGGATCCTGATTGGCAACTGTAGCCGCACTCCATAATGAAGATGCTGTTGAACCACCCTCTGCAGTATTCTTAGATACAGAACGAGTGTAAGCTACACCATATGATAAATTTTCAGTATTTCGTTGAATTTTAAAAGTTAAAGTGTAAACAAAACCCTGATTCGTATTGCTCATTAATATTGCATTGCCAATATTAGGATTTGCCAATGTTGAACCATAATAGTATTTATTGGTATTTGCAACAGAAGTTAAGAAACGTGTTCTGGCATCAACACCACCTAAACTAAACCCATTTGATTCATTTAAGTTTACATTGGAATAATAAACTGCATTAATATCCTTTGTATAAGTATATTCTGCTCCAAAAAGCCATCCACCATTTAATCTCTTATCAATTGCCAAAGATGACTTCCATGCTGTAGGATATTTAAAATTATTCGCAACCAAAGCAGTACTGTATGAAGTGTTTGGCGCACCTGCTGTTGGTCTGTAAACATTAGGATCAGCATTAAATGCTTTGTTGGCGACAGTAAAGGATCCAAATTGAATACCATTATTCGAAGCCTGGTTAGAAATCCAAACAAAAGGTGGAGGTCCTGCAAAAATTCCTGTACCACCTCTAACTTGCAATGTTTTATCACCTTTGGGATTCCAGTTGAAGCCTAACCTCGGTGAAATAATAACATTGTTCATTGGTGCGTCACCAATATTATAGGTTACGCCATCTTTGAATGTTAATGCGTCAAAGTAAGGATTATCAGTCATTGCTTGTTTGTAGAAAGTCTCATCAATTCTCAAGCCATAAGTAAAAGTAAAGTTATTTGTCACTTTCCATTTATCTTGTACGAATTGGGACAACTCTGTTGAACCAGCATACGCCCAAGGAAAGTCCCCGCCAGGTAATGCTGAATACTGCAAGTAATATGATTTTGCATTTGCAAGCCCATTTTTGGCTGAATTATAGAAATCGGTTAAACTATTGAATTGGTAGACTCCTTGATAGCCAGGTGCAAATGCGTTTTGATATTTTTTAAGTGAATTTTGAGTTCCAACAGTAATTTCATGCGCTCCTTTATAGAAAGTTAAGATGTCATTCAATTGGTAAACATTGGTATTCAATTTATTGTTGTAGGTGTACATCTCATAACCAAAAGATGTATAAATGTTGCCATTGTTTAAAATATCAACCAACGGTAATGCATCATTGGTAGAGTGAGGTGAACGGAAGTCTCTTAATGCCGTAAACCCAATTTGTAATTTGTTTGACAACTTATTGCTGAAACGGGTATTCAACTCAGCAATTAAAATGTTAAAATTGTTGTTAATTACATAACCACTACCGTAGAAAGGCATCGAATAAGTACCTGGTTGCCCGCCTGTTACTTGTCCACTGCCAGGTCTTGATGTTGATGCAAACTGGTCAGCAAACGATTTTAAGTAATTGTACTTTAATGTAAAAGTGTTCTTGGCATTGATATTCCAATCCAATTTTGCAGTAATCTTGTCGGAATAAGTTTTGAAGGTGTAACCTTGAAATGCTCCGGGGTCATATCCAAATTTTGTATTTAAGAAACTAGACAAAGCAGTTAGCGTATCTGCATTTGCTTGAGAATAGTTTCCTCCGGCAGCGTGAGAAGCGTCAGACGGCAGCATTGAAGTTGCAGGGGCGTCTTGCCTTACCTGTTCGGCACTTACAAAAAAGAACAATTTGTTTTCAATAATTGGTCCGCCAATACTAAATCCTTTAATCTTATAATTAAAAGGTGTTTTTACAACTGTCGTAGGTCCAACTTTATAACCTAAATAATTTTCATTTCTTGAATATTGATAAATGCTACCTTTAAAGGTATTTGTACCACTTTTGGTTACGGTATTAATACCTGCTCCGGCAAACCCACCTTGCTTAACATCGTATGGCGATACGTTAACTTGAATTTCTTCAATAGCGTCCAATGAAATTGGTTGTGCTGCTGTTTGTCCTCCGAGGATAGATGATAATCCAAATGAATTATTAAAATTGGCACCATCGACTGTCATGTTATTGTATTGGTTACTTCTACCCCCTACATTCAATCCGTTTGAGGTTGGCTCCAATTTTACAAAATCCTGAATTGAACGGTTAATTGTTGGTAAACGATCAACTTGGGTTCTGGTAATCAACTCCTGCGAACCCATTCTTGAACTATTGAAATTCTTGTCATTTGAAGACTTGACAACAATTTCACCCAATAGTGTATTTGCATCACTTAGTGAAAAGTCTTCTTTGAACGTCTGACCCAAATTCAAAAATATATCGCTTCTTGTTTCTGGTTTGTACCCTACAAAAGTAGTTGTCAAAGTATATGGTCCACCAATTTTCAAGTTTGGCAAATTGTAACGACCATCACTTCGAGTGGTAGTCATGTACTTGGTGCCGGTTGGAACATGAACAGCAGTTATGATAACATTTGGCATCGGAGATTTACCCTCTGTTATTGTGCCTGAAATTTCAGAGGTGGTTTCCTGAGCTTTTGCTACAAAGGAATACGATAGTAAAATAGCCATCACAAGAAATAATACTTTCTTAAATTTAAAAAGTGGGGGCCACATGAACCTGTTAAAGTTGATTTTCATAAAAGACATTTTTAATTATTACTAAATTGACAATAAGATTTCTTTTTTTGCAACTGTTTAATTTAACATTTTTTAAACAGTTTTAATAATCGCTAAAAATAGAATTTCTTTATTCTTATTTTCCGATTTTCATATTACAATAACATTAAATTTTTGTTTCGAGTTCCATTTAATTGATATTTGCCGTATAACTCTGAAGCTCTCTTCAGAAAATCGAGAAAGAGCCTCAGTGTCAAGAATCCGATATGATTTTGCTCAGAAGACAATAACTTTTTAATTAAATAGCGAATTTAGTCCATTTGAATTAACCATTTTCTGTTCCCCTGTTTCCATGTTTTTAATTGTGACCTTTCCGTTATTCATCTCATTTTCACCAATTATGGCTACATATTTTACACCTTTCCTGTTTGCATAATTCATCTGCTTTTTAATTTTATCTGCATCAGGGTACATCTCACAACTTATACCTGCAGACCTCAGTTGAGAAAGGATTGGAAGACAATACAATTGCTCCTTTTCTCCGAAATTTACAAATAACAACTGTGTAGTTGTTGTTGCATCTTCCGGAAAAAGATTAAGTTGCGACATTACATCATAAATCCTGTCGGCACCAAATGAGATTCCAACTCCAGAAACTCCTTGTAAACCAAAAATCCCGGTAAGGTCATCATAACGACCTCCACCTGTAATTGAACCGATTTGAACCTCTTTCGATTTTACTTCAAAAATTGCACCTGTGTAGTAATTCAGTCCACGCGCAAGGGTTAGGTCAAGTTCAATTTCAGTTTCAAGCGACAAGGCTTTTAATATGCCCAAAACATAACGCATTTCGGAGATCCCTTTCATTCCGATAGATGAATTCGCAATTACGTTTTCAATCTGCATGAGTTTTTCATCATTATTTCCACTCAATTGAAGGATCGGCTGAAGCTGATTTACTGCATCAACCGGAATGCCATTCTGAAGTAACTCTTCGTTGACTTTCTCCAATCCAATTTTATCCAGTTTGTCTATTGCAACAGTAATATCCACAATCCTTTCCGCCTCTCCAATCGTTTCAGCAATCCCAGCCAGAATTTTGCGGTTATTTATTTTTACAACTACTTTAATCCCAAGTTTCTGGTAAACCTGATCTACGATCTGGATCAATTCAACCTCATTCATGAGCGAATCGGAACCGATGACATCCACATCACATTGATAAAATTCACGATACCTTCCCTTTTGGGGCCGGTCGGCACGCCAAACCGGCTGTATCTGATACCTTTTGAAAGGGAAAACTATATCATTCTGATATTGAACTACATACCTGGCAAATGGAACGGTAAGATCGTATCTCAAGCCCTTTTCGGAAATTTTTGACGTGAGCTTTGAACTATTCGACTGATTTATTTCTACAGGATTTATATTCGATAGATAATCACCTGAATTTAAAATTTTGAAAAGAAGCTTATCCCCCTCTTCGCCATATTTTCCCATAAGGGTGGAAAGGTTTTCCATTGCCGGGGTTTCAATTTGCTGAAATCCGAAGAGCTTAAAAACGCCCTTTATGGTATCGAAAATATAATTTCGCTTCGCCATCTCGGAGGGTGAGAAGTCGCGGGTCCCTTTGGGGATTGAGGGTTTTTGTGCCATAGTCAAAATTCCTTTTTATAAGAGTCGCAAAAATAGGGAAATAATCAATAAAGAAAGGCTGCCATTTTGAAGCGGCAGCCTTAGATTAAAGTTAACAATTCTTTTTAGTTGAATATGTAACGGAGTCCAATCTGAATCCCGTAAGTTCCGGCAACAGATGTCGGATCTTTGAAAGATGATTTTACATATTCTCCATTTATTTTCTGCATAGAAACCTTTAACATTCCTGTAGTAGCATCCTTTCCAACAACGGTCAAAGGCGAACCGGATACAAGGCTCTGCGAAAGGCCCCAACTTGAGTTCAACAGGTTAGAAAAGTTGACCACATCAACTGAGAATTGCAATTTATTGGTACTGGCACCAAATTTCATTTTAAATTCCTGCATTAACCTTACGTCAAAACGACTGTTCCAGGGAAGATATGCACCATAACGCTTCATGAATTCACCAGCATGTTTGGAAAGATAGGGATCCTGTTGGGCAAATGCGAAATACGCATCGGCATCAGCTTGTGTACTCCATAAAAGTTCGTTCTGGTTCTTAGGAATATACATTAACTCATGAGTTGAACTACCATCTTTGTTCATATCACCAAAATAAAGGTATGAATACGCACCCCCTTTATAACCTGTATAAAATACTGAGATAGTTGTTGATGCCAAATGATTTGCATAATCAAGTGAGTAATTCACTTCACCAATTACCCTGTGAGGAGTGTTATTGGAAGTTAATCCTGTTTCCTCATCATTCAAGGAATTTGTAATCTGACGATATTGCCATGCTGAAAAAGGGTCAGAACCTGTTTTACCTGTAACCTCATGTCCCATACTGCGGGAATAGCCAACCATTCCTGTAAAGCCGGCAATTTTAGGCAAATCCAATTGTGCCGACAGTGTCAAACCATCACCTTTTTTGGTGTTGCGCATGATCACAACATTCTGGAAAGTAGTATTGTAATATTTGGTTGCATTTGTACTATTTGACCAATAAGGCCGGTTGTAAGGGCCTTCCTTAATTGTAGAGGCAGCATCATTCATATTGATGTTATCAAACCAGATGGAATTGATATCTTTAGTATAGATAGCATCCACTGACAATCGCATATCCTTGGGAAGTTTGATATCAGCACCAATGCTTGTACGCCAAACCTGAGGTAATTTGAAATTTTTATCGATTGCTGCAATTTTTCCTCCAATTACGTTTTTCTGCGGGAAAATATCGGCAATGGCTGTATTTGACAATAATTTTGAAGCATCTGCTTCAAATGGGATCCTGGCCAATTGCGCCTGACTAGCAGTCCCACCATTCTGGCTAACGACAAACTGATATTGTAACATACCACTATTGGTTGGTTGATTTGTAAACCATACAAAAGGAATCCGCCCGGTGAAAACACCAGTACCACCACGAATTTTCAGCGATTTATCGCCATAAACATCCCAGTTAAATCCCAATCTCGGTGACCATAAAACCTTAACGGTTGGCCAGGAAGATAAATCAACTTTTTCGGGTACCAATGCCGATTCCCATGACCTGAACTTCTGTCCATCAAGTCCTGGATTAGCAACTGCTCCGCTCAAGTACATTGGAATGTCAATACGAAGACCCGCAGTCACTTTTAAATTGTCAAGTGCATTCCATTCATCCTGAATATATGAAGAAAATTGACCAAAAGACAGTTTAGCAGCAGGATCTGTATAGCCATTGATTGGATAAGTGTATGCAAAAGCGATTGGGTCATAACTTGTACTAAATGCTTTGTTTGAACCATCTGTATTCAAACCATCTCCATTGACGTAAGATTTAAAGGAGGCCATATCTTTAAATCTGTAATATCCAGAACCCTGACGAAGATAACTATTGGCAAAATATTGATTTTCATAGGATAAACCAAAAGTTAAAGTATGTTTATCCATTGAGTAGGTAGCGTTATCAGTAAGAATAAGGGTATTGTTCTGTACGTTATTCATCCACGAAAACAATTCATAACCAGCAGACATATAGACAGTTCCAACTGTAGGGTCACCCGACATGATGTCGATAAACGGGAAAGTACTGCTCTTTGATGAACGTGGCTGACTATAGTTGGTATAAGCCACCAACAATTTATTCTGGATTCCCCTAAAATGACTGTTCAACTCCGCGGTTAAAGAGTTAAGCGTACTGGTATTGGAATACTGAGAATTTTCAAACGACATACCACCAAGTAATGAATGTCGTCCATATCCTGTACTTGAGTTGATTGACGGAGAAGCATCGCCACTGTTGCTTGGTCTGAATATGGCAGAGCTTTTTGAATAGTTATAGCGAATCGTAAATTTATTGTTCCTGTCAATGTTCCAGTCTAATTTAGCAAGAAATTTATCATTTTTCTCATTGTCCCCACCCCAATTTTCATACCTACCAGTCTCATAACCGAACTTAGTTTTCAAAAAAGAAGAGAAATCCTGTAAATCAGATGCTGCAACTCTTGTATTTACATTTGGATCAGTTGAAGTTGTACCTGCAGCATTAGGGTTGGCGAGAATTGTATTTCCAGGAGTAAGAGTGTTTTCTGATTCCCCACTCAGGAAAAAGAAAAGTTTGTTTTTAATAATAGGACCGCCTACATTAAAACCAAAAACTTTCTTTGAAGACTGAGAAACAGTCAGTTCAGTGTCGCGAACTTTTTTGCCGTTAAAGCTCTGGTCGCGGTAATATGTATAACCCGAACCCTTTATTGTATTTGTTCCACTCTTTGTAACTGCATTAATGCCTGCACCTGTAAAGTTAGATTGTGTAACATCATATGGGGCAACAGCAACCTGAATTTCTTCAATTGCGTCCATTGATATTGGTTCACCTGAAACGCCCGGCATGTTGCCACCCGAAAGGCCAAAGTTATTGTTGAAATTGGCACCATCAACGGTTACATTGGTCATGTAGGATTCACGGCCAACAAAAGAACCACTCCCGGTCGCAAATGGAGATAGTTTGGTGTAATCATTTAAGCTTCTGTTCATGGAAGGAATCAACTCCATATTGCGTGAATTGATATTGGTAGCAGCACCTGTCTTCTCAGTCGAGAAAGCAGATGGCTTCATTCCGACTACTGTTACTTCCGCAACTTCGGTCGTGCTTTCCTTGAGGTTCACATTAAGAATAAAAGTTTCACCCAGTGAAAGGTTGATTTCAGAGTAAGTTGATTTGGCGTAGCCCACAAATGAAATTTCCACCTTATAAGGCCCCCCGGTACGCATCCCTTGTAAAGAAAAGCGGCCATCTGAATTGGTTATCGTTCCATATTGTGTTCCGGATGGAACATGCACAACAGAAATTGCTGCACCTGGAAGGCTTTCATTGTTCCCTGTGATCCTTCCACTAATTCCCGAAGTTGTCACTTGAGCAAGTGAGGAAAAAACCATTCCTGTGATTAACAGGATGACGAGAAAGAATTTGCTTAAATTGTTTTTCATTAATTAATCATTTTATGTTAATGGACAAATTTTGATTTTTTTTAAATCATATCACAATTTTTCGTAACGGTTTTTAACTTCCTATGACAAACCGTGTAAACACAACATCAATAAATCGAATAATTGTATGTTATATTTCAAAAATCTTAAATTTCCGGTCAAAATTAAACATACAAAATCATTTCATACTTGATCTGAATCACCATAGGTATTCTATTTATTAACTTATCGGCGGATTTTTATTAACAATCTTTTAAAATAATTAACATTTCAAAAAATCGACTCATTAACATCCTGAATAATAACCAAATAGATCCTTTTTGTATATAAGTAACTAACAATGTGATGGTTACATATTGAGAGAAATTTCTGCCGGATTTTTGATTTGAATTCGTACTTTTGCGCCTATAGTTACAACGTTATTCGCATGGTAGAAAACAAATATCGCCAACTTGTATTAAAGCATGGTTTTGTAAACGAACCGGTATCAGTTGATATTGATTTGTTGAAGGAGATCAACTTCTTAAAACGATCCAAAAATGCAGTGATCCTTGGACATTACTATATTTCACCTGAACTTCAGGATATTTCTGATTTCTTAGGCGATTCGCTCGCACTTGCCCAAAAGGCACAAAAGACCGATGCCGATATAATCCTATTTGTAGGTGTTCATTTTATGGGTGAGACAGCTAAAATTCTAAATCCTGGGAAAAAAGTGATCGTTCCCGATCTGAATGCCGGATGCTCTTTGGCTGAATCGGCCCCTGCAGGAGCATTTTTAACATTTAAAAACAACCATGCGGGACATAAGGTCATCTCTTATATCAATTGTTCTGCCGAAATTAAGGCCCTTTCCGATGTGATTGTTACATCATCTAATGCGATGAAGATTGTTGAATCATTTCCCAAACAACAACCATTGATTTTTGCACCTGATAAAAATCTGGGAAATTATATCAACTCAGTTACTGGAAGGGAAATGGTTCTTTGGGATGGCGCCTGTATGGTCCATGAGAAATACTCGCTTGAGAAAATAATTGACTTAATGGATCAACATCCTGATTCAGAATTTATTGCTCATCCAGAATGTACCCAACCGGTATTAATGGTAGCCAATTTTATTGGTTCTACGACCGCTTTGCTTAGTTACGTGACAAAAAGTATTGCTTCAAAATTTATTGTTGCTACCGAAAGTGGGATCCTTCATCAGATGCTGAAAGCGAATCCCGATAAAATCTTTATTCCTGCACCATCAACAGATTCAACTTGTGGATGTAATGATTGCAGTTTTATGAAATTGAACACATTACAGAAATTATATCTTGCCCTAAAATATGAGCAACCCGAAATATTACTGGATCCTTCCCTACTCGAAAAAGCTAAAATTCCAATCCTACGGATGCTGGAACTTTCCAAATAATTATGAAAACACCAATACACAACTGTTTTCATTCATTTAGCATCTTATATGGTATAAAATTATTTTCTTTGCGCTATGAAATTTACCGATTCATTTGCATTTTGAAAAGGGTTAAATTTACAATCGGGATTGGTAAAATCGAAAAATATTAAATATTGATGAGAAAAATTAAACAGTTTTTATTCGTAACCATGCTCCTGTCGGGGATGATTTACAGTTCTTGTAAAAAGAGTAGTTCCTCCGATTCCAGCACAACAACCGTAGCCGGTGTAGGTGAGTATATTGGTTCTGTAGTTGTCCATTCCAAGACAGATACAATGCTGACCTATTTCCTGTCTAAAAATTACAACAGGATTACCGGATCGCTTGAGTTGTACACTTCGGATGATATTGATTTCGCGAAATACCTGGCAAATCTCAAATCGGTAACAGGTTCTGTTCAGCTTTATAAGATAAGAAATAGTGATCTCTCCTTCTTGTCAAATGTCACAAAGATAACAGGAGACCTTCAGATTTCTGCGTGTCCCAACCTTACATCCCTATCGGGATTATATAAGCTCGATACGTTGACCACTGGACTGATTATTGAAAATAATCCCAAAATTAAGGATTTGCAAGGATTGGGACATGTCCTAACAATGATGAATCTTACAATCACCAACAATGCGGCCCTTCAGTCTCTGGTTGGTCTGAACAGCCTGTCTTCAATAACGGGAAATATTTCCATTGGTGAAAATCCGATTCTTACATCGGTCAATGGATTGGTAAGCCTTGAGACAGTAACATCGAATATCCTGATGTACAATAACCCACAGCAGCTCAACCTTTATGGCTTAAACAGTTTAAAGGGGATAACAGGAAACCTGACCCTTTCGGGTTTACCTTCACTTACTGATATTACCGCTTTAAGTTTACTTGATGACACAATTGCCTCAATTGTTATTTCCGGTTGCAACCATTTGACCGATTTGAATGGACTAAATAACCTGCCCAAGATTTCAAAAGACCTAAGGTTGGTGAATTGCAATGAATTAATTAATTTACAAGGACTTACTAAAATAGATACAATTGGCGGGACAATAGAACTAAGCAAACTTCCAGCTTTCAGGTCGTTTGCTGGACCGACAGCATTGAAAGGAATCAGAAAAGACCTTCGGATCGAAGAATGTAATGCATTAACATCGTTGGAAGGTTTAACGAAATTGGATAGCATTAATGGTAGTCTTGTCCTGGACGACAATTTAAGTCTTACAAACCTCAAAGGGATTGATAAACTAAAGGTGGTCAGGGGAAATGTTGAGATCCTTAATAATGAGAATCTGGTATCACTTGATGGTATGGATAACATAACCACAATTTCAGGAAACCTTGATGTTTATTACAATCCCAAACTTACAAGTTATTGCGCAATTAAATCTTTGACCCTGACTAAATTTGCATACATTGGATTCAATGGTTATTCTCCGACTCTTACCCAAATAAAAGCTGGGAGTTGCTCGAAGTAAAAAAAATAGAGCAAATAAAAAAGCCACTTGAGAAGGTGGCTTTTTTATTTGTTAAATATCAGTAACTTATTCGATCTCTTCTGTCCAATGATAAGGATCTGGTTCTAACCCATATTGAATTCCACGAAGTTTTTCATAAAGTTGAACACTAATTTTTCCCGGTTCATTTCCATAAAGATATTCAATGTCCTTGTCGGCATCATAGACCCTTTTAATTGGCGAAATAACGGCGGCAGTACCACAAGCTCCCACTTCGTCAAATTCAGCCAACTCCTCAACATCAATCCTACGTTCCTCAACCTTTAATCCCACATCGGAGGCAAGTTGCCTAAGGCTCATATTCGTTATTGAGGGCAAGATGGATTCAGATTTTGGTGTAACATAGGTATTGCCTTTAATGGCAAAAAAATTGGCAGGGCCACATTCATCAATGTATTTCTTTTCTCTTGCATCAAGGTATAAAACAGCGGAAAATCCTTCGTCATGTGCACGATGACCCGCAACAAGACTGGCTGCATAATTTCCACCAACTTTAATTTTCCCTGTTCCAAGCGGCGCCGCCCGGTCGTATTCACGGTAAATTACCAGATCCGTTGGTTTAAAACCTTCTTTAAAATAAGGACCAACAGGCATTACCATTACCATAAAGAGATATTCATCAGAAGGTTTGACACCGATCTGGGGACCAGTGCCAATCAACAATGGGCGTACATACAACGAAGCACCAGAATCATAAGGGGGAACGTAAGCCAGATTCAGCTTCACTACTTTCCTAACAGCTTCAGTAAACAACTCTGTGGGAACTTCCGCCATCATGATCCCCTGAGCAGAGTGCTGCATCCTTTTTGCATTCTCTTCCATCCTAAAGACCCTGATCTTTCCGTCTTTTCCCCTGAAGGCCTTCAAGCCTTCAAATGCTTCCTGACCGTAATGAAAAGTAGTTGCTGCAATATGCAATGAGACATTTTCAGAATCAGAGATTTCCAAATCTCCCCATTGACCATTCCGATACCAGCAACGAATATTATAATCTGCTTTACTATACCCAAATCCCAGGTTTTTCCAATCGATAGTTTTCATAGCTTAATTTTATTCTATTAAAATTCTGTTTGCTAAAATACAATTAATCTACCAACAGGCAAAGAACAATTTTCAATCCCATTAAATCACCAATAAATTGAATTTCGATCAAAATTTTTATTAACCGAAATATCAACAATTCGAATGGGCAAGATAGGCCATATTTGCTTTTATATTACTAATTATCAAAATGTTATCCAACTCAATAAAACCATTGAAACAGTTTGGAAACTACAATAAATATCCAGCACAAAAAAAAATTTTTTAATCCTTTTATTGGCTGAAAAATAAGCTTAAAAACTATTTAAATTTAATATACATTTGCAAAGTTTTCTACACAGATTAGTTAGTGTAAAAGCCTGATATTCTGAATAATGTAATCATTTTTCTTAACTTGGAACGTAGAGTAGCATAATTTTAAATGAAAACAGGAAATACAGTGATAGCGCCTTTAGTTTCGGAAGAGGCATCAACATCCGAATCCCCGGTTCCCATCGTACCGAGAGGGATATTCACACTATTTAATAATAACCTTCAAAATTCCATATCATTTCCTTATGATGCTTCGGTAAGTAGTTTTATGAAAAAAAATTACCCTGAAACCACAAAAAAGGAATGGAACAACTGGATTTGGCAGGTTAAAAATAGCATTCAAACTGATGAAAGGCTCAAAGAGATATTTGGAGAATCCTATGAAAATGTAATCGGTTCATTGCCTGACAACCATCTGCCTTTTCGGATCACACCCTATTTTGCCTCCCTTTTAAACCGGTTTGATGCGGATCACCCACTTTTCAGAACAATGATCCCTGCAAAAGAGGAACTTACAACTGGAAGGGGCGAAAAAATTGACCCACTCAATGAGGAATTCGATACACCTGTTCCACATATTGTCCATCGATATCCCGACAGGGTGTTATTTACCGTAACTGGTTTTTGTGCCGCATACTGTCGGTATTGTACCAGAAGCCATATGGTCGCAAAGGACAATAAAAGTCACGTATCATCACAAAGCTGGGATGTAGCCATTGACTATATTCGTAAACACAAAGAGATAAGGGATGTACTTATCTCAGGAGGTGACCCTCTTACATTATCGGATACCAGGCTGGAATATCTGTTATCACAATTAAGGGCTATTCCTCACGTCGAAATAATCAGGATTGGCACCAAAATCCCGGTTGTTCTGCCTATGAGAATTACCAATGCACTGGTTAAAATGATCAAGAAATACCATCCGGTAATGATGAGCCTTCATTTTTCCCACTTTGACGAATTGAGTATCGAAACAAAAGAGGCTTGTAACCGACTTGCGGATGGTGGAATTCCACTTGGGAGCCAGTGCGTACTTTTAAAAGGGGTTAATGATTCTGTCGAGACTTTCAAAAAATTGAATCACGAATTGTTAAAAGTACGGGTAAGGCCCTATTATATTTATCAATGCGACTTAATTCCCGGTTCGGCCCATTTTCGCACCGAAATAAAAAAAGGTCTTGAAATAATCAAAGGTCTTCGTGGTTATACTACTGGATATGCAGTTCCACATTTTGTAATAGATGCCCCTGGTGGAGGAGGGAAAATCCCCCTTTTACCTGAATCAATTAAATGTGTAGACGAAAACGGTATCACATTAATCAATTATGAAGGAAAAGAATACTTTTATCCTGAAAAAACATAACTTGAAACCCACAACATGATAAAAGTAGGCTTAACCTTCGACCTTAAGGAAGATTATCTAAAGCTCGGATATTCAAATGAGGAAGTCGCTGAGTTTGATTCACCCGATACGATTGATGCCCTTGATAACGCCATTACAACCTTGGGTTTTGAAGTTGTCCGGATTGGAAATATTTTCAACCTTGTAAACTTCCTGAACTCAGGAAAAAAATGTGACCTTGTATTCAATATTTGTGAGGGAATGTTTGGCATTGCCCGGGAAGCCCAGGTTCCCTGCCTTCTTGATGCCTATCGAATTCCATATGTTTTCAGTGAACCGGACGTGTTAAACCTCACTCTAGATAAAGGACTTACCAAATTGGTTGCGGAACAGGCAGGAATACCTACAGCACGGTTCAAGGTAATCTCACATCGATCTGAAATACAATTAATTAATTTGCCATTCCCTTTGTTTGTAAAACCAGTGGCAGAAGGGACAAGTAAGGGAATTGATGGGTATTCACTTGTAAGTGATCGATCTCAACTAAATGAGTCGGTCAATTACCTGTTGGAAACCTTCCATCAACCTGTCCTGGTTGAAACTTTCCTTCCCGGAAGGGAGTTTACTGTGGGAATTACAGGAAGTGGTAACCATACAAAAGCATTGGGTACCATGGAAATCTTGTTGAACGATCAGGCTCCCCACCCTATCTATTCTTATTCGGTAAAGAAAGATTGGGAAAAATATGCAAGTTACCGAATTGCAACAGATCCGGTAGCAGTTCAATGCGCTGAACTTGCAGTTGAGATTTGGAAACTGATCAAAGGTAAAGATGCAGGGCGCATTGACTTCAGGTTAGATGCAGACGGAAATCCCAACATGATTGAAGTTAATCCGCTGGCAGGTCTCAATCCAACCTATTCCGATCTTCCCATCCTTGCCAGGTTAAACGGAATTACTTATGAGACTCTCATCGCTGAAATTATGAATTCTGCTGTCGAACGATTTCATTTAAAGATCCGCCAATGAAAAATATCCACATACTGCATAATCCTGTTAACGATACATCAAACGAGGATGAACTTGATGTATTGGAACAGGCAGAACTGATCGAAAATGCACTGACGGAATTGGGCTATACCTTTCAAAGGGCTGCTTTTGATTTGAAAAGCAATACTTTAGCTGAGATTAACAAACTTCAACCTGTTGAAATGGTTTTCAATCTTGTTGAGGCTATCAACGATTCAGGGAAGTTCAGCTATGTTGTACCTGCCCTTCTTGAGTTACAAAAGATACCATTTTCCGGATCAGGCGCAGAAGCAATTTTTAAGACAACAGATAAGGTATTGTGCAAGACCATTCTCCGCTTTCATAAAATAAATACACCTGATTGGGCTGAAGATCCGGCAGATTTGGTCTCTGATAAATACTATATTGTAAAGCCCATTTCAGAAGATGGCTCTGTTGGAATAGATGATGCAACAATTATCCTTGGGGAAAAAATAAAAATGATTCCAAAAGATTTTTTTGCGGAGGAATATATTCATGGCCGTGAATTCAATATTTCGGTTCTCGGAGGACAAGAAGATTTTGAGATTATGCCTCCTGCTGAAATGTGTTTTTCTGAAGAATACTATGTTTCAAAACCCCGTATCCTTGGTTACAAAGCAAAGTGGGATGAAACCTCTCCCGAATATCTCAATACAACCAGAAGTTTTCAGTTTGATTTTTCTGACAATGAATTACTTATTGGAATAAAAGAAATTGCTGCTAAATGCTGGGAAATATTCGGACTGAATGGATATGCCAGGGTTGATATAAGAGTTGACAATCACAAAATTCCTCAGGTAATTGAAATAAATGCCAACCCATGTATTTCACCGGATAGTGGATTTATTGCAGCCTGTGAAAAAAAAGGATTGACGCACATTGAAGTGATTAACAGAATAATAAAAGCCTCAAAATAATATGAAACAAGAATTCAAATCAGTCGGGTTTAGAAAGATGGTCGTACCAAGTGACGTCATGAATGTAACCCAGATTTTAAAATCCACTGGATATTTTAAGCCTTACGAAATTGATGTTGCCATCGAACTGATTGAGGAACGATTAAAAAATGGGGAAGGGTGCGGTTACCTGTTTTATTTCCTTGAAATTGAAGGCCGTACGGTAGCATACGGCTGTTATGGCGAAATCCCATGCACAGTAAAGAATTACGACCTTTATTGGTTGGCCGTTGACGGCAACCTGCGAGGAAAGGGACTTGGTACTCTTTTATTGGCTAAAATAGAGTCTGAAATTAAGTCACATTCCGGAAGGGGAATCTATATCGAAACCTCCAACAAGGAACAATACACTTCTACCATAGCATTTTATCAAAATTGTAACTATAGACAAATTGCAGTTTTTGAAGATTTCTATGATCTCAACGACAACAAAGCGGTTTTTTATAAAAAACTCTGATTATCTGTATTTTAAAGCTCCTCATAGGTGGTATCCTGAATAGGTGCCCCCCGATATGTCTCCTGGGCCCTTCCAGCTTTTTTCGTCATGAGCAGTTCCGAAATCCCATTCAGGATCAAAATTGCCCCAAGAAATGATAGAATTGTCTGGGCACTCTTGAAAGGATCGGTAAATAAATAGGCCCCTGCTGCCAATGTCAATAATGCGATCATTAGGAAAATCCAGGACCAGAACGATTTTGACAGTGTACTTAAAGATCCCATTAGTTGGGCAAATCCCATCATTAACAGTAAGATTCCTAAAAAGACGACAAACACTTTGATCATTGCTTCAGGTGATGAAATAAATATAATACCAAATATTATATTAAAAATTCCTTGCAAAGACCAAACCCCGCTTTGACTCCCTGTTTTTTTGAAATTTGACAATATCATTGTAATCAACCCTTTAAGGCAAAGCATTGAACCAATTATAATTAGCACTGTTTGCATGGTAAGTCCAGGGACAAAAAGAAACACACATCCGATTGTAATTGTCAGGATGCCCCGAAAAACTGAAGTACTTGAGTTTGGTGTAAAAATATTCTTCATAACGAATTATTATTAATTAAGATCCCACTAAAGTACGAAGTTAGTCCAAAAAATTAATAATCTCAAAATTGCTTTTTATTTTCCATTAAATGCACTAATTTGTGACCCAATTTAAAGCAAACTATTGGAACACTCTTTAATTGTCAGATCAAGCGACCAGATTATTTTTACCAGCGACCAACACTGGCTTTATCCGCTTTTCGAACTTGAAGATTATCTGGAGCAGAAAAATTTAACTACTCAGGATCTGATACTTACAGACAAAATCGCCGGGAAAGCTGCTGCCTGCCTGATTGTAAGGCTTGGAATAAAACAATGTCATATCGAATTGTTAAGCGAGCGTGCAATTCCTGTGTTTAAGTTACACGGCATCAGCTTCACTTATGATCATCTTGTTGATCACATTCAATGTCGGACTGAAGACCTGATTTCAGATAAAATGAGTATTGATGATGCATGGCTTTTTTTAAGGAAACGTGCTGGCAGGGTACAGGGATTATCAGTCAAAATTGATAAACTTTCGGTGAGGATCGAGGATAAACTGGTCATCAATCAGCTTGATCTTGAAATGGGACGTGGGGAGCAATTGGTGATCCATGGTGCAAATGGAGTTGGTAAAACGACGTTCCTCAGGGCAATTTTAGGTCTTATTCCTGTATCAGAAGGAGTTATAAAGGTTGGGGATTATCTTGTTGGCAGCAATCTCTGGAAACAATTCAGGAGTGTGATTGGGTATGTCCATCAGGAGACGATAAAGAATAACTTTCCGATTTCAGCAGGTGAAGTTGTGCAGATAGGGTTGGGAACAACTTCTGTTTCAAAAAGTGAGAATGAATATCGGATTGAAGTCGCAATGCGTCGGACCGGATCGTTTCATTTGGTCAATCAACCCTACCTAACTTTATCGGGTGGCGAAAAACAGCGGGTCTCATTGGCAAGATGTTTGTGTCAGAATGCCAGGGTATTTTTAATGGACGAACCCACATCTTTTCTTGATCCCCAGGGCCGTGAAGACTTGTTGCTGTTATTGCATGAATTAAGCAGAAATGAGGCTCCAACAATGATATTGGTTTCACACGAACAGAATTGGACAGGGCAATTGGACTGGCCACGCAAAGAGCTGAAAGGGGGAAAGTTGTGTTAGAACTACTTTCACTACCCCCAATCCTGAAGGGACTTATTGTCCTTGCAATCGCTGGCCTGACCTTTCCAATCACAGGTGTTTATCTTTTCCGTCTTAACCTCCTGCCTTTGAGGTTTATGTTGATGCATGGGGCAATACTGGGTGGAGCAGTGGCTCTTGCATTTCAAATCAACCCATTCTGGACAACAATTGCCATCAACCTTCTGCTTGTTTTGTTTATGGCGAAAACATCACGGTCGATGAAAGCCGATGCAGGACAGATCAGTACTTTCTTCATGGTGATCTCCATTTCATTGGCCTTTATTTTTATTTATAAATTCAACGTGCCGGCAAAGGATACCCTGACACTGTTGTGGGGAAACTTGTTTACTCTAAGCTGGCCAGAAGTTATCGGAATAGGTTTCTTTGCCCTTGTCCTGACCGGATTTCAATATTTCTTTCGTCAGCAATTAAGGGCACTTTTTTTTGATCGCGAAATAGCTTTCACATCCGGGATCGATGAAAGCCGTCTATATTATTCGGTCATTTTTCTTACAGCCATTACTGTGGCACTTGCAATGAAACTAATCGGCGCCCTGTTATTGGATGCCATTTTACTCCTACCACCTATAATTGCCTCTTTTCAGGCGAAAAGTTTAAAACAGATGATTTTAGGTTCTGCCCTTTGGGGCGGGGCATTTGCGACCGGAGGTTTTCTGCTTTCAATCGCCATCGATATTCCTGCAAGCTCTTCCATTGCAGCACTGGCATCTTTGGCATTTATTATAATCTATCTCACTCAAAAAAAATGAAACACATCTTATTTATCCTTTTATTCTGGTTTTCAATAATATCGTGCAGCACAAAAAAAATAAATTCCGTGACAGTTGTAGCCACTACCAGTTGGACTGCAGCATATGCAATGGCTGCAGGTGCTGCTGATGTCTCTGTACTTGCACCTTACGAAATGGTACATCCAAGTGAATACGAACTCCGTCCGGGTGATATTGCAAGATTAAATTCGTCAAGATTAATCGTTTATGCAGGTTATGAAGTCATTGTTTCACAACTTAAAACAGGACTAAACCTTCCAGATAACAAAATGGTGAAAATCGCCACGAGCTATAACTACGAAGAGATCGAAAAATCGGTCCTTCTGATTGCTGCAAAGCTTGGTACTGAACAAATAGCCATTAAAAATCTGAAAGAAATCAAGGATTTGCTATTAAAAGGCAAAGCCGAAGTACAAAAAATAGGCTTCGATAAGCAACCTGTATTGGTCCACTTTTTTCAGGATTCGTTTGCCAAAGAGATGGGAATCACGGCTGCCGCTATTTTTGGACCAGCTCCGCCAGAGCCAAAGCAAATAATGGAAATGGCGCAGACAAAAGCAATATTGATTTTAGACAATGCCCACAGTCCGGTTGGAGGACCAATAAGTGAAATCCTAAAAAAAAGGGAGTACCGGCTTTTATTGAATTTTCCTGGCCTTTATAATACCCGCTCAATAGCAGATGTTATAAGGTACAATACATTACAGATTACTTCTGGCAATAAATAACCGGAAACGGTTTTTGCAAATTTCATATTGGAATATTTTGATCCAATTCCCGTATATTAGAAAATCAGTGTAAATTTGCAGCCTAATTAAAAGATTTTTAACAAATACTATGGGACGCGCATTCGAATACAGAAAGGCTAGAAAAATGAAACGTTGGGGATCCATGGCCAGGACTTTCACAAAAATCGGAAAAGAGATCGCAATTGCAATAAAATCCGGGGGACCCGATCCTACATCCAACTCCAGGTTGCGTGTATTGATGCAAAATGCGAAAGCTGCCAGTATGCCTAAGGAAAATGTTGAAAGGGCTATTAAGAAAGCGACATCCAAAGACCAGACAGATTACAAAGAGGTCGTTTATGAAGGATATGCACCTCATGGAATAGCAGTGCTTGTTGAAACGGCAACCGATAATACAACCCGGACAGTCGCCAATGTGAGAAGTTATTTTAACAAATGCGGTGGATCACTCGGAACCTCAGGGTGTGTCGAGTATTTATTTGAACACAAATGCCTTTTCAAAATAAAGAGCAAAGAAGGGATTGATATTGAAGAACTTGAATTAGAAATGATCGATTTCGGGATACAGGAAATATTTACAGAAGAGGACAATATCATCATATATGGCGATTTTGAAGCCTTTGGCCCGATTCAAAAATACATTGAGGAAAACGGATTTGAAATTGTAAATGCAGAATTTGAAAGAATTCCATCCGAGACAAAAGAACTAACCGAAGAGCAAATTGCCGATGTTGAAAAACTACTTGAAAAGCTTGAAGATGACGAAGATGTAACAAATGTCTTCCATAATATGAAGGATTAGTCAAAATTCCGTTTGATTCTGGCAATATTTAGTTAGTCAATTTGTGCAGGAATGTATATTATTGTATTGTTAATTAAGAAATAAAACACTTAAAATATTAAAAGCATCCTTTCACACGCTGAAAGGTTATTTAGGTTAGGTTTAGGTTAGGTTTAGGTTAGGTTAGCAAGGGGTCTCTCGACCCCTTGTTTTATTGTATCAATCCTCAGAAAGCAATAGTAGCCTTCCCTTCTCAAGATTTTCTGCTTGTCGGGCTGAAATTTTGGGATATTCGATACCCAAAGATTCCAATTTATCATTAATAATCTGAGAAACAGCTATTTGCATAAACCACTTATGGTCGGCTGGAATGATATACCAAGGGGCTATATCTGTTGAAGTATGGAAAAAAGCTTGCTCATATGCCATTTGGTAATCGTCCCAAAATTTTCGTTCTGCAACATCACGGTCAGAAAACTTCCAATTTTTTCCCGGATCCTCTATCCTTTTGAGAAAACGTTTTTTCTGTTCCTCTTTTGAAACGTTCAGGAAGAATTTCAATACAATTGTCCCATTGTTTACAAGATATTTTTCGAAGTTGTTGATATCTTCATACCGTTGCAACCAGAAAGAATTATCAGGTCCGGTTTTACCAAAATCCAGAGGAAGGTTTTGGTTGTCAAGGATATCTGGATGAACCCTTGTTATCAGGACTTCTTCGTAATACGATCTGTTAAAAATCCCTATATCCCCTTTCGCAGGTGTCATTTTCATACACCGCCATAAGTAGGCATGGTCGAGTTCTTCAACCGATGGGGCTTTAAAACTTGTCACATTACAACCTTGTGGGTTAATTCCCGTCATGACATGTTTGATGGTACTGTCTTTTCCGGCAGCATCCATTGCCTGAAAAATAATCAGCAACGCATATTTATCCTGGGCATATAAAATATCCTGAAATTTTGAAAGAGTTTTTACTCCCTTCGCCAATTCCTCATAAGTACCCTCCTGATTACTGAAAGGGCTGATGTCACTTGTAGGGAATTCAGATAATCTTCGGCTCTGATCCAATGGAAAAATAAACCTATTGTATTTCATAAACAATTGATTGAATATTAGACGTTAAATTTACGATTTTACTCTATTCCATTCAGACATTAGCTTGAATATTTTAAAATTCAAGCTAAATTTTATCAACTCAACAGATTTCATGGCAAATTCTTTCATTGAGCACAACCAGTTGCCAGTTACCAACAGACAGTTGCGATTTGAAATACCAAACGTTATAGGTCCATTTTAATTATCTTTGCAGACAGTCCATTAATACAACTACAATGTTAGACCAATCGACCATATGTGCAATTTCGACCCCGCCAGGAACAGGGGGAATTGCGGTAATCCGTTTATCCGGTGAAGATGCATTTTTAATTGCCGACAAGGTTTACAGATCACCAGCGGAAAAGAAAAGATTAATAGATCAACCAGCGAACTCGCTTCATTTTGGTACAATAGTTTCGGAAGAGACTTTAGTTGACGAAGTTGTTGTCGGTCTTTTTAAAGCACCACACTCTTTTACAGGCGAAGATATTGTAGAAATTTCCTGTCATGGGTCTGTTTATATACAGCAGCAGATCCTACAGTTGTTAATTTCACAAGGTGCCAGACTTGCGCGGCCTGGTGAATTCACGCAAAGGGCATTTTTAAATAGGAAAATGGACCTCTCACAGGCTGAAGCTGTTGCG